>Ga0255340_1001131_pt1 | contig 37327 bp, 21 predicted proteins | sample wastewater_treat_7_FD_192417 | JGI IMG/M metagenome (GOLD analysis project Ga0255340, IMG submission 192417) | Wastewater microbial communities from Lulu Island WWTP, Vancouver, Canada - plant10 | ecosystem: Engineered > WWTP > Wastewater > Unclassified | place: Canada: Vancouver, British... | reverse complement strand
GCATAGATGATCACTTTCAGCAGCATCTGAGGATCGTAGGCACTGGTTCCTCCTCCTTTGTATTGCGCCTCCAGAATGCTCCGATCAACACCGTTGATCATTTCATTTACTAACCGTACCAAATGCCCTTCTGGTATCATCTCACTGATATTGGGTGGAAACAGCAGGCTCTGTTCCTGTTGATAACTTTTGAAGACTTGTCTTTTCATACCCCCTATTATATTAAACTTTTGAGGCTGTCACCTCTCTTTTGGGACAGCCTCTTTTTTTAACGGGAGGTTCCGAGGATCGTCCCTCGCGGATATTAAGTTCTGAGAAATTATGCTCACCTTTTGGAGGGCACCGTCCTGCATGTAGCTAGTAGCTTATTCCAGATATGTGCTGATTGCCATATAATGATGGCAGAGGAAAATACATATGAAAACCTTTGTGATTGGCAGCACCGGATTTCTGGGTTATTACACTGTTCTCGAATTGCTGAGACATGGGCATGAAATTGATAGTCTGTCCTTGACCCCTGTGCCCGAACAAGTCCTGTTTCCGACTGAGGTCGGGCTTACTCTGGCAGACTTTAACCAATTGGATGATAAGGATATTCTCAACAAACTAACAGGCTTTGATGGTCTGATCTTTGCTGCCGGGGCTGATGATCGCAGCCTGCCTAAAAAGCCCGCCTACGCGTTCTTCAAGAAATACAATGTCGACGCAACCCAGCGCCTGATCCGATTGGCTCGTCAGGCTGGCGTGAAGCGGGTGGTTGTATTCAGCTCTTACTTTGTCCATTTTGCCCGAAAATGGCCGGAACTGAAGCTGGCGGAGAAACATCCTTACATTCGCAGCCGTCTGGATCAGATCGAGGCTGCCAATGAAGCAGCAGGCGGTGAACTGGTGGTGAATTATCTCTTGCTGCCATATACTTTTGGGGTTTTACCAGGAAAAATGCCGCTTTGGAAATCCCTGGTGGACTATGTTGACAATCGTCTTCCCTGTGTCTTTTATACAGCCGGAGGTACCGCCATGGTGTCAGTGGAAGAAGTTGCCCGCGCGGCGGTGGCGGCTTTGGAACGCGGTGAAGCGGAAATGGAATATCCGGTTGTATCGCACAATCTCAGCTGGATCGAATTCATCGGCGGCATTCAGAAGAATTTGGGAAAGCCTAAACCCGTTATTACCTTGCCGAATTGGCTGATAAAACTGGCTTCATATATTTTGACACTCTATTTTCATGCGACAGGGAAAGAAAGTGGCCTCTACGCGCCTGCTTTTGTTGAAGTACAGACAAGCAAGACCTTTATGGATCCTGAATATTCAAGCAGCCTTCTGGGCTATGAACATGGCGATCTTGACCAGGCTCTTCGGGATACCGTTGAGGCATGCAGAAAACAAGCCTAAGGCAGGAGTGCGGGGTGTCAAGGGGTGAATAAGATTTGTTTTTCTCTCTCCAGTCTTTTCTACGGTAAAATATTGGCATGAAACTCAGCCGAATGCTTGATCCGCGAGGAACAAAGATCGCTTATTTGGTTTTGGCGATGGTTGCCAATGTTTCCTGGGCGATCGCATTTTTTAGCCTGGTAGACAGCCTCATGCTTAGATACGGCGAGCTGATGCAAGGGGTTGACACGACCCTGATGCTGGGCATTTTCCTTGGTTCGCTGACGATCGGCTTCGTAGTCACGCAGATCGCCAAAGACCACCGCGGCCCGACCTACGGCATTTATGGCGGTATCGCGGGCATGGTCGTGATCGTTTTGATGACCTGGAAATCAGGTCTGCTTTCCGCTCTGGTCGCTTTTATGGCGATCTTTGGCGGAATCAACGGCGGCACGCTTGGCGAAATGTATCAGAAGATCCGCCGCAATCCTCCTCGCCGTTAAACTCAGGATTCGCTGGTTGGCAGCCAGGGCATGGCGGGACCTTCAAGCCCCAAGTGCTCTGCCAGGGCAGCCCGCATAGCGGTGCGATCGTCCCAAAGATATTCTGTCGTGATAAAGCACATCGACTGCTCGTGCCCTTTACCGCAGGACATGACCAGATCGCCCGGCTCTGCCAGCGCGATGGCTTTTCGAATTGCATCTCCCCGATCTGCGACACGGTAAAAATTGTCCCCTTCAACACCGCCAACCGAGATGGCAGCATCCGCCATATCCTGCAAAATGGCTTCCAATGACTCCGTGCGCGGGTCTTCAGCCGTCAGGATCGAGATGTCCGCGCCCTTGATGGAAGCGATTGGCATCATTTTGCGCTTTTCACGATCGCGCAAGCCTGCGGAACCGTAAACGGCGATCACCTTGCCTTTGGTCAGGCTGCGGGCTGTTTCCAGAGCGACTGCCAGCGCGTTGGGCGTGTGCGCGAAATCGACAATGGCGATGAAATCCTGCCCCAGATCAATGCGCTCCATGCGCCCAGGCACGGTTGCCTGGTCCGCCAGCGCTTCGACCGACTGTTTCGCGTCCAATCCCAGACCCAAAACGCAGCAAGCCAGCGCCGCCAGCGCGTTGGAAACATTGTAGATGCCCACCATCGGGCTTTTTACCTTGTAAACGCTTTCGCTGATGTGACAGTCAAAGCTCAACTCGGAGGGAGTGTTCTCGATATTGTCTGCCCAAAGATCAGCTTGGTTGACGCGGCTGTAACTGATCTGGTTGAGGGGAGAAACGCGCTTGAGATAGCCGTAAGATCTGTCATCTTTGTTCAGGACGGCGATCCTGGGGTTGCCGATCTTCTTGCGCGATGTCTGCCAAAGCGATTCAAAAAGCAGCCCCTTGGCTTCGAGGTAGTTTTGCCAGTTGCCGTGATAATCAAGGTGCTCGTGCGTGATGTTGGTCACGACGGCGATATCAAATTCGCTGGCGATCGCTCTTCCTTGCGCCAGACCGTGCGAGGTGCTTTCGAGAACGCAATGGGTCATTCCCGAACGCACCATTTCGGCCAGATAGGCCTGAATATCGGGCGAATCGGGGGTGGTCACATGGAAACCCGTGTCGAGCGTGCGATCGCCGATGACGGCATTAACGGTCGAGATCATGCCCGCTTTGATACCCGATTTAGTGAGAATGTGGTGGATCATGCTGGAGGTGCTGGTTTTTCCGTCGGTGCCTGTTACGCCGATCATGCGCAATTTGCGGGCTGGAAACCCGTGGGTGGCAGCCGCCAGCCAGGCGAGAGCCTTGCGCGGGTCATCATCAATTTCGAGATAAGGAAGTGTCAGACCTTCGGGGGCGGGTCGGTTTGAAACGATCAGGCTGGCGCCTTGCTCCTGGGCTGCCTCAATATAGTTAAAACCGTCGAAATTTTCGCCTTTGATGGCGAAGAAGGCATCGCCTTTGCGCACCTGGCGCGAATCGCTGCAAACAGCCTTGATCTTCACATCAGGAATGGACCCTTTAACGATGACAGGGGTTTTCTTTAGTAAATTAACTAGTTTTTTTGAGCATGGTTGTTTAAGCATATTATCCCTTGGGTGCGTAATATTGTTTTTGAATGAAAAAATTGGCTACCAACAGAAGGCCTGCGAGCCCTAATAATACCAGCCCGACTTTCAAGGAGGTGTCCGGGCTAAGTCCTTTGTTTTCCTGGATCGGGACAGTAAGATCAAAGGTAATCTGGGGGCTAATGGCATAGGTGCCGTTTAGACTGCTGTCGCCCATCGCCATTTGTATGCTGGCATTGACCTGATCGCTCGAAAAAGGTTCCACTTCCCAAACAAGAGATTGCCGACCTTTTTGAAGCGGTTTGAGCAGACGCTGCTGAGGCAAGATAACGCTTTTTTCAGCGCTAAACTGAGCGTCAAAGGTGTAGCCCATGTCAAGATAAGCTTCGAGAGTGTGATCAGCCTGGTAGGTTACTGTGATGATGTTTTTTTCACCCTGACGCATCTCGGCAGGGTAGCTGACCATGACCTTGAGGTTTCCACCACTGCCATGAACCCAATCAGCGATGGTCTGAGCCTGCTGCAGGGGCTTGCCAGGCTGGATTTTAGGCCAAATAAAAAAGACGCTTGTAATGACAAAGAGAATGGCAAGTATAAGCAGGAGCGCAGTTTGGCTTTTTTGTTTCATCGTTTGTTCACCAGAAAAAAGATTCCGTATTTTTCCTCGGATGATAGTGTTGTACCTAACAAGACTTGATTAAAGCGTTGTTGTTAAAAACACAAGAGCCATTATAGCGTTAAACGTTAAAGATAAAAGAATTCGCGCACAAGGCTCTCAATACATTTGTTGATATGGCTATTCTACCAAGGGTAAAAAAGGCTGGCTCGTATGAGCCAGCCCTAAATCCATCTTCTCTATTCGAAGTTTTTATACATCAGCGGTAGGTACATGGTAGTGAATGGCTTGACAAGAATGGTTACATTCGCGTAATCGCTCCACTCACCATTCACGCGAACCGAGAGAAGCAGGTAGCGGAATGTATCGGTCCCAAAGAATCCGGGATCGGGGGTGTAAGTGAAGGAACCATCATTTTCGATACTCAATGTGCCGTGCTGGGGACCTTCCAGGATCTGGATAGAAACTTTCTCATCAGGATCGAGAAGAATATCGTTTGCCAACACACCTTCGGATGCATCCTTTACCAGAATTGTGTCACACATGGTCTCATAGTAGTCATCGTTCGCGATCACATCGTTGTTGACCGGGGTCACATTTATCTTGACAGTTGCGATTTCCGAGGTTAATTCCGCATCTTTGGCGCGATAGGTGAAGCTATCGGTGCCATTGAAGTAGGGATCAGGTGTATAGGTGAAGGAACCGTTGTCATTCAGGGTCAGGGTACCGTTGCTAACGGTATCAACCAATACTGCTGTCAAGGTGTCACCATCCACATCGGTATCATTTGCCAATACGCCAGGGGCGGGGATTGTCAGTGCCACATCTTCATCAGTTTTGTACTCGTCGTCCATAGCTACCGGAGCATCGTTGACCGGAGTCACAGTGATGCTGACGGTTGCCAGGTTAGAGTCGGTGGTGTCATCGTTCGCCTTGAAGGTGAAACTGTCAGGACCGTTGTAATCCTGATCAGGTGTATATGTTGCCACATTGCCCGCCAGGGTCAGGGTGCCGTGTTGGGGTTGTCCAACGATCCAGTAAGTCAGTGTGTCGTCATCGGCGTCGGTAGCTACCAAAGTGATTGTAATAGCAGTGTCCTCAGGAGTGGTAACGGACTGATCTTGCGCGACCGGTGGGGTGTTGACGAAAGCTTCCACCAGGATGCTGACGGTGGCGACATTGCTATCGCTTTCTCCGTCGTTTACCTTGTAGGTGAAGGTGTCAATACCGCTGAAGTTCGCGTCTGGAACGTAGGTGAAGGAACCATCGGCGTTGAAGGTCAAAGTACCGTGGAGAGGATCGCTAACCTTGATCGCGGTCAGCGGATCGCTATCAGGATCATTGTCATTACCAAGCACGCCAGGTACCGGAACGGTCAAAGTGACCCCAAATCCAGTTGTATAGGTATCGTTTACCGCAATAGGAGGATTATTGGTGGAGGCAGCCACTACAATGCTAACGGTGGCGACATTGCTGTCGAGTTCTCCATCGTTCGCGGTGTAAGTGAAGCTGTCAGTACCGCTGAATCCAGCTACGGGAGCGTAAGTGAAGGAACCGTCCGCGTTCAGGGTTACGGTGCCATTGGCGGGACCTGCGACCAAAGTGGCTGTCAGGGCGCTGCCTTCAACATCAGTGTCATTCACGAGAACGCCAGGAGCAGCTATGGTCAGCGCGGTTTCGTATGTGGTGCTGTATTCATCGTCCACTGCCACAGGCGCGTCATTGACTGGCTTAACTGTGATGGTGACTGTTGCTTCATCGGTCCAACCCTCTGCAGTAATACTCGGGTAGCTGATGAGGTTGTAGACGAAGGTGTCAGTGCCAAACCAATTTTCCTTTGGTGTGTAGACGAAGGATCCGTCACCGTTCAAAACCAGAGTGCCATGGTTGACATCGGTCTTAACGGTTACAGTTAATTTATCGCCATCCACGTCATAGTCGTTGGATAATACACCAGGTGCGGCTACAGTCAAAACAGTGTCTTCATCGGTAGTATAGAAATCATCGTTAGCAACCGGGGCATCATTGACAGGGGTAACAGTAATGTTTACGGTCGCGGTATTGCTGTCGATTGTGCCATCGTTGACCTTGTAGGTGAAGCTATCTGTGCCGTTGAAGTTAGCATTGGGAGTGTAGGTAGCAACATTGCCCACGAGTGTGACGGTGCCGTTAGTGGGCTCGCCGACAATTGTGTAGGTCAGGGTGTCACCATCAACATCAGTACCGATCAGGGTAATATCGATCGCGGTATCTTCAGGCGTTGTAACATCAATATCATCTGCGACAGGAGCATCATTGACGGGGGTAACAGTGATGGTTACGGTAGCGACATTGCTGTCCAGGTCACCGTCATTCGCCTTGTAGGTGAAGGTGTCCGTGCCGTTGAAGTTTGGCTTCGGAGTATAGACGAAGGATCCGTCAGCGTTCAGGGTCAGGGTGCCATTGGCAGGCTCGCTAACCAGGATCGCGGTCAGGACGCTGGGATCAAAGTCGGTATCGTTGGCCAGAACCCCTCGGGCGGCAACGTTCAGAACGCCATCTTCATCCACCGTGTAGGCATTGTCAACCGCCACAGGAGCGACGTTGACAACGATGAGAGTAGCTTCCAAAGTTGTAACTTCGTGACCAGCCATGTCTTTGACACTGCCAGCAGGAACGCTGAAAGTGAAGGTGCCAATGAAACTTGCCACATTGTTACCAGCGTACGGGGTCACAGTCAGCAAGTTGCCAACGCCAGTCAGCGTGCCATAAGGAACACCAGCCAGGCTGACTACAGTGCCGTTCGCCACAACCACATCCTCACTCATCGTGATTTCGATGGTCTCAACGGTGTAACCCTGCGGAACAGTAAAGGTCATATCAACTGCGGTCACATTATCGAAGCCAGTGGCTCCACGGGCGACCATTGAGCCGACTGTTGGTGCGGTGATGTCAGGGCGTTCGCCCAGATATTCTTTTTCTTCATAATCTTCGAGGTTGGTGGTCGTGTTGACCTTCACATAACCCCATCTCGGGTTCCATTCGTCGAAGGCATTGCCGAAGATGACTGTCCAGTCAAGATCGCGACCTTCCTGGATGGGATTGCCGTTATATTCCACATAGAAGGGAGCGCTCGATTGTCTGGCGGGAGTAATGTAGCCATTGACTCTCTGCCATGCAACCTGTTCCGCGTCTGCAGTGTATTTTACGATGGTGTTACGGTTGGCATCCAACATGCCAACTTCGATGCTCAGAATGGTGTCAAGATCAAAGCTGTCGAGGTAGCGCCAGCCGAGATTCAACGCGCCGGGCCAGGTCTGGCCCCAGAGACCGAAGTCTTCGATATCAAAGATATCAGAGCTTAGGACTTCCATGGTCGCGTTGAATGTGGCAATCGCCACAGCAGGATCAACCGCTGAGTTGTACAAAGTGCCAACAGCAGGATATGTGCCAGGGCTGTTGAAATTCACGCGGAAGGTCAATGTGTAGCTTTGACCAGGCAATAAGGGGAAGTTGCCAGTAGGACCTAGATCAAGTTTCAAGCCGTTACCTGAAACAACAGGAGTCAATGGCACCCAGATTTGATGAACAGGATGGAAAACTTCAACGCTCGAGAAATCACCAAGCGTGATGTCATCGACGAAGATCGAAGCGCTCAAGCTTGTATAGGTATCGCCGTTGGCGGGATTGGTCAAAGTGACGTTGAATTCGCGCAAGTAGCCTGTGTAGTAGGGGCCTGCAATATCATCGGAGCTGATCACTGGTCGTGCATAGACCACCATCGTGTCAGTTAGGCTAGCAATTGCAACAGGTGTGCCACTGTCATGGCAGAACATGGTGCCAGTTGCTTCGTATTCGCCAGGTGTGTTGAAATTAACGCGGAAGGTCAATGTGATACTGGCATCAGGACCGAGAGCGTAGTTGCTGGTTGGGCCAACGACAAGTCTTAGACCATTTCCTTCGACCACAGGAGTCAGGGGGATCCAGGTACCGGTCACGGGATGTTTCACTTCGGCTTTCGCAAAGTCGGCAAGTCCAATATCATCAACAAAGATTGACGCGCTCAGGTTCGTATAAGTTGCGCCACCAACGGGGTTAGTCAAGGTCACGTGAAACTCTTGTTGCTCTCCAACCAAGTATGGACCTGCAATGTCATTGGAGCTGATGATAGGCATCGGAACAACTGTAATTGTCACCTTTGCTTCGTCGGCCCACATACTTTGGATGGCGGGATAGGTCACGAGGGAGTAGACGAAAGCATCCTCACCGTAGAAGTCAGCATCAGGGGTGTAAACAAAACCACCGTTCTGATTCAGCGCCAGCGTACCGTGTTGAACACCGGTCTTCAGGCTTACGACCCAAGGATCGTTATCAGGATTTTTATCATTTGAGTAGACACCAGGAGCAGGAATCGTCAAAGTCTGACCCTGGTTAACACTATAGAAATCATCAACCGCGATAACCTGGTCTTTCACAGGCGTAATGGTGATGGTTACGGTCGCAACATTGCTATCCGTTGTGCCATCGTTGACCTTGTAGGTGAAGCTGTCTGTGCCGTTGTAATCCTGATTGGGTGTATAAGTGGCGACATTGCCCACGAGTGTGACGGTACCGTGCCCGGGATCGGTGTCAATCGCATAAGTCAGCGTATCGCCATCAATATCAGTGCCAAGCAGAGTGATATCGATCGCGGTATCTTCTGCTGTAGTCACTTCAATGTCCTGGGCGACAGGGGCATCATTGACCGAGGTCACAGTAATGGTCACGGTAGCGACATTACTGTCCGCCACGCCATCGTTGACCTTGTAGGTGAAGCTATCTGTGCCGTGCCAGTTGTCATTGGGAGTATAGGTTACAACATTGTCTACGATCGTGAGTGTGCCGTTAGCCGGTTGGCTACCGATTGTGTAGGTCAGCGCGTCGCCGTCAACATCAGTGCCGAGCAGGGTGATATCGATCGCGGTATCTTCAGGCGTTGTCACTGTAATGTCCTGGGCGACAGGTGCGTCATTGACCGGGGTAACAGTAATGGTCACGGTAGCAACATTGCTGTCTTTGTCGCCATCATTCGCCTTGTAGGTGAAAGTGTCAGTACCGTTGAAGTTGGCATTGGGCGTGTAAACGAAGGATCCGTCAGCGTTCAGGGTCAGGATACCATTGGCAGGCCCCGCAACCAAAACCGCGGTCAGATCGTCAAGATCGGTGTCATTCGCCAGGACACCTGGTTTTGCGATGCTCAGCGGAGTGTCTTCAGCGGTGGCGTAGCCATCATCTGCCGCAACCGGAGCCACATTGTTGACAACCAGTGTCACGGTCGTGGTCGCAAGCGGGTTCCCTGCCAGATCTTTGATCGAGCCAGCCGGAACGCTGAATTCGAAGGTGCCGTAAACACTGGCGACTTCATTGCCGGCGTATGGGACGATTGTCAAAACAGCGCCGTTAGCTGAGATGGTGCCATAAGGAACACCTCCCATGGTCACAACTGTACCGTCAGTGATGGTTACAGCTTCGCTCAGGGTCACAGTGATGTGATCCACAGTGTAGCCCTGGTCAACTGTCAGTGTGGTACCAACCGCGGTCACCTCATCGTAGCCAGTCGAGCCGGTAGCAACGATGCTCTCGATCGTTGGCGGGGTCGTGTCCTGAATAATGATGATGAAAGTCACTGTTTCGGTGTGGATACCATCGGCTACGGTGAAGGTAAAGCCAGTTCCAGGTTTGATGGTACCGTTCTGGAAGTCAGCGGCAATGACACTCACCAGGGTTGTGCCGTTGGCATTTTTCCAGTTGGAGCCGAGGAGTGTGCCCTGGGGGTCCCAGGTGTAATCTACATTATCGTAGGTTATTTTGATGATCGTGGCACCAGCCTGGCGATGCAAAGCGCCGAGGTAGCGGGCAAGATCGTTAAGCGCGCCGGGGTTGTAATTGACATCAGTATAGGTGGCGGAATAGGTATTGGTCGCATCTTCAAAAGCGAAAGTGCCAACATAGTTGTAGACCGGGTCGTACACATAAGAAGGAGCGGATGCGATTTCAGCGTCCAGCGTGTTGTATACATCGACCACGAAGGTCACATCGGCTGTGTTCAGACCATCAGACAAGGTCATGGTGGCGGTGCCAGGGAACTGTCCCTGAAGATCAGCCACCACTACGCTCACCAGGGTAGTGCCATTGGCATCTTTCCAGTTAGAGCCGACCAGTGTTCCGTTGACATCCCAGGTGTAGACGACACCCTTGTATGTAATGCTTTCAACAGTTGAAATATCCTGATAATACAAGGCACCCAGGTAACGGGCAAGGTCGCGCATGGGCGCGCCGTCCAGATATTCCGCGGGCCAGTACTTCATGGTGTAGGTGTTGCTCGTGTCATCAAAGGTCTTGTCACCGGTGTATACATACTCAGGGTCATAGACGTAGTTCTGTGCTTCCTTGATCTCCTCATCAAGCGTGCTCACGATCGTGCGGCGGTCGCCGGTCAGGGTCGTGTTCTCAGCTGTCATGAAGAATTGCCCAGGCAGCTCGACTGTCGCCAGAACGCGGGTCGGGATGGCGGTTTGCCCATACTCAGTTTCGCGGACATTCACCCAGTATCCATCAGCCAGATAGTCAAAAGTGCCGAAAATATCAAAGGGGCTTGAGAAGTTCGTGATCGCGCTGAAGAGATCAGTTCCAGCGATTGCGGTATTGCTCTGAAGCAATTGGTAAGCACCCACTTCACCAGTGAAGAGCTCGACCTTGATCGAGACAGCCTGGTCAAGCGTTACTTTCTGCGTGCCAAAACCAGCCGTAACGCCTTTAACACCACTGGATGCCATATAGCCAAAGTCCTGCGCGTTCAGCGTAGGCACAATGTCCGCGCGGTTGCCGGTAATGATCGTGTTCTCGGCGGTATAGACTCTGCCATCATGCAAAGTCATGGTCGCCTTGATGCGGGTCGCGGGCAGATGCTGTCCGAACTCGGTCTGACGGGTGTTATTCCAGGGCGAGCCCAGGTAACTGTACTTGCCAAAAATATTAAAGGGTGAATCGAATTGCTCGGTTCCAGGGACGAAGCCGGTCATATTTTCTGTGTTGGTCTGCAGCAGAACTTCGTCGCCATTTTCGTTCTCGCCAAACAATTCGACCTTGAGTGAGGCAACATCATTAAGCAAAACGTTGGTTGTTTTCCAATTACTGGTCACACCCAGCAAAGATCCTCGTGCGTTGTCAGGATCATTGACATAAGAGAAGGTATCAGCGCTCAAGGTCGGTTCCAGCTTAGAACCGGTCAGAACATTGATCGTGAAGGTTTGCGTGACGCCTTCCTTCCAGGTCACCACCACATCCCAGCTTTGGGGAACCGCGGTAACTTTCGGATAGATCCAGACAAAATTATCGCCATCAGCAACGGTATTCCAATTGTAGGTGTTTCCATTAAAGGTAAATGTGGTGCCGGTTGTTGGGAAGCCGGCCGGGGCGTTGATCTCAACCCCAACGCGGTGACCTTCTGTGCGTCCCACTGTCGGATCAGCGGGATACCAGGCAATTTCGCCCAAAAAGTCGATTGTGTCGCCGGTCACGGTAACGGTCAGCGGCGTTACTCCGGGGATATCGCCGGTGTTTCCGGGATCGCGCTCGATCGTCCCGACCAATTGATCGATCAGCCACCAGGGGCTTTCTAAGTAGCTGCCGTAAGGCGCAAAAACGAAGCGGTCCGGGTCGTGGCTGTAGCGTCCATCGGTCAATGCCAGAACCGCGGTTGGCGGGTTCGCGCTTGCGGCTGCCAACAGCTCATTAGAGAAGATCACGCCTTCCATGCCGCCGGTAAAGTCGCCGCCGGATATTTCAACGCTGGTTGTGCGCAGGCTTCCACCAGATGGCACGCGCTCACGCACCGCGTAGCCGCTGGTGCCGGTGACCACGCCGCCGCTGATATCAACGGTCATGGCGCCATCGACCACATAACCGCCCGAGGGGTTGTCGATCAGGATGCCGTCAGTCGCGCCTGTGATCGTTCCACCGGTCACGGTCAGGTCACCGCGTTTCATTTCGATCGCGGAGGTGATGCCATTGATCGTTCCACCGTTGATCGTCAGCGTGCCAGATTGCGGTTGATAGATCGCCGCTGTCGTTCCGGCATTGATCGTTCCGCCGTTCACGGTCACAGAAGTGCCGCCATAATTGTAGAAGGTGTTGACGGTGCCATTGCCGGTGATCGCGCCCTCTCCATCAGAACGAGAAACAGTACCACCGTTGATGATCGCGGTCGCGCCGTTGCCCTGCACGATCACGCCATTGGTCAGATTACCGCTTTCCAGGGTGAAGGTGCTGTAGGTTGGAGTCCAGGTATAAGCGCTGGAGTCTCCATTGACTCTCACCGAGCGGAAACCACCGGTCAGTGTGGGTCCATTAACAACTGCAACACCGCCGTTGCTTAGGTTCAGCGGCGCACCACCGGTCTGGGTGACCAAGGCGCCATTGCCAGTCAAAGTTACTGATCCACCCGTCCCAACTGTCACGATATAACCAGTTTGAGATGTCGTGGTGCGGGTGGCGGTAAAGCCGTTCGTATCAATAGTGAGGGACTTGTTGTTGACAAAAGCAATGCCAAACTCTTCAAAATTATTCAGGAACCGGAGTTCATCGCCGCTAGTTGCTTCACTCGTTGCCGTGGCAAGCGAGCAGTAATTGACAGCCGGGCTGGCGCTCACGTTCGAAACCACCTCACCGGTCAGGCTGTAACTTGCCGCGCCTTTATCGGCAGGAACTGTATAGGGGATCGCAAAAGCATCCGGCCAGTCCACCAGCATCGAATTCACTCCATCCAGCGTGATCGTGGTGGTCACACCGGCTACCAGCGGCTGGAAGGTGATGATGATAAGAGCACCTGTTCCGCTTTTTGGGTCTGGGTCGCCGTTGGTGCCGCGTTGCGCCATGCCCCACTTAATACGTCCTGTATCCGCGCCAAAAGTATTGGTTGGTTCATAGAAGGCGTCGGTCGCGTTCAGAAAGCCACCGTTATCGATCGAGATAATCTCGATCTCCTCCGTGTCATAGGTTAGTTCCAGGTGATAGGCAGTCAGATTTGTAACGCTTCCAACCCGCACGTACATTGTGGTCGGCTCGCAGGTGTTTCCCCGTGATGGTGTGAATGGGGTCACATAAAGCGTCGTGCTCTGCGCCTTGACTGGATCGGTCTGTGCCAGTCCAAAAACCAAAAGGACTGCCAGAAGTACCAGTGTGATTAAAGTTCTTCTTGATTTCACTATTTCCTCCACTAAACTAATTCTTACGTTTGTTTTTGACTAAAAAGCTGCCGGCAAGGATTGCTGCCGCAGCCAAAATTACCACAATGATCCAGATGGTCTTATTCCTGCCTTCCTGCGCCTGAGAGAGCTCTGCCCCATCACTTGTTGCAGGAATTTGCGCGGGTTCGTCTTTATCCCCCACAGCCGCAACAGCTTCTTCGGGGGTCTCATCTACTTGATTGCTTTGCTCAGGTGTTTCAACGAGAACAGGTTCAGAAACTGCCGAATCGCTGCTCCCAACTTTCGTTGCCGTCGGCACTGGAGTGCTGGTCGGCACGGGGGTATTGGTTGCTGTTGGGGGGATATAAGTTGGGATGATTGTGATCTTGGTTGGGTCGATCACCGGAATCGCGGTCGTGGTGACTTCAGGAGCCTGCGCTGAGATGCTGATCTCTCCGTCAACTCCTTCAACCTCGATCCCCAACCCCTCACGGGTCGCTAATTCTACTTTTTCTACCTCGATCTTTGTCGTGCCGGTCTTTAATGCCTTCGCGTAGAGTACCATGATCGTCCCGCTGCCGCTTTTCGCCTCGCTGGGGTTCAATTGGGTCAAAACCAGCCACACGCGACCCTCTTCAGGATAAATTTCATTATAAAGCGTTACCCCAGGGTCTAAAAAGGTGCCTATTGCTGGCTGGATGCCTTCCCTACTCGGGTCAGCGTCTTCAAACTCCCAGAAAGCTGGGTCAAATTTCAGTTCGATGTCGATCCCGTAGAGATCGACCACATCTTCAATATTGATGGGTATCTCCACCCTGACGCCAGGGCGAATTTCCATATCCTCAAGCAGACCTGCCCTGGCTATGGATTGGGCACGCGCGATGCCAGTCGACAACAATGCGATCACAAGCACGATCGCGAAGGTTTTAAGTGTTTTTAAAAATAATTGATATGATTTCATCTTCTATCCAATAATATACGATATTTTTCTTGTCTAAGGCAATTAATCCAATCCTAATCATTAAGATCTAAGGAATCCAGTTTGCGTAAGCAGTTTGGCTGCTTAAACCGAAGTTGCCTGCAACGAGCGCGATATCGATGAGGTTTACTACGCCATCAAAGTTGACATCCGCGTTTGGGTCTGCGTCCGGGTCAAGATAACCGCCGGTCACCATCGTCAGGTCATGGATATCGATCACGTTATCAGTCCAGACAGCGTTGCCACCGCGCAGCATAAGCGGGGTCAGCGTTCCATCCTCACTCGTGATCGTTGCGGTCTTGTTAAGATCAGCCGTGATGTTCAGCACGCGCGGCTGGTTGGTCGTCAGCAGGTAGCTGTCGGCTGCTACTGCTGGGATGGTCAGGTTTTCGCCGGGAATATTCGTGCTCACGCCGCTATAGGCGAGGCCATAGTGCAAGCCTCGCCCAAGATAGAGCGTGATCCCACCGCGATCGCTCTGCCCCTGTTGGGCAATGTTCAGGATCAACGGAAGGTAGAGAAGATTTCCGGTATTGACCACATTCAGGGTGCCGTTAGTCGAGCTGACAGGAAGAGCCTGGCCGTAGCGATTAGATAAATGGGTTTCCGTGAATTCAAGAGGTGTAACACCTTCTGTCACACCTTGAAAAACGATCCTAAAGAGCGTGCCGGTGCCGTTTTGTCCATCTGTTGCCAGTTGGCCACAGATCAGCCTGAAATAGTTCGGCCCGACAAAACGATCGATACAAGAAGTATTCTTCAGGAAATCACCAAGTTCATAACTCAGGCGAGTTACCTTAGTGGGGTCAAAGTTAACCTGCACGTCGAATGCGCTTACGTCAATCGCGTCGCGGATCATTACATTAACAGTTACCTGGTTTGTGCCGTCCATGTAAATATAAGATGGGTCAGGAGAAAAATGGATCAAGTTTTCTGGATCCTGAGCTTTTACCGCATTTGTTTGCGCGATCGAGAAGAAAAAAACAAGACAAAGAAAGATCGACCAAATTTTTTGTAAAAATTTCATGTATACACGCTTGCTTTCTAAAACAATTCATGCAGGGCGGTTCAACCCGCCCTGCATCTGTTAATTGTTAGTGTTCAGCCAGACTCAGATCAGGGAGTCCAGTTTGCATAAGCTGTAGTGCTTGTGAGGCCATAGTTACCAGCGACCAGGGTGAGGTCACGGATATTGACCACGCCGTCAAAGTTGACATCGGCGTCAGTTACTTCTGTAGAGCCAAATGCTCCGGTGACCAAGCCGAAGTCTTGTATATTAATTTCATTATCTGTCCAGATAGCATTACCACCGATCAGGCGCAAAGTGGTGATCACCTCGTCACCGTTCAAGATAGTGATCTCTTTACCCAGGTCAGTAGTGATATTGAGATATCTCGGTTGAGCTGTGGTAAAAGTGTAGGTCGTGTTGGGCACAAGGTAAGCAAAGCTCACATTGCCACTTGAGGCATTGGTTGAATAGACGGTTGGGATTACAACAGACCCACCAGTCATCTTTACCGGTACACCCGAGCGTTCAAGACGACCCTGCATGCTGACCGTGCCGGTAACAGGACCGACCATATCGCCAATGCGGTACCAGGGATCGTCAAAGTAGACATACTTGGGTATGTAAACAAAGGCAGCTGGATTAGTGTTATAAGCACCGCCGATGAGATCAAGCACACCATCATTGTTGGTTGCAAAGTCAACCGCACCTTCTTTACCACTCATTTGACCGTTGCTTATGGTCGCATTTACGATCTTGGCGGGTCCTGAGAGGACGTATTCACGAATGGCATAACCATTGGCGCTTGTGATCGTGCCTCCATTGATGTTGAGCTTCAGATCACCAGTGTAACCAGTCTGGCTAAGGAGGAGGATTGCGTCACCCGTAGCATTTGCGCCACTGGGATTTTCACTAGGATCTGAAAAGGCGCCAGTGGCAGTGATGGTACCACCAGAGACGTTCAGGTCACCGGATTTCATGTGAATCGGGCTACCAGCGGTGATCGTACCGCCAGTAATGTTCAAAACACCATTCTGAGGATGATAAATAGCGATATCATCGGCAGCCCCTATAATATTTGCGTCACCACTGATATTGATTACCGTGCCAGCAGCTGCAGACGAACCATGCCCAGAAATTGCAGCTCTGCTGCCACTTCTGGTTACTGTGCCTCCACTCACGTTAAGTTCAGCACCATAACCGAAGACGTAGATTCCATCGGTGGTAGTACCACTGGTCATATTGAAGGTGGATGAGATAGGGGTGGTTCCTGCAATATTTCCGTAGATAACTACAGAAGTATAATCACCTGATAGCGTGGCACCATTACCATTTAAGCCTAAGTTCAGGACGCCTTTGGTTACTACAACAGCGGCACCCTTCTCTCCATCAACACTGGTTGTGGTTATCGTGCCTCCACCAGTTATGGTCAGGTTTCCGTTATTTTGGACGGTAAAGAAGTTGTCGTAATTTGTGGTCGCTTTAGTGCGGGTGATCGTCTTGCCGTTGGTATCGAAGGTGATTGTTTTCTCAACTGCTACCGGAGCTGTAGTCTCAAAATCAAGGCGAGCCAGTAAGGTATCGCCAGCTTGGGCAGCATTGACAGCATCAGCCAGTGTTGGGTAGAGTGAATTATCTCTCAAATTGATCACAGGCCACATATAGCGGATATAGTAATAATTGTCTGTGTGGAGGTAGGTCTCCAGGGGGAAGTAGACAAAGGTTTTTGGATCAACGTTATAAGCGCCGCCCGTGAGCTTGAGGACATCTGCGGCAGTTGTCGCGAAGGTAACTGCAGAACCTGCGTCACCCGCATCTGTACCGCCAGTCAACTTAGCTGTGTCACCACTTATTGAAACAGAGCTTGTTCTGGAAGTATGAGTGGCAGGAGTAAATTCGCGTACCGCATAACCATTGGCGCTCTCGATCGTACCGCCTGTGATGTTCAGGGTCATGTCCCCGGTGTAGCCATCCTGGTTCATAAGGAAGATCGCGTCACCTGTGGGGGCTGCGCCATTGGAATCCAGGGCAGGAGCTGCCACAAAAGCGCCAGTAGATGAGATCGTACCGCCAGTAACGGTCAGGTCACCGGATTTCATGTAAATTGGACTGTCACCACTGATCGTGCCGCCAGAGATGGTCATGACACCATCCTGAGGATGATAGATAACGATATCATCATCGGTTCGTGTAACCTGGGCATTGTCTCTGATGATGATCTCTGTGCCGCCTTGATTGTAGGTTGCGTTTACTGTCCCACTTCCTTGAATGGCAGCATATACTCCTGCGCTGGTCACTGTACCACCACTCAGATCCAGTTTACCGCCATTGCCGACTACGACTATATTGTAAGCGGTACCACCGGTCATCTTGAAAACAGCTGGGGTTGGAGTTGCCCAGGTAGTTGAATTATTATTACCCTGAACTCGGACGCCAACATAATCGCCCTTCAGGGTTGCGTTTACAAGTGTAGCTTCGCCACCCACGATTCGTAGGGCGGCACCCAGTGCACCAGTGGTTGTACCATCGGTATCGGTTGAATTAAGCGTTCCACCGCCGGTGATCGAGAGATTACCACCTGTTTGAACCTCGAAGAGACTGTCATAGGCCGAGGTCGCACCTGTGCGGGTCACTGTATAGCCAGCAGTGTTAAAGGTGATTTCTTTGGCAACTTGGACTGGTGCAGCTACAGTGAAGTCACGCAGGACGGTTAGGGTGTCTCCTGCAAACGCTTCGTCCACTGCAGTTTGCAGATCACAGTAGTTCGTGGTGCCGTTCCTGACCGCATAAAGGCTGGTCGTAACGGTCGTTTCTGCATTAGTGATGTCATAGGGGTAAGGCCAGGCATCATCGGTTCTGGTTAGGATAGAAGTATTCAGGAGCTCCATCACAGAAGTTCCTGTTGCTTTGGTCTTTACTTTGATCTTCATCAAAGTACCGCCATCCGGATCATCGATCAGGTTCCAGTCGCCTTGATTCCCATAAAGCGCTCTGCTGTAATCAAGTACCCCAGTATCATTGCCGAGATCCTTGATCTCAATAGCGTCACCTGGCAGGACATCGCCATTGATCAACTCCAGTACCTCTAACTTTGTAGTGTCAAACGATACTTTGATCTGATAAGAACTCATGTCATAAAAGGGACCAATGTTGACGGAAACTATGTACTGACTACCGATCTCACAAGCTTCCAATGTAACCGGGTCCATTGCCAGGGTGGTGTTGGTAACCTGGGACAGTTGAGTCATTTCCGGGTCGATCCAGAAGGGGAAGAATTTAACAGGACCATCCAGGTCTTCTCCGCTGGGCCCGTCTGCGCTGCCCCAGTAGTTGGGGGAAGCGTCAACCTTTTCCTCAGCATTTTCGTTCTTGAGAGCTACCCCCACACTTGAGTTGAAAGCGTTGTTTTCGATGATCGTTCCTGAAGGAACTTCGTGCTCAGGTGTGGTGTTAACGAGTTGTTCGATAAGTTGTACGCCAGAGGCAAGGGTCGTAAAGGTATTGTTCTTGATCTGTGTGCCCTGGACATCGCCGCGGAGCAAGATGCCTATGGTGTTTTCATTAACATGCTCTTCTTGCCCTGTGATCGTATTATTCTCAATGACAGCGCCAGTGATCGTGCCTTTTCCAGCGCCAGCAGAGCGGTCTGCTAAGCCAATCCCGCGGTCTTTAATGCCACCAAGAATGATCGTATTATTTCTGATCTGAATATCCGTGTAATGGCCATAAAGGGTGCTGCCTGACCATTGATAGGTGGGAGATGTGTTGAAGGTGATTGCTTCTGACCATCCATCACCAGTACGAACAAATGAGAGTGTGTTGTTCTCAACGATCTGAGGAGTAGTAACAGTTTTGTCTCCATAGATCATGCTGTAATAGAGACTGCCATCCGCGACATCTCCGGTATAAACGGTGTTGTTGCGAACAGTCGTTGAACCCAGCTGTTGTTCAAAGATGAGCGGATTGCCGCCAACCAGGTTGAGGGTGTTATATTCCCAGATCACAGCGGCGTGATTGCCCTGACCATAAAGTCCATAGTCATTGTATTGACCTCTGTCAGCGCCGTTAATGATGTTGTTTGACACCGTAACCGTCGCGCTATCTACAGCGATAGCGGTACCAGAGGTCAGAATGGTTGCTCCGTGGCTTGGGCGTGGGGGATTGTTGAAGGTGAAACCGTCGATCAAAACATTACCGCTCGGATTCACAACCTTAATGGTGCTGTTGTTCGTTGCGCCAGACGGGGCGATGATGGATGCATGACCAGGGGCACCAAGCAACTGGATGCTTTTGTTAATAAGAATGTCTTCTTCATCATAAGTACCAGCATAAACACGAACCACATCTCCATCGACCGAGGCGTTTACAGCTGCTTTGATTGTTGAATACCAGACATCCTGTGTCTCGTTATGGACATAATAGAGGGTCGCGTTTCCTGCGGGTCCGCCGAAAACGGGTCCTGCAAAAGCAGGGTTATAGCTGGTTGCCGTGACATTATTAACAATCGGTGCATAAATGATGTTATCCGTACCAGAGGCTCTTCCAACCAATCCGCCTGCATAGGGTGAGCTGTGAGTGTGGGTTGTGTTACTTGCGGTAACCGTTCCACCATTCACAGTGTTGTTCCAAAGCCTTGTTCTTGTAGTGATATTACCGATCAGTCCGCCAACGTCCCGGACACCAGTGATGTTGACGTTGGTTGCTACTGAATTTTCAACGACACCGTCTTCTCCAAGGAATCCAATCAAACCGCCTGCTTTATCACCATTGTCGTTGATAGAAGTATCAAATGTTGTGGTGATTGTAGGGTTGGTAACGCTACAATTTGAATATTGTCCGTAACCCCATCCCACCAGTCCACCTGCCCAGTGGTTAGCATTAACGGTCACATTAGTAACGTGGACATTTGTAATTGTTGGATTTGGGTAAGCGTAGCCAACCAAACCACCCACAAACTGATTACCGGCGATGTAGACATTGTTCAGGTTCAGATCCTTTATCGTGCCGTTTGTAGCGCCGAAAAGTCCGACTTGATCCACATTCGGAGTGTCGACGGTCACATTCGAAATTGTGTGATTTCCACCATCAAATATGCCAGCGAAAGTTTTTGAGCTGGTTCCGATAGGTACCCATGCCACGCCGGTTAGATCAATATCTGTAGCAAGGGTCACTGTTGAGCCTGCGAAATTATCGCCAGCATTGACAGCATCTCGGAAGGCTTCAAATTCAGTCAGAGATGTAATGGTAAGATCTGCTGCCTGAGCCTGCTGGGTAGGCATTGCCGCAAAGAGCAAGCCCAGCAAAAGCGCTACGACAACAAGGTTGCGTAAAATACTTTTTTTCATTTAAATTCCTCCATTCATAATATTTAGGTTTGTTTTTCCCCCAGCGCTAAGGCTGGAAACATACAACTTTATTTCTTCTACTTCTCTTTTTCTGGTTCTCTTCAATAAACTTCCTCCCTTCGCTGATCTGCTTTCTTCAACACATCAAAGTCCTTCTGATAACGATTAATTCCTTAGCGAATCGAACCTTGATAATCCCCGCTTGCGCCAATTAAATAAGAATTGCCGCGAATTAAGGAGGGTGTAACAAAGGCTCCCCTGGCGATGATCTTATTTAGATGCGCAATGTCAGGAAGTGAAAAAGACTGTTTATATCTGGTAATTTGACTTGTAATTTTGTATCTCACATTCATTTATAGACAGATTATAACGATACGTCAAAAACATTCAATGGCAAAGCTTATATAAGCAACAACTTGATCAAAGATTTAAACATTTAGTATTTAAAGAACAGCACCTCAAGTTTTCAGGAAAATTAAATTACAAAACTGAACCTTTACTCCTTCATTACTACGCAGAGGGCGCTAACGAATGGGGTGGAAATAAAGCTCTAAAACCTAACCCACTATCAGATTTCCTCCTACAAAAAATTATACTCAAAGAATTTTATTTTGGAAGGGTTTAAAGCAGCAATTCTCAGTATGAAAAAAATATATAGCTCGTGGTCGGAAGACCACGGGCGAACCTAACTCTTTTCCTTGTTCGGACAATGCTTGCGTGTCGGGCTGTTTTCCCGACGTGGTCTCCTGACCATGTTCGAGGATAAAATGAGAATTGCTGCAGCGCATTATCGTCCATCCCCAAAACGACTATAATAGAGCCCATGAAAAGATTGATCGTGCTCCTCCTGCTCATTCTGACTGGCATGATGCAAATTTCATCTGTCCAGGCGCAGGCGTCCACCCCCGTTTACCAGGGTGTGATTGTTTCCACCCCGAACGCGGACGGCTCCATCTATCATTATGTTGTTTACGGCGACACTCTTTGGACCATTGCCGAAGCTTACGGTGTGTCCCCCAGCGATATTATGATCCTCAACGGCAATAGTCCAGACGCAAACGAAGTTTACGCCGGCACCTATCTGCTAATCCGAAAAGCCAATACCCCCACCCCTTATGTCGAATCCAGCCCAACGCCAGTAGAGCATACACCGCGACCTACCGTTTTCCAGCCCAGCCGCACACCCATACCGAGCAAAACCCCGCTGCCAACTGCCACCGCCACACCGCCTCCGAGCCTCAGCCAACGTATCTTCGGCAACAGCCAACATGTTGGGCTTGCCATGATCAGCTTCAGCCTGCTTGGCATCATTCTGGTGGTCATATTCGGTTTCCTGCGAAAATCCAGCTAAACATCGCTTACAATACAAGCCTTATGCTTTCATCAATTCTCAGGATGACAAAAGAATATAGATCATGGTCGGGAGACCACGAGGGAACCTGGTCTTTTTCGTGTTCTGGAATGGACTCCTGACCAGGCAGAAAATGAGAATAGTTGTAAGGCTTTTGTTTGGACCCTGCTCTGGCGAAGGTATAATTTTAGGGAATTGTTATGGCTACGATTAGAAAAACTATTACTGTATATGCCGGCTCAGCTGACAACCTTGATCAGGTTTTCATGGACACTGCTTACGCGCTTGGCAAGGCGATTGCCGTCCAGGGGCGCCAACTCGTTTTTGGCAGCGGAAAAACCGGTCTGATGGGCGCTGTTGCCAGAGGGGCAATGGACAATGGCGGCGAGGTTATCGGGATCATCAATGACGATCTCAACCTGCCTGGTTTGGTCTTTGACCAACTGACGCGCATTGAGGAAGTGCCCAACATTCAGATCCGTCAGGCACGCATGAACGAGCTGGGAGATGCTTTTGTTGCTCTCCCTGGTGGATTCGGCACCTTGTATGAAACTCTCGAGGCGCTCACCTGGGCGCAGATCGGTCATCACACAAAACCGATTGGGATTCTCAATGTTCAGGGCTACTATGACCCCATCTTATCCATGTTGGACCTTGCGATCGAGAAAGGTTTTATTTACCCCGAACATCGCGGACTTTACAGGGCTTCCGCGGATCCGCTTGAGCTTCTGCAAGCTCTGGACGATTTTACTCCACCCGAGAATATGAACCGTTGGCTGGTGCGCGAATGATAAAAACACTTTTTATCGATCTCGACGACACTGTCTACCCACCCAACAACGGAATCTGGGAGCTTTTGGGTGAGCGCATTGTTGTTTACATGCGTGACATCGTCGGTATCCCCAAAGAGGATATTCTTTACATCCGTGAGCACTTCCTCCAAAAATACGGCTCAACCATCAATGGTCTTCGGGCGGAATATGGCGCTGATTTACACGACTATCTCGAATACGTCCACGATGAAGACCTTTCCCCTTTTATACAAAAAGACCAGGAACTGCGCCTGGCACTGGAGTCGCTTCCACAGAAAAAATGGATCTTTACCAACGCCAGCAAGAGCCACGCTGAACAGGTTCTGGGCTTGTTGGGAGTTCGCGACCTTTTTCTGGGAATAATTGACCTCGAAGATACCGACCCTTATTGCAAACCCCACAAAGGTGCTTTTGAAAAAGCATTCGCTCTTGCTAATAACCCCAAAGCTGATGAGAGCCTGTTCGTCGATGATCGCGTTGGCAATCTCGACACTGCCAAAACACTGGGGTTGCATACATTGTTGGTATCCGCAAAACACATGGATGGATGCGATCATCCTCAAATCGAAAAATTATCGGTTTTGCCAGCCTTTCTGGCAAATCTGGAGAATACAATCAAGAAATAGTGTTGTTCTGAATGGAGAATTATGGAAAATAAAGGATTACGTTCATGCCTGTTGGCTATCGCCCTGATAGCGCTACTGGTAGTTACTTTTTTTGGCGGTTTCGTGATTGGCAGCATTATGCCCCGCAACCCTTTACGGGAGGCTTTGGGACTGGGTGCCGCCCCAACTGATTTTTTTGTTCCTGCCCAACCGACAAAGGTGTTCACACCAGGTGATGTCACACCAGATGAAGTTTTTCCAACGGAAATCGTGCAAGCCACCACACCTGAGGAGCTGGAAGAACTCTTCAAGCCCTTCTGGGAAAGCTGGGATTTGTTGCATAAAAACTATGTTGACCAGCCTCTGAACGATCTCATCCTAATGCGGGGAGCCATTCAGGGTATGTTGGCAGCCACCGGAGACGAGCACACCTCTTATATGGATCCGCAACAATTCCAGCAGGCTAACGCTGAAATGGAAGGTGAATATACCGGCATAGGCGCATGGGTCGACACATCCGGCGATTACATCGAGGTTATTTCGCCAATGAAAGGATCCCCTGCCGAAGCAGCCGGCCTGCGCGCGAAAGACCTGGTCATTGCCATCGATGGCGAAGACATGACTGGCGTCCCGGGCGACCTGGCTCTGAAAAAGATTTTGGGACCGGCAGGCGAGTCTGTGACTCTTACCATTCGTCGCGGTGAAGAGATCTTTGATCTTGTTATCACCCGTGCGGTCATTCAGGTTCCGGTAGTGGATTATGAGATGCTGGAAGGCGACATTGCCTATGTTGCTCTTAACACTTTTAATGAGATGGCGACAGCACAACTTCGCGCTGCGCTAAAAGAATTAATGGCACAAAAACCAAAAGGTCTAATTTTTGACTTGCGCAACAACGGCGGCGGTTATTTGGTTACCGCGATTGAGGTCAGTTCTGAATTCATTGCTGAGGGTGTCATTATGTATGAAGAATATGGCGATGGCAGTCGTGATACCTACCGCGCCAACCGTGGTGGACTGGCAACCGAAATCCCCCTGGTTGTTCTTATCAATGAAGGTACGGCTTCGGCTTCCGAAATTACCGCTGGAGCGATTCAGGATTATGGTCGCGGGACTTTGATCGGCGTGACCAGTTACGGGAAAGGCTCCGTCCAGAATTGGATTCCCCTGCGAACTGAAGATGGAGGCGTTCGGATCACAATCGCGCGCTGGATCACCCCCAACGAACACCAGATCCACAAAATCGGTCTCACGCCTGACATCGTTGTCGAATTTACCCAGGAAGATTATGATGCCGGCATTGACCCTCAGTTGGACGCTGCGATTGAATTCTTTAATAACAACTAATCATCGGTATAAAAAAGAATAATTGAAACTGCCGGCCATAGAGCCGGCAGTTTCCCCTGATTTTTGCAATTTTATCTAACCAAGAGGCTTGTACTTGCAGTTGCGGGTAGATAACCATCCTTGGTTACTGTTGCTTCAAGATGGTAGGTGCCATAACCAGTCTTGCGGGCATTAATTCGGTAGCTAAAGGTATAAACTCCATTTGTGCCAGTTGTTCCATTAAAGGTGGTTCTGGTGCCATTTGCTGTTGTGAGCAAAACACTGACACTGGCTGATGCCACAGGAGCACCATTTTGATCAACAACCGTTACAGTGCCATAGACACGAGCTTTGTCAACATAGCTGGTAGCATTGGTGGTAATCGTCGCTGAGAGGGCTTGAGTAGCACTTGGTTCGGTAACATTTACCGTGACCTGTTGGCTGGCGGTCAAACCGCCGCTGTCGACAACACTGACTTCGAGCGTATGAGTTCCTGCCGGTAAGTCAGATTTGGTGAAAGATGCGCCATTATACAGAACATTGCCGTTCAGTTTCCAGACGATCGAGCTGCTCAGATTGCCATCTTCGGCATCGCTGGCACTGGCTGTAAAGGTGATCGGGTCGCCGACTGTGAAGCTGCTGTTATTGGCAGGGCTGCTGATCGCCAGCGTAGGGGCTGTATTTTCAATAGGCGGAGTTGTGCCGACAAGAAAATCAACAGCCGCTTTGGCTTGCACCAAACCAAAACCATAATAAACATCGCGACCAGGTGTGCCAAGATCAAGAGCTGTTGAGGTCAATGCCTCACGGATTTCTACGTTGGTCTTATTTGGTGCCGCGCTCCAAACCAGGGCTGCGACCGCGGACACGTGAGGAGTCGCCATGGAAGTACCGTCATAATACTCATAGCCGCTGGCTGGTTGAGTAAAGGAACTGGAAACAGTGGCTGTCTGACCTAATCTATTGGCAACCAAGAATTGTCCAGCTTCCTGGCTAAGTGAAACACCGATGATGGAAGAGCTATTGCCATCACCCAGAGTTCCCCCGAAATCGCCTGGCACGTTGTTGTAAACTATGGCTGCAACGCCGCCGCTGTTTTTAACATTATTGACTTTTGTGAAGAAGTCATACTCTCCACGCTGGCACAGAACAACTTTGCCGCTCCATGAACCAGTGGTTCCACAAAGTCCACCATCAACCAAAGCGCCGCTGGCGGTACCGCGGGCAGAATATTCGAGATGTCCACCGCTATATTCAACGCCGCTCACAGTCACTTTGTTGGTATCCAGATAGGGAACAGTTGACAACACACTGACACCCGGCGCCGCAATTTCGACTGCGCTGTTATATTGAGAAAAACTTGCCCAGTTCTTGTTGGAATCTACCGCAGCCACAGACATGACCGAGGCATATGAAGCCGGATAGGAAAGCGTGGTATTACCGTCATTTCCAGCTGCCGCGATACTGAGCACACCAGCATTGTAAGCATTCTGGAATGCGGTGTTTTCCGCACGAACATACCTTGAGCCTCCCAGGCTCATGCTGACCACATTCGCGCCAGCATTCCGACAACGGCTGAGAGCATCCACCAGGTTGGAAGCGTATGTTGCCTGTCCTGCGTCGTTGAAGAATTTAACGATGTAAAGATTGACCGTTCCAGGGGTCACACCGACAACACCATAAGGGTTGTTTTCGGCAGTAATGGTACCGCCAACGTGCGAGCCGTGACCGTTGCCATCGCGCGACCAATCGTCATCAACCTGTGAATAGCCGCCGACTGCGTTGGGCAGGTCTTCGTGACCCTGATAGTAACCTGAGTCAATGATACAAAGAGTACGATTCGCTCCGGTTGGGGCACCAGCATCGACGACGCCATCGCGATTTGCATCCCATACATCGCGAGCCTGGACCAGATCAATGCCGTAAGGAACAACTTGTCCGGTTTGTTCCAACACAGAGTAAGCCTGGCTGGTTACCTGAGATTCCATGCTTTGGATCGGATAACGCAAGGCGTCTTCCTCAACATCAAGAACAAATGGATTATTGAGAATGCCATTGAGGGCAGCCGTAGGTACGCTTACGACATAAGCGCCCAGTTCAGGAAAGTCATAGTGGACTTTAGCGCCATTTCCGCTCAACATTTTCATCACGGACAGTCCTGTACCTTCTTTATAACTAACCCAAATACGGGCGGTTTCGGGTGGATCAGCCACAACGGGGCTGGCGACGCTGGCTAAGAGCATCAGGATAAGGAAAAAAACGATAAATACTTTTTTGTGTGACATTAGTTCTCCTTAAATAAATTGTAGTACGAAAAACAACAGTAAAAAGGGATGCAAATTCATGGAAATCTGTCCATGAATTTCAAAATTATACATAAAGTTATTAAGATTTCATTTAGATAATGAAGAAAATACAATCGTTTTTGTGTGAATATCCGAATCCGTCTGATTAATAGAGTTCTTTTTACAGAATCACCTATTTTTTTGCTTCAATACTGAAAATTTGCTTGAATCTTACAAGGCTTTAGCCCACCTGTGTATAATGATAAAAAAGCCACAAAGGAGGGCATATGACCGAAAATATTCCCCGCTGGGATCTCAGCAATATTTACAAAAGCCTCGATGACCCACAACTAAAACAAGACCTTGCCGCTGTGCAGGACGACGTCGCGAGCTTAACTGCTTTTTTTGAAAGCGAACTTTTACCACTTCAGGACGCCCCTGCTGCCGCGGAAAAGCTCAGCAACCTATTGAGTCAATTGGTTGACAGCTTGAATGCTCTGCTTGTCAAAGCCAGCACGATCGGCTCTTACCTTTACGCCATTACCAGCACCGATTCCTTTGACAAAGCTGCCGAGCAGCTCCAGTCAAAATTCCACATCGGACTCCTGCCCCTTCAGAACCTCAACACGCGCATTGTCGCCTGGCTAGGCAAGATCGCTGATCAACTGCCAGCAGCGCTTGAGCTGCCCGGTTCCGCGCGCGAACACGCTTTCATCCTGCGTGAATACGCCGAGCAAAGCCAGTATCAGATGAGTGAAGCCGAAGAGGAACTCGCCAATGAGCTTTCCCTTTCGGGCGGCTCCGCCTGGGGCAACCTGCAGGGCACCCTCACCTCTCAAAAAGACGTTCAGTTTGAACTTGACGGCAAATTGCAGACCCTGCCCCTGCCTGCCCTGATCAACCTGCGCAGCCATCCTTCAGCCGATGTTCGCGAGCGCGCCTACAAGCTCGAAATGGCAACCTTTGAAGAGATGAAAGAAGCCCTGGCTGCCTGTCTGAACGGCGTCAAGGGTGAGGTCAACACGCTTGACCGCAAACGTGGGCGCGAGGACTGCCTGCACTCTTCCCTCGATATGGCACGCATCGACCGCGCGACCCTGGAGGCAATGATCGAGGCGATCAAGGACGCCTTGCCCATGTTCCGTGATTATTTCCGCACCAAAGCCAAACTGCTTGGCACGGAAAAACTGCCCTGGTGGAGTCTTTTCGCGCCCGTTGGCAGCGTTGACAAGACCTATACCTTTGAAGAAGCCAAAGAGCTTATCCTGACCAATTACGGCAGTTTCTCTCAGGAAATGGCAGATTTCGCCCAAAACGCCTTTGAGAAAAACTGGATCGACGCACTCCAACGCCCCGGCAAACGCGGCGGTGCCTATTGCATGGGAGTTGAAGGCACCAAAGAAAGCCGCATCATGTCCAACTTTGACGGTTCTTTTGACCAGGTCATGACCCTCGCACACGAACTTGGGCACGGCTGGCACAATTACTGCGCTTTCCAGGCAAACAAAAACCCCTTGCAAACGCAAACGCCAATGACCCTGGCAGAAACCGCCTCGATCATGTGCGAAACGATCGTCTTTAACGCCTTGCTTAAACAGATCGATGACCCCGCCACCGAACTCGCCGTTCTTGAAACTTCTATTTCCAGCGACGCCCAGACGATTGTTGATATCTATTCGCGTTTCCTTTTCGAACACGAGGTCTTTGAACGCCGCAAGAGTGCCACTCTCTCCGCTGACGAGATCAGCGAGATCATGCTCCAGGCGCAGCGCGATAGCTATGGCGACGGCATCGACCCTGAGGTGATGAACAAATTCGCCTGGACCTGGAAGCCGCACTATTACAGCACTGGCATTTCCTTCTATAATTACCCCTATGCTTTTGGCAACCTCTTCGCCAAGGGCTTGTACGCGATCTATCAGGAAAAGGGCGCTGCCTTTGTCGAAGACTACAAAGCCCTCCTGGCGAGCACTGGCGAAGCTTCCGCCGCAGACCTTGCCGCCCGTTTCGGCATCGACATCCGCACCAAAGCCTTCTGGGTCGCCTCCCTCGCCCAGATCGCCCCACAGATCGAACGCTACAAGCAGCTTTAGATCCATGCGCATTTCCTGAATACCATTGGACGGATGGGGCTTGTCCTCATCCGTACATTTATTAACACATCCCTCTCTTATTCAACATCCCTCTCTTATTCAACATCCCAACCCTTCTCCAGCTTGGACAGGAATGCCTTAAATGAAAAACCAAGGGTTTTGGAATGATAAAATAGAAATAATGAGCAGGTCGTTCAAATCACCAGGCGCAGAGTTCTAAGGATATCGGAATTGAAAACTGTAAGAAAGACAAGCATTTTCCCCGCAGATAAAAATGAGGTTTTTCGTCGCCTTCTGGAATTGAAAACGCTGCGGCACGTGGCATATCCATGCGCGACATTCACACCCGTGGACGGTAAGGATGATATGAAATGGGAGCCAGGCAGCACTTCCTGCTTTCATTTTCGCCTTTTCGGGTTTATTCCCCTCGGTATTCATACAATCAATGTCATCCGCTTCAGTCTCGAAGAAGGCATGTACACCCACGAAGCAAATAAGTTTGTCCCCGTCTGGAACCATGAGATCATCCTCGAGGAAATGCCCGACGGAAAATGCCGCTATACGGATATTGTCGAGATCAACGCGGGCTGGAAGACTTTTTTTGTATCGCTTTGGGCAAACTGCTTTTACGCTCACAGACAGAAGAAGTGGATCAAGTTGTTAAATAAAGAGAATTGACAGGATAAAACATGAATTTTGGCTTTTCGTACGTAGGTCTGATCTTTCTTTCCATGCTGACAATTCCGAACCTCATTTGGACCAGAAATCAGCCAAAGGATTATGAAAAATACGTCAAAAATGAAAACAAAGTGCTTTTCGCCTTCGAGAGGATCGGTCAGGTTTTGGTGACCTGCACGGCGCTCATCTTTTCTGACTTTAATCTTAAGCCCTGGTCAAACTGGTCCTGGTGGCTGGTGGCAGCATTTGTTTTGATGCTGCTTTATGAGCTCAGTTGGATCCGCTATTTCAGGAGCGAAAAAACAATGCGGGACTTTTACAGCAGCTTCCTCGGCGTCCCTGTCTCCCTCGCCACACTGCCTGTTTTGGCATTTTTCCTTTTGGCGATCTATGGCAGGAACATCTTTCTCGGTATTTCCATCATAATCCTCGGGATTGGTCACATCGGCATCCACCTGATGCACAAAAGAGCAGTTGAACAAGCCAACATGACCGCGAATCAGGCCTGAATGGGTTCGCGAAAATTGTTAATAAACACAAAACCTTTTCAGATAAAAAAACGTCCCTGAAACAGAGACGTTTTTCGTATTGCCATAGAAGTATTGGCCTGTATTATGCTTTTATAAATTAACTCAACCCCAGTATCTTCCCGGTCTCAAAATCGATATCGATATCATAATAGGCAGGTCGGGTAGGCAGACCAGGCATGGTGCTCATCGTCCCCAAAAGCGGGTAAACGAAGCCGGCTCCTACCGAAGCGCTGATATCACGGATCGGGATTCGGAAGCCTTTGGGAACACCCTTCAACTCCGGATCATGGCTAAGGCTCAGATGCGTCTTGGCCATACAGATCGGCAGGCGGTCGTAGCCAAGCCGTGTGTATTCAGCAATTCGCTCCTCAGCCAGCGGGGTGTAATCAACCCCATCCGCGCCATAAACTTCCCGCGCGATGGTTTCGATCTTTTCCTTGATCGAATACTCGAGTGGATACAGGAAGCGGAAATCAGTCGGAAGTTCCGAAGCCTTCACAACAGCTTCTGCCAAAGCGACCGCGCCTTTGCCGCCCTGGCTGAAATGATCCGCGACGACCGCGTCCACGATCGCTGGATGCCCAAGCGCGATCTTTCGCACCAGTTCAAGCTCCGCGTCCGTATCGGTCGGGAAGCGATTGACCGCCACAACCACCGGAACGCCAAATTTTCGCGCGATCTCTGCGTGCGCCAGCATATTGCCAGCGCCTTTTTCCACCAGCTCGAGGTTTTCGTCAACATACTCAGGCGCAAGCGGCGCGCCAGCCGTTACCTTCGGCCCACCGCCGTGCATTTTTAAAGCCCGAACGGTCGTGACCAGCACGACCACGTCCGGTTTGTTGCCGGAATATCGGCATTTGATGTCAAAGAACTTCTCCATGCCCATATCAGCGCCAAAACCGCTCTCGGTGACGACAAAATCTGCCAGTTTCAGCGCGATCTTGTCTGCCATGATCGAGCTGTTGCCGTGGGCGATATTGGCAAAGGGCCCGGCATGAACCAAAACCGGCGTGCCTTCCAGCGTTTGCATCAGCGTTGGCTTGATAGTGTCTTTCATCAGCACCGTCAGCGCACCGGCAATGCCAAGATCATCCGCGGTTACCGGCTCACCTGCCCGATCTTGACCAATAACGATCCTTGCTATGCGCTCGCGCATATCTTCCAGACTGGTCGCCAGCGCCAGGATCGCCATTAATTCACTGGCAACGCTGATGTAATAATTAGTTTGCAGCTCAAAGTTTTCCTGAGCACCCTGCCCAACCGTGATGCCACGCAGCATGCGGTCATTGACATCAACGGCCCGGCGCCAGGTGATGGTTGCGGGGTCAATATCAAGGCGGGCAAATTTCGCTTGCTGTTCCTCGGTCAGCAGATCCGGGTCCGTTTCGGTGATGCCCAGTTTCTTCAGGCGTCCCTGCATCCCGCGTGCGAAATGGCGTTTGCCTTTTTTATCTTTTGGACAAAGGCGATTGAAAAGCGCCTTATCGCTCTGGCTGGCTTCGTGGAACATACGCGTATCGATCGCGGCCGCCAGAAGGTTGTTGGCTGCCGTGATCGCGTGAATATCACCGGTCAGGTGCAGGTTGAAATCTTCCATCGGGATGACTTGCGAATAGCCGCCTCCAGCCGCACCGCCCTTGATCCCAAAGGTGGGTCCCTGCGATGGTTGGCGAATACAGGTGATGACGTTTCGTCCGAGATGCGCGCCAAGAGCCTGGCTCAGGCCAACTGTTGTGGTCGTCTTGCCTTCACCCAGTGGCGTCGGCGTAATGGCAGTTACATTAACATATTTACCGTCAGGCGCGTCAGCCAATCGATCCAAAACGCTCAGCTTGATCTTGGCTTTGTGCTCACCGTAAAGCTCCAGTTCATCGGGGCGCAGACCCATCTCCTCAGCGACCTGAGTGATTGGTTTGAGCTCCGCGGCCTGAGCGATTTCAATATCAGCTGGAACCGGGCTAAGGGGTTCAATGATGGTTGGGATGAACCTGCGTAAACCTGGATGTAATTTCATTTATTTCTCTCTCCTCATTATTGTCCAAATTCAACACCGTTGGTTAAGGTTGCGAAGGCAGTGATGCTCAAGTTATCGGTTGAACCCAGATAGGCTATCGGCACCATGACATTCACTGAACTACCCGCACGGATCATTTCTGTAGTCTCAAAGCCGCCACCAACAATTTTTCCGTCTTCACTTCGCAATACGACATAAACATGGCTTTGGCTGACTGTGGCATTTAAATTATTGATCACGCTAACGCTAACGTGGTTTTCGTCGCTAAAACTTGCCTGCGACGTTTCCAGTGGGTTGAAACCCACCGGAAATTCCCCAAATTCGCCCGGCACGAGCACGAAATCGACTGTCCTGCCCTCACAATCTTTGGGAAGCTGCAAGGCTTCAATCGCGAAAGCCACTTTTTCTTTCGGCCAGACCACATCTATATAACCATTTGTCGCCTGGCAAATGCGGTCGTTTTCATCAGAGACCGTTAAGATGTAAAAAGTTTCCGTCAGCATTCGGTCGGTCTGATTTTCAAGCATCGCCCCACCCGCGAACTGGTGATAGCGATCAACAACGAAATTCCATTCGCCTTTTTTGAGGGAATTCCACCAGTTGCCCCCTTCCAGAGAGGCGGAATAGCTCGTCAGCCAGGGGTGCACTTCGACATGATCCACCGTTTCGCCGCGTTTGGCGTTGACGCGCAAATTAAATCCAACCTGATCTTTTTCAGGGACGAAATCGAAAATCGCCCAACCGCCGCCAATTATTTGTCCAACCTGGTTGTAGGCAATGGCGTTTAACTTCACCTGGGTATAGGTATAAGGGTCAGCATTACTCAGCCAACCCGTCACGGAATAATCGTTGCCAACACGGAAAGCAGCGGTCTTGCTCACCGTCAGCGCTTGTCTATATTTCAGTCCGCGGTCAATCAGGCCATCAATCACATGCAGCTCCACCGTTGCGATCTCCAGCCCGGCGTTTATTTGAAATTCCTGCACGAAGCCAGTCGTTTCGCGGGGGAAAAGGTAGCGGAATGAAACGCGTTCCAGCGCGATGCGATTGCCAACAGCATCCAGCGCCTGAACCTCAACCTGAACTTCGCGCAAAATGGCGTCCGAGAGTGTGTTGAACAGCTTTGCCATCACCAGCACTTCGGTATCTTCCTGCAAATATTCCAATTCGGTGATCCGAACGGGATTTTGCTTATTGAGGTCTGGGGTCGGCGTTGGGTTCAGCGGGAGGAGCGGATCCTGCGTCTCCGAAAGCGTCGGCGGGAAGATCGGCTGCGCCGTGGCAGTCGGATCGCCATCCGGTCCTTCAGGAACAAGGCAGGAACCCAGCAATATCGCCAGAATTAGAAATGTGATCGTGTAAAAAGAAAATGAGCGCTTCATTATATTAACCACCTCTATTATAAACGCTTCATGAGAACTGACAAAGGTTGAAACCAAGTCAACCTATTTTCTATCATGACATTAATCTGGTTAATGAGAACAATCTTAAAATCTACAGTTAATAAGAGTTGTTTAAGATTGCAATAAAACTAATTCCAGTTGATACCTGTGCTGTTTTTTATATATGCTATTTTTCTATATTACTTAACCCAAACCATATGAAATTATCATAAACAAACTCAATTGTTAATCAGATCAAAAAAAATCCCATCGTTCTTTGATGACATCAATATTTATATCCCAAGAAATTGCTTGGAAACAATTTCTATACATCAAACGGATCTCTTTTGCTAATTTCTATTGAATTAGACAATATAAGATCGAACACAATTTTGTCATTTCGATCAAGCAAATTTAGCTGACAAACTTTAACGATTGCCTGTTCTAATCCTTCTTTTGCTATGATGCTCTGCAATAATTGACTAGATTGGTCAGCAGAATTATCATAGAAAAAACCATATGCTGCACATTTTAAAATAAAGTAAGGCATAATATCGCATTCTAAACACAACAAAGCTGGACCAATAAATCTATCTCTCCTTGAAAGCTTTCTTATCGGATCTCGAGCAATCCGACTTATTTTGTCGTGAAAATACAAGTTTGTGAAATTTTGGTACTCTTTTTGTTTTACTTCCAATGAAGGAATAGGAAATCCAAATTTAATTTGTAATGCTCTACGACTCTCTTTCCAAGCATAATAGGCTAAACTCTTCACTCTCGCATTCATAACAGCTTGGTTAATGGTTTCGTAACCATAAAATGCACCAAGAAACCCAAAAGCGCAGTGTTCAAGATTTGCTGACCAAATTTTTTCCGCCATTAAGGAATCAAGGTTTTCAACTAATTTTATAAATTCTGGTAAATATATATCTTTATGATGAATTTTATTATCAACCTGTAAAATCTTTTTGTCATCTCCAAAAAGAGAAAGTTTTCCATTCAAATTCTGATCCCCATTGGTTACTTTTCTATTTGCATTAATACCGACTAATGAAACTCGATGATCATAATAGTCACGTGCTTTTTCTGATAATCGATCCCAAATGATTGGGAAAAAAGCTTCATGGTGACCAACATAATTTGAGCCCAATAGAATTAAGATTGGGGAATTATTACCACTTTTAGCTCTGAGATTGATCCCATCGGCTAAGTCGATCGCTACTTGCTCAAAGGCGTCAGGAAATACAGCCGTAAGAACAATTTTAGCTTCAACGATTGCATCTAAATATTCCTTCCGATCACGAATTGTATGATACACCTTAAAGGGTGTTACTCTAGTTGTAGACGATTCTCCTGAGGAAAGATTTGTTTTTTTGACATCATAATATCCTTGAGTTTTCAGCTCATCCACTAAAGACATATTATAATCAGCAAAGACTAATTCATAATACCCATCGCGAAAAAACATTTCTCCGAGCATACCGCGACCAGTTCGCCCAGCACCTATAATTAATACTTTTTCCCTTAGCCTATTCATATTTTCACTCCATATTTAAAGAACGATATGATAAGGTAACCAGATCAAGAGGTCCTTCAATTTCTATCTGCTCCATCTGTATTGGACTGAATAATGTTTCACCTGCTTTTATAGAAACACCATTTAACGTCCCTTGGCCTTGATAGCACCCATAGAACATGAAGCCTTGGGTTTTGTATAAACCACAATCTTTGACAACTAAACGTCCCGCAGTATATTCCCTAGGAGTATCATGATATTTATATATATCAATACCTTTTTGATGAATAGGTACACTAGTGATTGCACCTAAGGGTACTTCAGGAAAATTCAAACAATCATAAACTTTATTAAGTGATAATGGGCGATTCGGATCGTTACGCTCAAAGTCATAAAACCGATAAGTAATATCAGAATTTGATGAATAAGTAACTGTAATTTCCCCATCTCCCTTACCACCATGTGGAACTCCGGCGGGAGTATGAATAAATTGTCCATCTTTTATTTCAATCGTATTAAATAAACTCTCCCAATCTTTTTTCATCAACGCTTCTTTAAACTCCTCAAGGCTATTTAGACGATGACCAAACAATTTCCGTCGTATTTGATTATTTCCCTCTAGAATAATGCCTCCCGAAACTTTCCCTTTTGTACCTTCATTTGCTAGGGCATATTCATCATTAGGATGAACTTGATATGACTGTATCCCTTCATTACAAGTAATCGTCATTCTGACAGGGAAAAGTTCTTCTTTTATGCCAAAAAGTTTTCTGTTTCTTTTATAAAAGACAGAAAGTGGTTCAGCACTTTCTTCAACAATATTATCTAAGTGTCCAGGTAAAGCAACTACTAAATAAATAGTACCTACACTCTTCAATTCAGTTTGCAGTTTAAACTTTTCGATCAGTTTTTTACCTGCCCAGATAAAATCAAGATAAATTGGTCTGATATGAAACAAGGTCTTCATGCTATATCACCTTTATGTTATTAGAAAATGACCGCGCTCAACCCTGATTTGATTGCAACGCGGTCATAAAACAGAAACCTTAACTTTCGAATCAGACGATACCTATTATTGAAAGAATAATCACAACAACCATCATGCCATAAATGAGTGCTGTAGTATTCACTTTCTTAGTCTTCATCAAAAAGTAGAGCCCAATAATTAAAGCTAATCCAAGAATGTTTGGGAAAAGGTTGTTTAATATATCTTGTAACATAACTGGCTGTCCATCGCTCATAAAAGAGACTGCAATTTTTGGAACAACTCTTTGTGCTGCCATAGCTCCAATTAATGTCAGACCGAAAATAGAAATCGCCTTCGTTACTTTCGATATCCCGCTATCAGCTAGAAGGTCCAGTGCTTTGCTTCCCATCAGATATCCTCGTTTATATAGGAAATAGCTATACGGGAACAAGATGCCACAAAGCAGAATGATGTATAAGATTGGGCCCCAAATACTACCAGTAGTGCTCGATATGGAAAGCGTCAGTGTTATTAATATCGGTATCAGTGTAGCTTGTACAAGGCTATCACCAATTCCTGCAATAGGACCTTGCAAACCGACCTTGAGACTTCTTATCATTTCATCATCAACATCTTCTTTTAACGCTCTTCGCTCCTCAAGTCCAAGTACAATTCCAAAGATGGCTGCACCAGTCATAGGTTCGGTGTTGTATAGGTCAAAATGCCTAACCATATTTTCACGATAACCAGCATCATTGTAAAATGCCCGGAAAAAAGGCTTTAAAATCCATGGCCAACTCTTTCCTTGATAATGAACATTTTCAAAACCAATTGCACCATTGGCTTGATACCGAACAAATAAGCGATTGAATTCGTTCTTTGTTAGCTGTTCTTTTCGAATAGGTTGACTGATTAAATTTTCCTCTCTATTTTTTGTCTCGATGTTCATGATTACAAAACCTCCTGTTCAAATTCCAGATCGCCATTCACATCTCTTTCCGAATCTAACAGTCCATACCTTGATGAGCGAGATGGATCGTTCATTGTACGGTAGAAGAAATTGTAGGATTACACTACATATTGGACAGTGACTAATGAAAAATAGCAGGAAGTGATAGTATCCGTTATTGTTAATACGCCAATAAAAGCAATAAGGAGAAACCACAACCTGCTATGGATAAGATAA
>Ga0255340_1001125_pt1 | contig 37605 bp, 31 predicted proteins | sample wastewater_treat_7_FD_192417 | JGI IMG/M metagenome (GOLD analysis project Ga0255340, IMG submission 192417) | Wastewater microbial communities from Lulu Island WWTP, Vancouver, Canada - plant10 | ecosystem: Engineered > WWTP > Wastewater > Unclassified | place: Canada: Vancouver, British... | reverse complement strand
AAAGGTGCTTGCCAATTGCTGCCAACGACAAAGCAGCCTGCACAAATTGCACAGACTGCTTTTGGTTACTACATAGATTATTTTTGTTTTTTGCGCTGTCTACTTGACAGGGGGCGGGTCACAAAGCGCTCAGGGGCATTGTGTTTGTTATGGTTACTCTGATAAATCATAATTTGCCGCTGAGCGAGCGGCGGCGCTAAGACGTCCGTGTATCGTCGAAATGGCAGTTGCTCCTCGACACGGGGAGTGTAGGGAACGGCGCCCTCGCCGTTCCGCGAGATATATTACACGCCCAACGGGACGCCGAGGGCGGCGTCCCCTACATTAGCTAACGGCTAAGGGCTAAGGGCTCAAATCAGAATTTAGCTCCGCTAAATTATGATTTATTCTTACAGGAATGGGCGCATTTCTGCGGAAAGCCGCTCCTCGGCGCTGATTATACGCTTTGCCATGTCCTTGGAGCGCTCATCGGCTGCCTTGTACTCATTGAGATAACGGCTCAGGGACTTTACTCCCATGTTGCAGCCGTCCACCATAAGGTCGGCAACGGTGCTGTCGGAGCCGTCAACGGTGAGCTTCACATTGGATTTGAGCCATGACATACCCTTTGCAATTGCAGCAGGCTCCTTGCCCTCGTCATTATACTCCCCGAGAAGTCCCTGTAGGTCAGCCTTCAGCCTGTCATGCTCCTCAGAGCTGTCCTGAAGCAGCTTTTTAAGCCCGGGACTGCTTACATATCCCAGCACATCGCCTATGGAGGATATGCCCATCTTCACGCCTGCATCGCACTCCCTGAGCAGTCTTATCGTGTCCTGTTCTATCATAAAAACACCTCCCTTTGCAGCTATTATACCCGCAAAGGGAGGTTTTATACTTATTCGTCGTCATCGCCGCCGTCGTTTCCGTCGCCGAAGTAGAGGTTCGTCATCTGCTGCATACCGTACTTCTCGGCAAATCTCTCAAAGGCTTCCCTTGCCTTGACCCAGCTGTAGCCTGCGGCGATAAGAGCTGCGTCACTGGTGTCGCTCAGCTCATCGTAAAAGGCAAGACCTATCATCAGATTTTCCTTGGTATTATTGTCCGTAAGCCTGTCCACTTCCTCAACGGCTTCCTTGATCTCGCCGTTTCTCAGCTTTTCTATGAGGGTGTATGCCTTCTGGTTGTTCACTTCCTGAAGCATAGCAAAGGACTGGTCAACCTTTGCGTCCAGCAGCACCTTTGCCATAACTGCGGTTATTTCCTTTATCTGGCGCATTATATAATCCTGTTCATACATAGTCCTGCCTCCTTTCGGTATAAAAACAGACCTGCAACTATATGCAGCAGGTCTGCGTTATTTATCAAAGATCCAGCTTTGAGCGGAGCTTCTCAAAGAAGCTCTGGCGCTTTGCGTAGTTCTTTTCCGTGAGCGAAGCCTCGAACTGCTTCAGCAGGTCCTTCTGCTTCTTGGTAAGGTTCTTGGGCACCTCAACGTATATCTTCACATACTGGTTTCCGCGGTCTGTGCGGTGGAGCCTCTGTACTCCCTTGCCCTTGAGGCGGAAGATAGTGCCTGTCTGGGTGCCTTCACCGATTGTGTACTTCACATCGCCGTCGATGGTGGGTACGGTTATCTCCGCGCCGAGGACGGCTTCCATATAAGTAACGGGTATATCACAGTGTATGTCGTAGCCCTCGCGCTTGAAAATGGGGTGGGACTTTACGTTGATACCCACGAGAAGGTCACCGTTGGGACCGCCGTTGATACCGCAGTCGCCCTGACCGCCAATACGCAGTGTCTGTCCGTCGTCAATACCTGCGGGAATGTCGATGGAAACGGTCTTCTGCACTCTCACTCTGCCAACGCCGCGGCACTTTGAGCAGGGGTTCTTGATTATCTTACCCTTGCCTCCGCAGTAAGGACATGGCTTTGATGATGATATAGCGCCGAAGGGAGTGCGCTGTGTGGTCTTTACAGAGCCTCTGCCCTGACAGTCGGGACAGATATCGGGTGTTGAGCCTGCCTCTGCGCCCGAGCCCTTACAGGAGTCGCAGACGCACATACGATTGACTCTCAGGTCGTACTTCTTGCCTCTGCAAGCGTCCATGAAGTTGATGGTAACGGTCTCCTGAATGTCCGAGCCTCTTCTGGGAGCGTTGGCGTTTGAGCGCTTTGAGCCGCCACCGAAGCCGAATCCGCCGAAGATGCTGCCGAGAATATCGTCCATATCGGCAAAGCCGCCGAAGCCGCCCATGCCTTCAGCGCCGCCGCCGTAGCTGGGGTCAACGCCTGCGTGGCCGAACTGGTCATATCTTGCACGCTTTTCTGGGTCTGAAAGCACCTCATGAGCCTCGTTTATCTCCTGGAACTTCTCAACATAAGAGGGATCATCGGGGTGGAGGTCAGGGTGGTTCTCTCTTGCCTTTTTACGAAAGGCTTTTTTTATCTCGTCCTCGGAAGCCCCCTTCTGGAGACCGAGGACCTCGTAATAATCTCTTTTTTCTGCCATATATCTTTTCTCCGTTCTTCCGCTGTCCGGCGGAAAGTTTTTGTAGGGACGGCGTCCTCGACGTCCCGTTCCGGAATCATTACTGATCCATATAACATGGGCTGTCGGGGACGCCAGCCCCTACAAACAGGAATACGGATCTAATTCGTTTATATATACATCTTAGGGCGAGCGGTGAGCCTCCGCTGCCTTTTCGCGTCATAATACTATCATAACGGTAATATTTTGCCGCGCCTGTAAATACACCTTTAGGGCGGAAGGAATTCCGCCCTAAAAATCAGCCGTTTTCTATCTCGTCTACATACTCTCCTCTGCCGCCGTCATAATCGCCCAGGTCGTCTTTGGCAAATTCATTGAACAGCTTCAGACCTATAAAGGCTATGGCACACAGAATGATTATTATAACGAGCTTTTTCAGCCATTTATTGTGTTCCATGATCAAACTTCTGTGAAGTCTGCGTCAACTACTCCGTCGTCGTTGCCGCCCTGAGCGCCTGCATCAGCAGCACCGCCCATGTTAGCGAACTGTGAAGGATCGATGCCCTGAGCGCCGCCGTTGGGAGCTGCCTGCTGATAGATCTTAGCGGAGAGGTCATAGAATGCCTTCTGGAGATCTTCCTTCAGGTTCTTGATCTCGTCAGCGTTGTCAGCAGCGATAGCAGACTTGAGGGCTGAGCACTTAGCCTCGATGTTTGACTTCTCGTCAGCTGATACCTTGTCGCCGAAGTCTGTGAGAGCCTTCTCGCACTGGAATACCAGGTTCTCAGCCTCGTTCTTGTTGTCAACTGCCTCACGGCGCTTCTTATCCTCAGCAGCGTACTGCTCGGCTTCCTTTACAGCCTTGTCGATGTCCTCCTTGGACATATTTGTGGAAGCTGTGATAGAGATGTTCTGCTCCTTGCCTGTACCCAGGTCCTTAGCGGATACGTGAACGATACCGTTCTGGTCGATGTCGAATGTTACTTCGATCTGGGGGATTCCTCTGGGAGCGGGAGCGATACCGTCGAGACGGAATGTACCCAGCTGCTTGTTGTCGCGTGCGAACTCACGCTCACCCTGAAGTACGTTGATATCAACAGCAGGCTGATTGTCTGCGTAGGTTGAGAATACCTGTGACTTCTTTGTAGGGATAGTTGTATTTCTCTCGATCATTCTTGTGCATACGCCGCCTGCTGTCTCGATACCCAGTGAAAGAGGCGTTACATCGAGGAGGAGGAGTCCGTTTTTGACGTCGCCGCCGAGAACGCCGCCCTGGTATGCAGCACCGAGAGCTACGCACTCATCAGGGTTGATGCCCTTGAAGGGCTCCTTGCCGATAAGCTTCTTTACAGCTTCCTGAACAGCGGGTATTCTTGAAGAACCGCCCACCATGAGGACCTTGTTGATCTCTGAGATATTCAGACCGCTGTCGCTGAGAGCCTGTCTTACAGGTCCCATAGTAGCCTCTACCAGGTCAGCTGTGAGCTCGTTGAACTTAGCCTGTGTAAGAGTAAGGTCAAGGTGCTTGGGAGTGCCTGTTGCATCAACAGTGATGAAGGGGATATTGATGTTTGAAGTTGTTGTGGAAGAAAGCTCGATCTTGGACTTTTCAGCTGCGTCCTTGAGTCTCTGTGCAGCCATCTTGTCCTGTGAAAGGTCGATGCCCTCAGTCTTCTTGAATTCCTCAACGATCCAGTTTATGATACGCTGGTCGAAGTCGTCGCCGCCGAGACGGTTGTTACCTGCTGTAGCAAGTACCTGCTGAACGTCCTCGCCCATTTCGATGATGGAAACATCGAATGTACCGCCGCCCAGGTCGTAAACCATAACGGTCTGCTCCTCTTCCTTGTCGATACCGTAGGAGAGAGCTGCGGCTGTAGGCTCATTGATGATACGCTTAACGGTGAGACCTGCGATCTGACCTGCGTCCTTAGTAGCCTGTCTCTGTGAGTCTGTGAAGTAAGCAGGAACTGTGATAACAGCCTCTGTTACGGGCTCGCCCAGATAAGCCTCTGCATCAGCCTTCAGCTTCTGAAGGATCATAGCTGAGATCTCCTGAGGAGTGTAGTTCTTGCCGTCGATGCTTACTTTATAATCAGAACCCATGTGTCTCTTGATAGAAGAAACTGTTCTGTCGTGGTTTGTGATAGCCTGTCTCTTAGCCACCTGGCCTACGAGACGCTCGCCGTTGTTTGTGAAAGCGACAACGGAAGGAGTTGTTCTTGCGCCTTCGCTGTTGGGGATAACTACAGCGTTACCGCCCTCCATAACTGCTACGCAAGAGTTAGTTGTACCAAGATCGATACCAATAATTTTACTCATAATAAATTCCTCCTAATTTATAATTCATAATTCATAATGCATAATGCATAATTGAATTATGGGTGTGATCGGCTTATTTTTATCACTTATAAAAAGTATTTTTTACTTGCAGCCGGAATTCAATTGGCTGCAATGCATAATGCGTAAATTCAAATAATTATGAATTATTTAGAGCTCCGCGCTACACTGCCACTGCCACCATAGCGGGGCGTACCAGCTTGTCGCCGAGCATATAGCCCTTCTGGAAGACTGCACAGACATGATTGCTTGCATAGTCGGTGCCGTCCTGCTGCTGGATAGCGTTGTGTACATTGGGGTCGAATTCCGCGCCGAGAGCTTCTATCTCTGTCACGTTCATCTGTGTCAGGAAGGCTGTGAGCTGGTTGTATATCATGCTCATGCCATTCTTGAAGTTCTCGTCGGTACACTCTGCCTCAAGGGATCTCTCGAAGCTGTCCAGTACGGGGAGGAGCTTCTCCACGCATTTTACGGAAGCATTCTGATAGGTCTCTGTCTTTTCCTTGGCTGTTCTCTTGCGGTAGTTGTCGTACTCAGCAAAGAGCCTCAGGTACTTGTCGTTAGCCTCTGCCAGTGCGTCCTCAAGATCTGCGAACTGAGTTGCGGTATCATTGTACTCGCTGACCGCGTCGGCTTCTTCAAGCTCTTCTGTATTTTCTTCCTCGGGAGCCTCTGCGGTATCGCCTCCGAGCTCTTCCTGCTCTTTCAGCTCCTCTGAGATATTCTCATTTTTTTCCATCGGTCATTGCTCCTTTCTACGGCTCCTGCATATTGTCGGGAGCGTTTATGATGTCATCATCGCCGCTGTCCATCAGTGAGGAGATCCTCTGCGTCAGGTATTCGACGTATGGAATGATCTTTTTGTAATCTACTCTCATGGGACCTATGACTCCCAGAGAGCCCGCCTCCTTGCCGTCCTTGCGGTACTTGGAGACGATAAGGCTTGAATTTCCGATAGCGAAGCTGTCGTTCTCCGCACCGAACTTCACCTGTATGCCGCTGAATGCGTTTTCAAGGAGCTCCGAGAGACCGTCCTTGTGTTCTATGAACTTTACGACCTCCATTTTGTCCAGCTCATCGCAGGACAGGAGCTTTTCGCTTCCGCTGACTGTCAGCTCCTGCTGACGAAGGTCCTCGGAGAGCTCGCATATGCCCTTTACAAGGGGTGAAAGCGATACCATGTAGGCGCTTACTGCGGCTACCATTTTTTCCATCATCTCCTCGGAGAGCTCATCTACGGAGACTCCGCTGAGATTTTCCTCTATATAATGTGTAAAGAAATCGAGCTGTTCATGGCTGAGGTCGAATTCGAGTCTGCAAGCCTTGTTCTTGATGTTTCCGCTGGAGGTTATGAGCAGGATAACGTAGAGACGCTTTCCCGTGGGGATAACTTCCACCTTTGATATGACCGAAAATCTCGGAACAGCGTTTGTTACCACTGCGGCGCAGTGAGTGATCTCCGTGAGAGCCGTAGCGGCGTTCTGCACAAGGAGCTCCTCGGGGGTATCCTTATCGCCCAGCATCTCATCTATAAGCCGCTTTTCCTCCTCGGGAATGTCGTGAGGAGTCATGAGCTCGTCAATGTAGAGGCGATAGCCCTTGAAGGTAGGAACACGGCCTGCCGAGGTGTGTGGCTGTTCAAGGTATCCCAGCTGTTCGAGAGCCGCCATATCGTTTCGGATAGTAGCGGAGGAAACATTGATATTTTCCAGCTTCGAGATCGATTTCGAGCCGACGGGTTCGCCCGTCCTGACATATTCGTCAACCACGGCAGCGAGTATCTTCAGTTTTCTTTCGTCCACGATACTCCCTCCCTTTATCGATCTGTCTACTGACCTCGTTAGCACTCTAACTCTCTGAGTGCTAACTATAATTTATCACTATTGTGAGGTTTTGTCAAGGGTTTTATTAATTTTCGGCTTTTTTACCTAAATTAACCATGGGCTGACTATCATTTAGAGCATTTTGACAAATAGCGAAACAAGCCGTGTTTTCGTGCTTCAGCCTATTGACAAAGGCGTTTTTTCATCGTATAATAATAGTGCAGTAAAGGCACTGCAAAAATCATTTGAAGAGTAAAAATGTGTTCGTTATACCACAAGGTATTCCAGTGTTGACCGAACGGGGAGTTGTCGGTCAAACGAAAAGCTCAGGCTTACGGTTCACATTTTGCATCCCGCTTCATAGGACAACTAAAAAAGAAACAGAACCTTCTTTTCTTGTCGTATGAGTGAGGAAAAGGAGGTTATTTTTATGGCTGCAAACAACAGAGGAACAGCAGTAAAGTCCGGAATCAGACTTTTCGGAAGCACAAAGGTACTGGTACTGGCAGCGCTGCTCATCGCTATCAGCGTTGTGGGAAAATCACTGAGAGTTGACATCTTCAGCGTTATCCGCATCAGCGCCGAGACACTGCCCATACTTATGGCAGGCATCTTCTTCGGACCCTTTATCGGCGCCGCAGTAGGTGCAGGCGCAGACCTTATCGGCTGCCTGGTAACAGGCATGACACCCGCGCCCATGATAACATTAGGCGCATCGGCAACAGGCTTTATGGCAGGACTTGTATATAATAATGTATTCAAGACCAGGACTCTCCCCAGAATAGCACTGTCTGTCATCATCGCAAGACTTGTGGGCTCTGTGCTCATCACCACAACAAGTCTGTATTTCCTCTTCCCCGCAATGCGTCCCCAGCTCATCTGGAGACCTGTGACAAGCCTGGTAATGGCTGTCATCGAGATCAGCATAATCTATATGCTCATGAGCAACAAGGCGTTCACGGCTCAGCTTGACAAGATCAGGAAGAAATGAACTACACAGAAGCACTTGAGTATATGAAAAAGGCTGCCGAAAGAGGCAGCGTTCTGGGACTTTCCCGTGTTACCGAGCTTCTTCACATCATGGGAGACCCACAGGACAGGGTAAGGACTGTCCATATCTCGGGCACCAACGGAAAGGGCTCCTTCGGGGCTATGCTGACGGCTGTGCTGAAAAGCGCAGGCTATAAGGTGGGGGGATTTTCTTCCCCTGCCATCACTTCTGTCACAGACAGCTTCCGTATAGGCGGCGAGGAGATCTCACAGCAGGAATTTGCCGACCTTATCGGCGATATAGCTCCCATATGCGAGAGCATGGAGGAAAAGCCCACGGAGTTCGAGGTGCTGACGGCGGCAGCCTTTGAGCTGTTCGTGCGCCGGGGCTGCGATATAGCCGTAGTTGAATGCGGTATGGGCGGCGACCTTGACTCCACCAACGTCATAAAGGCTCCCGTGCTTTCGGTCATCACCAACGTACAGAAGGATCACAGCGCCTTTCTCGGCGATACCGTGGCGGAGATAGCCTCCCACAAGGCAGGCATCATCAAGCAGGGCAGACCTGTTTACTTCGGCGGCGACAGCGAAGAAGCCTATGAGATCATCGCCGACAGGGCAAAAGCTATGGACGCGGAGCTGTTCCTTCCCGATTATTCGCGGTTTTCATGGGACGAGAACTGCTGCACCACCAACGGTGCGGACATCACCTGGGAGGGCGAGAAGCTGCACATTCCCCTTCTCGGCACATATCAGTTCACCAACGCTGTGAACGTGCTGAGCTGTGTGGAGATACTCAGGAGAGAGGGGCTTGACATTCCCTTTGAGGCGGTGAAAAGCGGTCTTGAGGCTGTTAAGTGGCACGGACGCTTTGAGGTACTGTGCAGGGAGCCCCTTATCATATATGACGGCGCCCACAATCCCGACGGCATACGCTGCGCGGCAGACAGTATACGCCTGTATTTCGGGGATAAAAAGGTGGTACTCCTCATCGGCGTAATGGCGGACAAGGAGTACAGCCTCTATGCGGATATGCTGGGAGAGCTGGCGGTGCGAGCCTTTGCGGTAAAGCCCGATAATCCGCGCTCTTTGGACAGTGAAAAGCTGGCGGAGACTCTTACGGAACGCGGACTTCCCACCACAGCCTTTGCAGACCTCGCTGAGGGAGCAGCTGCGGCTTACAGCTATGCTGCGGAGAATAATATCCCCCTCATTGCACTGGGTTCGCTGTATATGTACAGAGAGTTCACAGAAGCTCTCGGCTGTATTTTTTACTGACATAAATCAAAATTCAGCGTAAGCGCTAATAGTGATTAGTGCATAGTGGTTAGTGATTAGTTAATGTGTTCGCTTCGCTCACAATATTTAAATATTGTCGCCGCAGGCGACTCCACAACTTTCAACTCTAAACTCTCAACTCTAAACTCAAATCAAAATTTAGCTCCGCTAAATTTTGATTTGAGTCGTTAGCCCTTAGCCCTAATCATAATGTAGGGGACGCCGCCCTCGGCGTCCCGCGAGATATATTACACGCCCAACGGGACGCCGAGTGACTCCCTACGGTGTAGGGAGATGTCAGCAAAGCTGACAGAGGGTACGTGCAGCTGTTAGCTGCGGCGTCCCCTACAAATGTAAATTCTGATTTATCGGAGTAATCATAATAAAAACAATGCCCCTGAGAGTTAAAAGCACTCAGGGGCAATTATCATATGCTTACTGACGATTGAGCGAGCACGCCTTCCATAAGCCGCCGTCATTTACAGCGTCGATGACCAGAGTCTGTGAGGCGCCGAAGTAGTCCACGGGGACTGTGAATGTGAATGAGCCGCCTGTCACATTGCTGACAGTGGGCTCGCCTGTGTAGCTGTAGCCGCAGCCTCTGCCGCCCTGTAAGTAGTAAAGTCCGCCGTCAAACTCCTTGAACATGGGAACATCGCCTGTATATATCTCATTGTACCTGTAGAGCAGGTCGCCGCATATCCTTGACTCAACGTAAGTCTCCACGTCCCAGAGGGAGTAGAAGCGTGGGTCGGTAACATTGGAATATCTGTACATACCGTCGTCTATAACGTCGCCGCCTGTGCTGACAGCACCGCCGTCCAGCATATCGATGTCGTTGAGGTTTATCATAATGCTCTTTGCAGCTGTGATGTATTCAGGGGGAACGGTGTTTTCCTGAGGAGCAGCTGTGGTCTGGGGAGCAGTTATCTCGGGAGCCTTCTGCTCGGGAGCTTTGGTCTCCTGAGGAGTTGCAGCTGTAGTGGCAGCCTGTGTAGCCGCAGGTGTATTGGCAGCCGGTGCATTACCCTCCTGTGCAGCTGTGGTGTAGGGAGTTACCTCTATATTGAACTGCTGTGCAGAGCGTGAGGAGGTGCCGTTGTAGGTCTCCACTGTGCAGGATGCGAGACTTGCGCAGAGCAGTGCGGAAACTGTTATAAAAGCGTGTATCTTATTCATGTTATACCTTCTTTCGTGCGGAACCGATTAGCGTGTACTTATATGATACACATTTTCAGCGGCTTTTTCAAGAGTGAAAATCACCGAACTTCAGCCTGCTGAGCGGGATTTTTAGTATATATAGCCATGACAGCTCCCATGAGACAGTCAGATCCCCGGAAAAAGCAATGTCCCGAAGCGTTTTTTTCATCGCTTCGGGACTATTTATATTATCTCATGAACACTTTTTTATTTTCAGCCCTCGATCTTGGGGAGGTTTGCGATGGACTTTGCGATCTCCTCGTCTGTGGGGATATAGTCGCTCATTTTGCCGTCGTTGAATGCGCCGTAAGCGTACATATCAAAGTAGCCTGTACCTGTGAGACCGAAGAGGATAGTCTTCTCCTCGCCTGTCTCCTTGCACTTGAGAGCCTCGTCGATAGCAACGCGGATAGCGTGGCTGCTCTCGGGAGCGGGAAGGATACCCTCAACTCTTGCGAACATCTCGGCTGCCTCGAATACAGAGGTCTGCTCAACTGAGCGAGCCTCCATGAGACCCTGATCGTAGAGCTCTGAGAGGATAGCGCTCATGCCGTGGTAGCGGAGACCGCCTGCGTGGTTGGGTGAAGGCATGAAGCCGCTGCCCAGTGTGTACATCTTCTGGAGGGGGCAGATCTTGCCTGTGTCGCAGAAGTCATAAGCGTATGTACCTCTTGTAAGGCTGGGGCATGATGCAGGCTCAACGGCGATGATCTGATAATCTGCCTCTCCGCGGAGCTTCTCGCCCATGAAGGGAGCGATAAGACCGCCAAGGTTTGAACCGCCGCCTGCGCAGCCGATGATAGTGTCGGGCTTGATGCCATACTTGTCCATAGCTGCCTTAGTCTCAAGACCGATGATGGTCTGGTGGAGGAGTACCTGTGAGAGCACGCTTCCGAGAACGTAGCGGTAGCCCTCCTTTGTGGTAGCTGCCTCAACAGCCTCTGAGATAGCGCAGCCAAGGCTTCCGTTTGTATCGGGGAATTCAGCCAGGATCTTTCTTCCCACCTCAGTTGTGTTTGAGGGAGAGGGAGTTACGTTTGCGCCGTAGGTACGCATTACCTCGCGGCGGAAGGGCTTCTGCTCGTAGCTTACCTTTACCATGTATACGTTGCAGTCAAGGTCGAAGTATGAACAAGCCATTGAAAGAGCTGTACCCCACTGACCTGCGCCTGTTTCTGTAGTAACGCCCTTGAGCCCCTGCTTCTTTGCGTAGTAAGCCTGTGCGATAGCGGAGTTGAGCTTGTGGCTTCCGCTGGTGTTATTGCCCTCGAACTTGTAGTAGATCTTAGCGGGAGTTCCCAGCTTCTTCTCAAGGAAGTAAGCTCTTACCAGGGGAGATGGACGGAACATCTTATAGAAGTCCTGTATCTCCTGGGGAATATCAACGTAGGGAGTGGTCTCGTCCAGCTCCTGCTTTACCAGCTCGTCACAGAAAACGTGGCTGAGCTCCTCTGCTGTGCAGGGCTTGCCTGTAGCGGGATTGAGGAGGGGAGCGGGCTTCTTCTTCATATCAGCGCGTACATTGTACCACTGCTTGGGAAGCTCATTTTCTTCCAGATAAATTTTGTAAGGTATTCTCTCGTTTGACATAGTAAATTCTCCTTTTCGTCAGTTTTGGATCGTGTGTACTATGCCGAGACGGAATATAAAAAAGCTCCTGTCCCAGCATTAATTCTGCCGGGACAGAAGCCGTAAAACTTCTGCGGTGCCACCCTGCTTGACGCTCAGCGTCCACTCGATCTGTACATATATACAGTGGTTTTGTTAACGCAGACCCTTCTGCGTCTTGCCTACACAGTGCGTATTGTCAAATGCCGTACAGCTGTCATTCTGTTTTGTCCGTCCTGAAGTCTGTACAACGTCTGTCTGCGCATACAGTCAATACTGACCGCGCCGCACCTTCAGCTCGCCCTCGGAAGCCCATTCGCTCTGAACTGCATATCTGCTCTCACCTGCCGCAGACTCTCTGAAATGCAGAGACATGAGTTACTATTCTTCTTCATCGGTTTACTAAGGTGAATTATAACATATACAGGGCGATATGTCAAGGTCAGCGGGGCAAATTCCCCAAATTGCTGAAAAAACTGCGGAATGAGCGGAAGAAAAGTGTTGTAAAATTGAAAAAGGCGCAGAATTGGCAGAGCCATTTCCGTTATCTGCCGGATGATAAAACGCTCCCTAAAGGGAGCGTTGTTTACCTTATGAAACCTTCCTATTACCCGTAATAGAACAGATATATAGGGAAATTGCGGAAAAAGACTTTTCAACAGTGGTGAAAAGTGGTATAATAGTAAGGTGTACAGCTTACTTGATGTCGCTCCTGTACTTTGCACGGGTGCGCGAGATGCTCTCCTCGCTCCTCTTTATAAGGTTGAGCAGGGACGATGAGTACTGGGCGAAATCCTTCTGGAGAGTAGCTGTGGTAACATAGAGGGTATCGAAATTGTCTACGCAGTCATTTCCGTCAAGGGCAATTCCGCTGGAAGCCGCCTTGATATTGGCTTCGCTCATGGATACGATAGCATTGGCGCTGTCGTTGGCGATTACCTTGGGAATGCGGAAAAGCTTCTGGTCATTGTGGGGATTTGCGTTGTAGACGATACGGAAAAGCTTGTACACCGAGAGCATAAGGTAGGACGATACCTCCTTGATGAGGGTGATGCTGTTTGCCTTCTGAGCAAGGCTGAACAGCAGGCTTATGGAGTTGTTGATTATCCTTCTGTTGAAGTTGATTATCTCGGGCGACGGCATCTTCATGCTGTTGTTGCCGTCATCGTCGGGAATATCTTCGATAGTGATGGTCTTTCCCTCGGGCTCGGGAGTTCTTCCCAGCAGGTAGTCACAGGAAACGTTGTAGTAATCAGCTATCTTTACGAGGAAGTTGAGACCGCATTCACGGATGCCCTTCTCATAGTGAGAGAGCAGAGCCTGGGAAATACCGAGGTCCGTAGCAGCCTGCTTCTGGCTTATATGTCTTTCCTTACGCTGTAAAGTGATGATTCTTGCAAAATCTGAATTCATTGAAAAAACCTCCCGAAATATACTTCCAAAAAATTTATTTACTAAAGATCCGTTACTATTATTATAATACAAAATGTATAATTTGTAAATATGCAGAAGTATGAAAGAATTAGAGAAAAAAATCGGCACTTTTCGTTAATTTTACTAAGAGTTAAAAAAACGGGCAGTAAATTTGTGCAAAATTATCCTGTCTGTATGTTTGAGAAGTTCCATGACTGTGTTTCACAGGACATTTTATAAAAGGAGACCTATATGAAAGGCTACAGGATAAGCGTTCTCCGTCACGGCATGACGGAGGCAAACGAAAAAGGCGTCTACATCGGCAGTACGGACCTGCCCCTTTCCGACAAGGGAGCTGCGGAGCTGGCTGCAAAGACGGACGAGTATGACTACCCCAGGGTGCACAGGGTCTATTCCTCGCCCCTGCGCCGATGTACGGAGACCGCGGAGATACTCTTCCCCGATACTGAGCTCTGTACCGTGGACGACCTGAGAGAGCTGAATTTCGGCGAATTTGAAAACAAGAGCATTGACGAGCTGGCAAAGCGCAAGGACTACAATGACTGGCTCAGAGGCGGCAAGGACGCCCGTCCCCCAAAGGGCGAGAGCCTTGAGGAGATGACCGCCAGGACATATAAGGCGATACACGGCGTTATCACCGATATGATGGAAAACGGGCTCACCCACTGCGCTATCATAACTCACGGCGGCATCATTTCCAATATGCTCAGCTGCTTCGGACTGCCCAAATACGACGCTAAGACCCTCAGCTGCGATTTCGGCATGGGCTTCGATATAATCGTTACGGCTCAGATGTGGCTGAATTCTCAGGCTTTCGAGATACTGGGCTACTGCCCCTATGACAGGCTGCCCTCGGAGGAGGACGAATAATCGGGCTCAGTCCGTCAATAATATCTGCAAGACCATTTTTACGGAGGCGCAGATATGAAGATAAGGGAGCTTATCCGCTATTCGGGGCGGCTGCTGGAGGGCAGAAGGGCAAGGACAATGATGATATGCCTGTTTCCTCTGGGGGCAGAGCTGTTTTTCCGCTTCGCTGAGGCGGCGGTGTTCAGCCTGCTGCTGTATTTCGGCGGCAGTATGCCCATTGAGCTTTTCAGCGGCAGCAGCGCTGTGCAGCTCTCCGTTACGGGAGTATGCACCCTGCTCAGGTGGCTGACGGCGGCTCCGCTGATGTACGGGGCGGCACAGAGGCTTTACCTCATCACCGCAGAGCTCCAACACAGGAGGACAGTGCCCTTTTCGCGGACAGTCCTCAACAAGCGCACTCTCAGACGGAGCATTTCCGCAGCCCTCTGGACAAGAGCCATAGGGCTGCTGGGACTGGTGCCCCTGGTATTCTTCGGAGCCTGGGGCTATGAGCTCCTCAGGGGAAGGCTCCGGGGCACGGAGCTGTTCCTGGCGGCAAATGCGGTGTTTCTCGGTGTGGTATCGGCGGTGCTGTGGCTGTCACTGAAGCTGAGCTTCGCGGCGGTGCCCTTCCTGCTGGCAAGGTATCCACAGCTGACGGCTTTCCGCGTAGTTATGCACTCCGTAGGCTTCATGAGGGGCAGAAAGCGTGTACTTCTCGGGCTTTTAGCGGTATATCTTCCGCAGATGCTGACCATTGCGGGACTGCCCTATGCCCTAATGAGGCTCATGACCGCTTTTTCGCTGAGTATCGACATTTTCATCAGGGAGGACGAATATCTTGAAACGGATAGAGCTGAGGGTGGACAGCGAAAAGCCCGTGACGCTGGAAAAATTTCTCGTAAAAAAAGGTGTGTCAAGGCGGCTGCTGACAAGGCTTAAACGTGTGGAGGGCGGTATGACCCGCGGCGGCGAGACCGTCCGCAGCATAGACACCGTGAACAGGGGCGATGTCATAGTCCTCGCCCTTGAGGACGACAGCTTCCTTGAGCCCAACGGTGCTCTCAATGTACCCATAGCCTTTGAGAATGAGAGCCTTGTGGTGTTCGACAAGCCCTGCGGTATGCCCGTCCACCCCTCGGTAAAGCATCAGGGGGACACCCTGGGCAATTTCTTCGCCCACCGCTATCCCGGGCTCACCTTCCGACCTGTGAACAGGCTGGACCGTGATACCTCGGGGCTGTGTATGATCGCTAAGGACGCTCTTGCGGCAAAGCTTCTCCAGGGAAGCTGCAAAAAGGTCTACTATGCGGCAGTTCACGGGAATATCCCCGAAAGAGGCACCATCGACGCTCCCATAGCAAGGGAGAGGGAGTCCATAATCCTGCGATGTGTCCGTGAGGACGGTCAGCGCGCCGTAACTCACTACACTAAGCTGCTTGGCAGCGAAAGGTACTCCCTTGCGGAGATAGACCTTGAAACGGGACGTACCCACCAGATAAGGGTGCATTTTGCTCATATCGGAGCTCCCCTCGCAGGGGACGACCTCTACGGCGGGCTCCGTGATGATATATCAAGACAGGCTCTCCACTGCGGCAGGCTCAGCTTCAAAGACCCGCTGACAGGTGAGCCCATAACAGTTTCCTCGGAGCTTCCCGGGGATATAAAAGCATTGTTTCCAACAGGAGGTATAATATGGAAAAGATAGCAAGCTTTCAGGTAGACCACACAAAATTCAGCGTAGGTATGTACATATCCCGTATCGACGATGACATCGTTACATACGACGTCCGCATGGTGAAGCCCAACGGCGGCGTATATCTGGAGACTCCCTCCATGCACACCATCGAGCACCTTTTCGCCACATTTGCAAGAAACTCAGAGTTCGGCAAGAATATCGTCTATGTGGGACCCATGGGCTGCCGCACGGGATTTTATCTGCTCACAAGGGGACTTTCCCACGAAAACGCCATAAAGCTGGTGCGTGACGCTTACACCTTCATCAGGGACTACAATGACGAGATCCCCGGCTGCACAGAGGTGGAGTGCGGAAACTACCGCGAGCACGACCTTGCTTCTGCAAAGAAAGACGTTGTGCCCCTTCTGGAGAAGCTTCAGGACTACACAGTTGAGATGCTGGACTATTCCTGGCACTTCGACAAGAACTGAGCATACAGCGGCAGGGGGCGCCGTCACCTGCAAAGTATAAACGATAAATGGAACAAGGGCGGATACTTATCCGCCCTTACTGATAACTGAACGCTAATGCCCCATCACTAAACTTTCACTTGATATTTTATTAAAAATATGTTATAATAAATAGTGCTGTTCTTTGGCATGAGCCGGGAACATATATTATCATGAAAGAAAGGAGCTGTTGTCATGGATACGGAAAATCAGGACTTTTCCGCGGAAACAGGTGATATTGTACCTGCTGCCGGCGGTGAGGAGCTGAACTTTTTCGCAAGAGTGGGCCACTTCTCCGTGAAGGTGGGCGCTGCCCTGCTTCTGGGACTTGTCAAGGGCGTCAAGCTCATACTCTCAGAGCTGCTTGAGCTTGCCGTATCGCTGCTTAAAGCGCTCCTTTGGCTGCTCAGGGAACTGACCTCTCCCCTGAGAGACCGATTCAATATAAACAAGGATATGCAGAAAAAGGTCATGCGAGCGAAAAAAGCAGGCAAGCCCGAGTACAACAAGGCGCTGCTGGAGTTCTGGTGCTCGTATCTTTTCGGCGAGGACGGCGTGTTCTATACCGCCTTCAACTATATACTCCCCGTGGTGTCCGTAGCCTTTCTGATAGGTATTATCCGCTACGGTTCGGGACTTGAATACGGTCTAAGCGTGGAGTACAACGGCAGAGAGATAGGCATGATAACCGCCGAGGCAGACTTTGAGGCTGCCGAGCAGGAGGTACAGCAGAGAATAGCCTATGCCGACAGCCAGGAGACCATAGACCTCTCCGCAAAGTATTCGCTGCGTATCATAAATGAGAATGACAAGATAATCTCATCGTCACAGCTGGCAAACGAAATGCTTGCCGCCTCCGACGAGGCTCTCACAGAGGCTTACGGTATCTACATCGACGGAAAGTTCATAGGCGCCGTTACCGATAAGGACCCCGTCCAGGACGCCCTCAACGAGAGGATACTCAACTATCGCGTTGACGGCGTGGTAAAGGATATTTCCTACAAGAACAATATCGAGTATTCACACGGTATCTACCTTGCAAGCAGCGTTATGGACAAACAGGCTGCCATAGACCTGCTTACCTCCTCAAAGGAGAAAAAGGCTGTATATATCGCTCAGAAGGGCGATACTGCCGTTACCATAGCCCAGAAGTACAATATGGACCTCGACAAGCTTGAGGAGCTCAACGAGGGCATTACCAAGAAGTGCAGCAAGGGCATGATAGTAAACGTAATCGAGACCGAAAGCTACCTTCCCATACAGTATGTCCGCGAAATGGACCCTGTTACCTTCCTTGACTATGAGACTGTTGAGGTTGAGACCAGCGCCCTTAACGTGGGCGTAAGGGACACCCTTGTAGTGGGCAGACGAGGTGAAAAGACCAGCCATATCGAGATAACCTATGTTGACGGCAAGGAGTACTCCCGCAAGACCATAAGCAGCAAGATAACCAAGGAGCCTGTGGTCGAGAAGATAGGCATAGGTATCTACGCCGCAAGACCTGACAGCCCCGATACTATCCTGACGGGCTCGGGCGAGTTCGCATGGCCTGTTGACGGCGGCTGGGTAAGCGACGGCTTCGGCGGCGAGAGAAACCACAAGGGTATGGACATCGCAGCTTCAACAGGTACGGAGATATATGCCGCTGCCGACGGAGAGGTAGTCTCCGCAGGCTGGAACACAGGCGGCTACGGCTATTTCGTTCAGATAGGCCATACCGACGAATACCAGACCGTTTACGGCCATATGTGTGAGGTGCTTGTCCAGGACGGACAGTACGTCTCCCGCGGACAGCTCATCGGACTTGTGGGCAATACGGGTAATTCCTTCGGCTCGCACTGCCACTTCGAGGTAAGGCACCTGGGAATATGCCTTGACCCCGCACTCTTCCTCAACACCACCAACAGCTTCAACACAGAGGCTGACAAGAAGAAGGAAGAGGACAAGAAAAAGGATAAAAACTGACAAAAATAAAGCCCCGAGGCGTTTCAAAGCGCTTCGGGGCTTCTTATTCGTCTGCTGTATCACAGCAATTTCTCAAGTTCATCAAGGAGCTTCTTTTTCATGTTTTCAAGCTGCTCCTCACCTGGTCTGTTTTCGTCGGAGTACATCTTCTCCATAGGATACCACCAGACAGGTCCCTTGCCATTGTTTCCGTAGTTACCGATGTCGCCGCTGACTCTCGGGTACAGATGCCAGTGAAGATGTGCGTCACCCATGCCAAGCAGTTCATAGTTCATCTTCTCAGCTCCGAAAGCCTTTGACACAGCTTCCGCAACAACAGACATCTCCTCAAGGAACTTTGCTCTCTCGGCAGGCTCCAGATGGAAAAGCTCCGTCTTGTCTCCGTGGTGTTTGTAAAGAAAGAGGGAATAGCCGTGGAAATGCTGGTTATCGCCGATTACCACATATCCCGTTTCAAGCTCCTTTACAAAATAGGGATTTTCTCCATTTTTTATCATTTCTATCCTGTCGCATATCAGACACATGATAGTCCTCCGAAAAATATAGTAATAATTATAGCGAAGCTAAATTTTGATTTAAGGCTAAGGGCTTTAACATCACTTCTTGTTCTTCCTGTAGATTATAGCCAGACCCTTTATGAGGAGGTTGTTGTCAAGTATAATCTTTCTCCTGCAAAGGGGAACTACCAGCTCGGAAAGTCCGCCTGTTGCCACTGCTGTACACTTCTCGCCCAGCTCGTCCTCTATGCGGTCAATTATGCCGTCAAGGGCGCTGGCGTTGGAGTAGAGTATGCCGCTCTTGAGACAGTCGATGGTGTTTGTGCCGATAACATGGGGCGGCACCTCAAAATTCACCTTGGGGAGCTGTGCTGTTCTTGCTGTGAGAGCGTCGGCAGCTACCTTCATGCCCGTGAGGATAAGTCCGCCGCGGTAGTTCTTCTTGCTGTCAACAACAGAGAGAGTTGTGGCGGTTCCCATATCAATGATGATGAGGGGAACAGGGTACTGGTTTATAGCCGCAACAGCGTCCACAGCCTGATCGCTTCCCAGCTGTGCAGGGTTGTCGATGAGGATATTGAGTCCCGTTTTTACTCCGGGACCTGCCATCATTACGTCAACTCCGAAGAGCTTGCGGACAGCCTCCTTGACGGTATTGGTCACAGAGGGCACTACCGATGACATAATGGCGTCATCTATGTCAGAGACGTTGAAGCTGTTCATCTCCAGGATAGTCTTGATAAGTACAGCGTATTCTGCGGCTGTGGCGTTGTGGTCTGTGCTGATCCTCTCGAAGAGGACCACCTCGTCCTTGTCGTCAACACAGCCGAAAACGATGTTGGTATTTCCGATATCTACTGCTAAAAGCATTGTTTTCCTCCTGAATAATTAGTCGGTATAGGTGCGGAAGGGTGCGAGAGGGAGCCCGTTGACTCCGAAAAGCCCTACGTCCGCATAGTTTGTCCACTTGAAACGGGCTGCGGCAGGGGCTTTAACTTTATCGCAGCTCAGCTCTATATAGGGCAGAGCCACCCTTGCCTGTGCAGGATAGAATTTGCCGTCGCTGCCTGCCAGCTCGAAGCCCTCAAGGCAGTGCTCGTCCTTTCCGCCCAGACCCTTTCCCACATTGGCAAGGTGTATGAGCATGGCGCTTCCTCTTATCTCAAAGCCGTCATACATAGGCGGCAGTGACTCGCTCCTGCTCATCTGAGAATAGATCTCGCTCATTGCCTGAAGGTAGAGCCTGTGGCCTATGGGCTCCTTGTCGGTGGGGTGGATATTGTTGAATTCTCCGCAGTCAAGGCAGACAGCCAGACCCGTGTTCTTCACGGTGCGGAAGATCTTTTCCTGCGCTTCTCTTATGAGCGCCCAGCTCTTTGTGTCGGGATCGTCCTTATACCTGAACATGGGGAGCTGTACCATTAAGAATGGCAGCTCATCGTCTTTCCAGTCGCGGCGCCAGTTCTCGATAAGAGCCTTCATCAGCGCATAGTAGGTCTGCGGACGGTGGTCATCGGACTCGCCCTGATACCAGAGCACGCCCCGGAGCGTATAGGGAGCTATTCTGCTCACCATGGTCTCATAGAGACCGCAGGGACGCATGGGATTTTTTATGCCCATGGGACCCGGGTACCTGTTCACGCCGCATTCTGCAAGCAGGTCGGGCCACTCAATATCGGGCTTTTCTGCGTAGCAGGCAGCCACACGCTGCTCCCAGCCCTCCTGGTATGCCGCATATTCGTCATACTCGGCTATCATCTTCTTGCGGGACTTGCCCTTTACAGCCTTGTCGTAGTCCTCCACATAGGGGCGGATACGGCTGTCCTGCTCAAGGTAATCGCGGCTCATCCAGGCAGAGGCGGAGGTGCCGCCCCAGTTGCAGCCTATGATGCCCACGGTGACGCCAAGTCTGCGGCTCAGCTCCTTTGCGAAGTAATAGCCTGCCGCCGACCATGCTGCGGAATTATCCGCAGAGGGCAGGCTCCAGCCTGTATTCTTTTCGGCTTCCTCAAGCTCCTCGGGCATGGCGCATTTGGGCGTGTAGTAATATCTCACGTCCTCCTCGCCGCAGCTTACCAGCTCGCGGACGCCGTTTTTATCGTTGCGGAGCTCAAATTCCATGTTGGACTGACCGCCTGCCAGCCAGACCTCTCCTATAGCCACATTGCGGAACACCTTCCTGATGGCGCCGCAGGCTATCTCAAGGGTACATTTGCTGCACTCCGTCATAGGGGGCAGCAGCGCTTCCCACCTGCCATTTTTTATAATGGCTCTCACGGATATGAGCAGCTCGGGCACGGAGACAGTTATGACCTTCTCGTTGTTGGTGCAGGTGCCGAAGATACGGACGTACCGCTCTCTTTGCAGCACCATGTTGTCACTGAATACAGCAGCAGCTTTCATTATGTGAAAATCTCCTTATTCGTTTACTGAAAGAACGTCGTTCTCATTGCAGAAGTCGATGAGGGTATATCTTGCTATATCGGCGAATTCAGGCTTTGCCAGATAGTATACGTAGGTCTCGATGAGGTTGAACAGCCAGGCTGTCCTGCCCTCTATCTTGAACTGATTGAAGCCCATGGGAAGGTACTTGTCCCATATATCAGCGGGCTTGATATTTGTGCTCAGGTCCCTTATCTCAAAGAGATTTCTTGTGAAGAAGGGGCAGTTCTGATTGGCGCCGTCCCCGAAGATAATGGGGTCATAGGGCTTGTCGGGATACTTGCGCATATGGTTGGCGTAGTTTATCTGCTGGACGCCCACGTTGTAGTAATGCTGCTTCCTGTTGGGACAGGCTGGGCGGCAGTTGGAGTTCACCAGAAACTCGCATTTCTCCTTGTGAGGGAGCTTTTCAAGTATATCGAACTTGTTGTTCAGGTCGTAGTCCACCACAACTATGCTGTAATCCTTTTCCAGCTCTGCGGCAAGTCTTTCCCCGTCGTCAAGGCGCTTGCAGGTGGAGCTGGTCAGCTTGAAATTGGGGAAGTTTTTGCGGATATACTCCTCCAGAATGGGAGACACCACGATAGCCTCGTTGAGACCGTTGTCCGCAAGGCTCATGACCATATTGCAGAACTTATCGTTGAGGTGTTTCTTTTCAAGAGCGGGATTGGTGAAGGTGAAGCGGACGGGTATGCCCCTGTCGTTGAACTCCTTCAGCACCATTTTCACGAACCTCTTGTCGCATAAGCCCTCCTGTGTCCTTCCGCCGTTCCATATGGACTGAGGGAAGGCTCCGTAGAAGGAGGCTATCTCGAAATCGCGGAAGTACTGGGGATACTGCTCCAGCACCGTGGCGAAAATGAGGTTGAACTTGAAATGAGTAGCTATACCCGGGAGGTGAAATCTTGCTTTCATAGTCTCCACCCCTTATTTGTCCACGCGGATAATGCCGTTGCGCTCCAGATTGTAGAGGAGCATGAGACGGGCTTCGTCGCGGCACTCGGGCTTCACCATGTAGTAGAGGTAGTTCTCGGTGAGGAATATCCTTCCTGCTGTCCTGCCCTCAAGCTTGAACTGCTCAAAGCCCATGGGGAGATACTTCTCCCAGATGTCATCGGGGCTCACATGGGTGGGGAGCTTTCTTATATCGTAGGCATTTCGCGAGAAACAGCCGCAGTTTATGACATTGGTCTCGTTTATCTCATAGTAGTCATTGATGTCAAAAGGCTTGGTGGTGCCGCTGTTGACATATTCATTATAGGCGATGGAATACTCGCCTATGAGCCTGTAATGCTCCTTACGCATCTTACACTTTGGATTGCAGAGGGTGTTGCAGAGTATCTCACATCTGCTCCTGTCCTCCTGTGGTATCTTCTCAAGCTGGTCGAACTGATTGTTCAGGTCATAGTCAAGCACAACAATGCTGTAGTCCTTTTTCAGCTCGCCTATGGGACCGTCAACGGTGTCAAGGCGCTTGCAGGTAGAGCTTGTCAGCTTGTAGTTGGGGTACTTGTCACGGATATAGTCCTCCAGCAGCGGTGAATTTACGATTATCTCGTTGAGGTCATTGTAAGCCAGCTCCAGGAGCCTGTTGCAGAAGGGGTCCTTGAGGAGGTCCTCTGTGATACAGGGATTCGTGAAGGTAAGGCGTACAGGTATGCCCAGACCATTGAAGGCAGAAATGACCTGTTTTATGAAGCTCTCGTCGCACCTGCCGCTCACGGGTCTTCCGCCGTTCCATACAGCAGGGGGGAATATCCCGTAGAATGAGGCTATCTCCACGCCCTCGCGGAAATAGTGGGGACAGTTCTTCATAAAGTGTGCAAATATGAGATTGAAGGAGAAATTCTGTGTCAGTCCCGGAAGATGAAATCTTGCTCTCATGATAGTGCCTCCTTATCTTTCGTACTGGATAACGCCGTTGGCGTCCAGGTTGTAGAAGAACATCATTCTTGCCTCATCGCGGCATTCGGGCTTTGTCATGTAGTACATATAGATGTCTATGAGGTAGAGATTGCCCGCAGTCCTTCCCTCTATCTTGAACTGCTCGAAGCCCATGGGAGCATACTTGCCCCAGATAGCGTCGGGAGAGATATGTGTGGACAGGTCCTTTATCTCATAGAGTGTGCGCTGGCGGCAGTTGCAGTGTATCAGCTTGTTGACATTGCGCTCGGTGTAGTCATTGATGTCAAAGGGAGGCTCGGGGTGCTCCTGAAGGTGCTTGTTGTAGTATATCATCTGCTCGCCGATAAGGTCATATTCCAGCTTGCGGTTGGGACATTTCGGGTTGCAGCAGGCGTTGGACAGGAACTCGATACGGGGTCTGTCCTCCATGGGCACCTTTTCAAGAATGTCGAATTTATTGTTCAGGTCATAGTCCATGACCACGATGTTATAGTCCTTTTTCAGCTCATCAAGGAAGCCCTCCTCGGTGTCAAGGCGCTTGCAGGTAGAGCTTGTCAGCTTATAGTCGGGGTAGGTCTTGCGGATATAGTCCTCCAGCAGGGGAGAATTTACGATGACCTCGTTGAAGCCGTTGTTGGCAAGCTCCATGACTCTGTTGCAGAAGGGGTCATAGAGGTGCTCCTCCTTCAGAACGGGGTTGGTAAAGGTAAATCTCAGCGGTATGCCAAGGTCGTTGAAGGTCTTGATGACGCCCTTGACGAAGCTCTCATCGCACTGACCGCCGATAGTTCTTCCGCCGTTCCACAGTGACGGGGGGAAGGCTCCGTAGAATGAAGCTATCTCAACGCCCTCGCGGAAGTAGTCGGGGCGGTTTTTCAGCATATGCGCAAAGACGAGATTGAAGCGGAAATGCTCCGTAAAATCAGGGAGATGAAATCTAACTCGCATGATTATCCTCCTTACTTGAATGACAGAGCGCCCGAATTCTCCATGGTCTTCAGCAGGGTGAACCTTGCTTCGTCGCGGCATTCGGGCTTTGCCATGTAATACATATATGTTTCCAGCACATTTATGGGACTTGCTGTCCTTCCCTCTATCTTGAACTGCTCAAAGCCCATGGGCACATACTTCTCCCATATATCATCGGGGGAGATATGTGTGCGGAGGCTTCTTATCTCGAAGATACCTCTCTGTGAGTAGGGGCAGTCGCGGAAGTGGTCGGGGTCGTACTTCTCCACATTGAAGGGGAGATTGGGGTACTTCTTTATATGCTCGTTATAGGCTATCTGCTGGACGCCTATGGAGTGATAATGGGCAGAGCGCCTTGGACATCCCGGCTCGCAGCAGGCATTTGAAAGGAACTCGATACGGGGTCTGTACTCCATGGGTATCTTTTCAAGGAGCTCAAAGCGGTTGTTCAGGTCATAGTCCATTACAACTATGTGGTAATCCTTTTCCAGCTCGCCCAGAAGTCCCTCAAGTGTATCAAGGCGCTTGCAGGTGGAGCTGGTAAGCTTGTAGTCGGGGAAATTCCTGCGGATATAGTCCTCCAGTATGGGGGACATCACGATAGCCTCGTTGAGACCGTTGTTCGCCATATTCAGCACCATGTTGCAGAAGGGGTCGCTGAGGTGCTTTTTCTCAAGTGCAGGGTTTGTGAAGGTAAATCTCAGGGGTATGCCTCTCTCGTTGAAGGTCTTGATGACCTGCTTTACGAAGGTCTTGTCACAGACTCCTCCCTGAGTTCTGCCGCCGTTCCAGATGGAGGGCGGGAACACACCGTAGAATGAAGCTATCTCCACGCCCTCGCGGAAGAATTCGGGACGGTGCCTGAGCATTTCCGCAAAGAGGAGATTGAGCTTGAAATTACCCGAAAAATCGGGAAGGTGGAAACGAACTCTCATGTTTTATTCTCCTTGGATCGAAGTATATATTTTATTTGTTACAAAGCCTTGTCAGCAATAGGGCTGACAGCTGACGGCTAATGGCTTATATGCAGTCTCCACGCTCGGCGGACACCTCATAGCCTGCGGACTCTATCCGTCTTTGCAGGCAGCCGCGGCATTCGGCGGCTTCCTCGCCCGTACATATCTTGTTGTCGTACAGGTCGTATTTCTTCCTCACCTTTACAGGCGAGAGATTGGGCATAACGACGTTGCAGCCTGTTTTCAGCCCCAGCTCCCTTCCGTTGGGAGCGATAGTGCCAAGGGCAGTGGTGGCAGGCAGCAGCACCTTTGGGAACATGAGCCTGAGTATGCCCAGAAGTCTCAGGGTCAGTGCGAGAGTGCCTCCGCTCTCCTCCGCAAAGGGAGTGTTATGGTGGGGCACAAAGGGGCCTATTCCTATCATCTGGGGACGCAGCTCCTGAAGGAAGCGCAGGTCCGCGATGATGTGGTCCGTGGTCTGGTGCGGAGCGCCTACCATGAAGCCTGCACCTACCTGATAGCCCAGCTCACGAAGCTGGAAGAGACATTCCTTGCGGTGGGCAAGGCTCATCTCCGCAGGGTGGAGCTTTGAATACAGCTCCTCTGAGGCGGCTTCGTGGCGGAGCAGGTATCTGTCCGCACCTGCTTCCTTCATGCACCTGTAGCTGTCATAGGAGCGCTCGCCCAGTGACAGTGTAACAGCGCAGTCGGGGTATTTTTCCTTTATTTCCGATATTACCGAGCACATGAAGTCATCGGTGAAGAAGCTGTCCTCGCCGCCCTGCATGACGAAGGTTCGGAACCCAAGTCCGTAGCCGTTTTCGCAGCAGCTCATTATCTCCTCGCGGGAGAGGCGGTAGCGGTCAGCCTCTTTGTTGCTGCGTCGGATACCGCAGTAAAGGCAGTCATTCCTGCAATAGCTTGAGACCTCGATAAGTCCCCTGAGAAAGACCTTTTTTTCGTAGCTTTTCTGTCTTGTCTCATCGGCGTATCTGCGCAGGAGCTCCGCAGTCTCACTGTCATCGGTCTCAATGAGAGCTTTCAGCTCGCTGTCGGAGAGATCTCCCGTATTGTAAAGCTTTTCGGCAAGTTCAGTCATATCAGCCGCCCAGCCTTATCATTTCATCTATGCACTTTCTTGCCTGAGCGATGAGCTCATCGTCCATGAGTATCTCGAAGGCGTCGCCGTCTCCGCCGCCGATACCGACGAGAGTGTTGTAAATATCGGGGAGGGTGGTGAGCTTCATATTATGACAGACGAGGTCACGGCTGACGGGATAGAATTTCTTTCCGGGGCAGTCGTACTGCAAATGCTCTACGATGGAATTTTCCGTTCCGATGATGAACTCCTTCTTGTCGGACTTCTTTGCATAGTCCATGATACCTGTGGTGGAGCCCACATAGTCAGCCAGCTCTACCACCTTGGGAGTACACTCGGGGTGAACAAGGAAGAGGGCGTCGGGGTGCTCCTCCTTTGCAGCCAGTACCTCCTTGGGAGTTATCCTTGCGTGAGTGGGACAGCCGCCCTGAAGGAGCTTTATATCCTTTTCGGGGCACTGTCTCTTTATATAGTCTCCCAGATTGCAGTCGGGAATGAAGAGTATCTTGTCAGTGTCGAGAGCTCTTACGATACGCAGAGCGCTTGAGGAGGTAACGCAGACATCGCAGACGGTCTTGAGCGCTGCTGTGGTGTTGATGTAAGCCACAACAGTGCGGTCGGGCTCCATTTCGCGGAGAGCGCTTATCATTTCCCTGTCCATCTGCTCAGCCATGGGGCAGCCTGCGTGCCTGTTGGAAAGGAATACACGCTTCTGAGGCGAGAGCATTTTTGCGGTCTCAGCCATGAAGTGGACTCCGCAGAAGAGGATATTTTCCTCAGCGATATTTTTTGCATCAACGCTGAGCTTATAGCTGTCACCCACGAAGTCTGCGATCTCGCATATCTCTCTTGCCTGGTAGCAGTGGGCGAGAATGGCGGTATTTGTCTCTTTTTTGAGCTTTATGATACTGTCCTGCAATTCACGAACATTCATGATAATACTTCCTTTCGGTCTCAGGCATCAGACTTGAAAATATAATTTGCCTATTTTATCAATTATACCACATATGTAATAATATTTCAACCCATAACGGATAGTTGTCAGTGAAAAGTGCATAGTTCCGAAAAAAATACAGCGGATATGACCGCTGTACTCATATAGCAGCTTATGCATAATTATCGGGGAAGAAACCTTTTTCAAAAGGGTTTCCCTCAATATCACCCGTAAAGCTTCTGTACGAGTGCTCCCTAAAAACTGAGCTGCTTCTTTTTCACCATATTGCATCTGCCCCACAGCTCGTCGCCGAAGGGGAAGGCGTCGGGAGTTGTATGCCTCTCGGTAAAGCCTGCGCTCTCATAGCATTTACGGGCTCTCTCGTTGACGGTGAACACGTTGAGCTGAACCGCCTCCGCATTCAGTATCTCAAAGCAGTACCTTGCGGCAAGCTCTATCATCTCTCTGCCATAGCCCTTGCCCCGCTGAGCAGGGTCCACTATGACAAAGGCAAGCATCGCCTCATTGCTGTCGGTGCTAATGGAAGTACATATAAAGCCCACTGTCTCTCCCTCGTCCGTTGCGGCAACAAAGGGACAGTCGCCGTGTTTATCATACATAGCCGTAAGGAAATCGCTGAAGGCGTCCTTTTCCATGGGAAAGGGAGCGTGGTTTGCGCTCCACATGGCGTTGGTGCGTTCATCGGTGACCCATTTCTTTATGGCGTCAAAGTCACGGCTGTGGACGTACGGTCTAAGTCTCATAGCAAAACCTCCCGTTCAATTCATGATTATTATGGTTACCTGCATATAAAAAGCGGGCGTCCAAAAGGGCGCCCACGCAACGGAACGCCGAGGGCGGCGTTCCCTACTGTTCACGATCACTGCTTACTTCTTGGAAGCTGCTCTCTGGAAGCACTTTACTATCTCAACGATAGGAAGTATGCAGACACCTGCAAGGAATGCCCAGAGGTAGTTCATGCCTGAAAGCGCTGACAGTGAGAAGATGTTTCTCAATGCAGGGATAAAAAGTACGGGTATTGTCAGTACAGCTGAAAGCAGGATAGCTCCGATGAGTACGATATTGTGCTTCTTCATGGTGAAGACAGAGCCCTTGAGGCTTCTCATGTTCCATGCGTGTATCATCTCGCATACGCAGAGGGTGATGAATGCCATTGTCATGCCTGCGCCGTGTCCCTCGCTCTGATAGCCGATAACGTAGGATACAAGGGTGAGAGCTGCGATAACAGTGCCCTGCCAGAGCAGGTTTATTCCCAGACCGTCAGAGAAGATGTGTGAGTTGCTGCTTCTGGGCTTTCTGGACATTATTCCGTCCTCGGCAGGCTCCATACCCAGCGCGATAGCGGGGAAGCAGTCTGAGATGAGGTTTATCCAGAGCAGGTGTACTGGGTTGAATATTACGAATGAACCGTCTGTAAGTCCTGCAAGACCCAGTGTAGCAACGAGGATACAGAGCACCTCGCTGAGATTGCTGGAGAGCAGGAACTGTATTGCCTTGCGGATATTGTCATAGATACGTCTGCCTTCCTCGACAGCGCCTACGATAGTTGCAAAGTTGTCATCGGTGAGGACCATGTCAGCAACGTTCTTGGTAACGTCGGTACCTGTGATACCCATACCAACGCCGATGTCGGCACTCTTGATAGAGGGAGCATCGTTTACGCCGTCGCCTGTCATGGCAGTTGTCATGCTCTTCTTGCGCCATGCGTTTACGATACGGACCTTGTGCTCGGGCTGTACACGGGCATAAACGCTGTAATCCTCAACGTGAGCGTTGAACTCGTCATCGGGGATCTTTGAGAGCTCTGCGCCTGTGAGAGCCTGCTGACCTTCTTCAAGGATACCCAGCTCCTTAGCGATAGCAACAGCTGTATCCCTGTGGTCGCCTGTTATCATTACGGGACGTATTCCCGCTGTACGGCAGAGACCGATAGCGTCCTTTACCTCGGGACGAACGGGGTCTATCATGCCTGTCATGCCGATGTAGATAAGGTCATGCTCCAGACCCTCGGGTGATATATCATCGGGGATCTCGTCATACTCGCGGTAAGCTGCAAGGAGGACTCTCAGAGCCTGGTCTGCCATTTCCTTGTTGCGGCGGAGTATCTCAAGTCTGTCGGACTCGGTCATTATGCGGACGCCGCCCTCCTTGACCATGTGTGTGCAGTTTTTCAGCACCTCATCGGGAGCGCCCTTGGTGTACTGTACAAAGCCCTTTTCGGTCTTGTGAACAGTTGACATCATCTTTCTCAGTGAATCGAAGGGAGCCTCTGCCACACGGGGAGTTGCAGCCTCAAGCTCGTACTTTTTAAGTCCGCACTTGTGTGCATAAGCCACCAGAGCAGCCTCTGTGGGCTCACCTGTAACCGTATCGTCGGAATTGAGCTGAGCGTCACAGCAGAGCGCCATAGCCTTTGCAAGGAGCTCCTTGTCGTCTGTGTTCTCATGAACGACGGTCATCTTGTTCTGTGTGAGAGTACCTGTCTTATCGGAGCAGATGACCTGTGCGCAGCCCAGAGCCTCAACGGCTGTAAGGCGGCGTATGATAGCTCCGCACTTTGACATATTGGTAACGCCGATGGAGAGAACTACGGTAACTACCGCAGCCAGGCCCTCGGGGATAGCGGCAACTGCAAGGCTTACAGCGATCATGAAGGACTCAAGGAAGCCGGGAAGTGTGATGGTGCCGTTCTTCACAAGCATCTGAACGATGTTGAGTCCGAGAATGATAACGCAGATAATGAGAACTGCGATAGAGAGTATCTTGCTGAGCTGATCCAGGCTCTTCTGGAGAGGGGTCTCATCGTCATCGGCTTCTGCGATAGCGCCTGCGATCTTACCCATCTCGGTCTTCATGCCTGTTGCGACTACAACGGCTTCGGCACGTCCGTAGGCGATGCTGCTGCCCATGTAGAGCATATTCTTTCTGTCGCCGAGAGGCACATCCTCGCCTTCGAGGACACGGCTGTCCTTCTCGGAGGGAACGCTCTCACCTGTCAGCGCCGACTCCTCAGCCTTGAGGGCAGCGGCTTCCAGTATACGGCAGTCAGCAGGAACGTTGTCGCCTGCCTCAAGGGTTATGACATCACCGGGGACAAGGTCTGAGCTGGGGATAACGAGAAGCTCACCCGAGCGGTAAACCTTGCTCTGTGCGGCACTCATTGCCTGGAGCGCCTCTATGGCTGACTCAGCCTTGTTCTCCTGATATACGCCGAGAACAGCGTTTGCCAGCACTACGAAAAGGATTATGAACACATCAGCTTCAAGCTTGCCCTCTGAGATAATGCCTGTTACAGCCGATATTACAGCGGCTGCGATAAGCACGATTATCATGGGGTTCTTGAACTGCTCTATGAACCTTGCAAGCAGCGTAGGCTTGGGCGGCTCGTCAAGCTTGTTCTTTCCTGTGGCTGCAAGTCTTTTTGCGGCTTCTTCCGCAGTAAGTCCCGAAGCGGAGCTGTCTACCTCTTTGAGGACAGCATCGGTGGTTTCAAGATAATGCTTCATGATTTTCCTCCCATATCTCCCTGCGTCTCATAAGCGAAGCTGAAAAGCGCTTTTTTACGGGCGCAGAATTACATCATCAAACAGATAATATTTTATCATCTACAGCTCAAAAAGTCAAGATATATCAGTGAACGGAGTGTGACGAAACTGTGACAGCACAGTGAAACAGATATTTTTATACCCTCTGAAAGTAAAGGAGCCCGTTCCGGCTGGGAACGGGCTCCTTTACGTAGGGAGCTGAAGCGGGACTCCCTCATATGAAAAATCACTGTATGATTCTACTGCGAAACAAGCGAATGAAAGGAAATTCTGAAAAATATACTTTCAAGCGTTTTGGTAATTGGTATATAGAGATGGTTTATTTAAGAGAGATCTGAAAGCTTTGGGGGGTTCACTGTTTGTTCCGGGAAAGTAATGCCATTACAATGATCATCACCGAAAATTGGGCTTCGTACGGGAAAAACCGTCTGCCTCCTTTATTGAAGGCAGGTGATTTTTTCCGTTAGGGGATATGATATATGTTATGAAAGCTGTTGGTACGATCAAGCGTGCAGGCTGTATCCCTGCGATACCTTGTGCAGTCACTTATTAGTTTTATTGACCGAATGCCCATTAATTTAGGTCCGTCGCCCGAAAAGGTGACTGCGCAATCATCTGCCTGTCCGATCGATCTGTTTCAGGAATAGCACTGAGACTGTGTCGGATAGAATAGCTGAGACTGTTGGCGGCAGTTGCTGACTGGCAGCATTGTTAGATCAATTGTTGCTCGGCGTATTATGATAGACATACGCTTCTTTTGTTGTGACTGTGGGATATTTAGTACAGAGAATAAAAGTAAGATTCGTAGTAAGAATATTATTGCTTTGAGTTTTCAGTTAAGTGTTATGTAGTGTAGTGTTTAGAATTTTCTGAGTTTTCTGAGATCCTTTGGGGGGTCAAGCTGGTTGAGCCACCACGCACAAGCTGAATTGGCATTCTGCTCGGCGGCCTTTACCGATCTTGATACGATAGATTTCATCAATTTTGCCTTGACAGTGTTTAGGTTTTTCTTCATGACAAGAAATTCCTCCTGTGTAAATGATATGCGGGCACCTTCGGGTCGACGCCTAATTATTATTATATTTCGGATTTTGCAAAAGTCAATAACTTTGCACTAAACGCCGTTTATTTGCATTTTTATCCCGCGGGGGGTGTTTTTTTACCCTTATTCGGTCACTTCTCCGTTAGTCTCGGTATCGGGTATAGGTATGAGGAGCTCCGTTATGAACTGCTCTCCCTCGGTGTGGACATTGAAGCTTCCGTTGTACTTCAGGCAGGCGCTCCTTATATTTGAGAGGCCTATTCCCTGATGGAGCTCCTTTGTGCTGCGGAAGCCCTTCTCAACGTCGGGCGCCACGCTGGCGAAGGTATTCTCCATATATATGAATACGAAGTAGTTGCGGCGGGTTATGGACAGCCATACCCTGCGCTTCTCCTCGGGGAGCTCCGCACAGGCTTCAAAGGCATTGTCCAGCATATTTGAGAATATAGCCGTGATGTCCAGATTGGATATGAAGTCTATCCGTGTGAACTCCGCGTCCACTCTGAAGTCAACATTCATCTTCTCTGCGGCGTCCAGCTTGTTGTTGATGACCACGGTCAGAATGGAGCTGTCACACTCAAAACGGGGCATGAGCTTGTCCAGCTCGGCATTGAGCAGGTCCTTATAATGCCCTGCCTCATCGGCTTTGTTGGAGTTTATGAGCCCCTCCAGAGAGGATATATGCTTCCTTACGTCGTGTATGATACGCCTTGAGGCGGCGTATTTCTCGTTGAGCTCGTTGTAGGCATTGAGCTGGAGCATTGACTGCTGTGTTACCAGCTCAAGCTCCTTCTCTGTCTGATAGGTCTTTGAGATCATTCTGATAAGATATGCCAGATACAGGTCCAGCGACAGGAAGGTAAGGAGTATTACAACTATCTCCCACCTTGACTTTGATGAGATTATCTTGTCGTTGAGGTACTGGAAAAGGAGTATCTCGCCTATCATGAGTATGAGGAACATGAGGAACTCATGGGTCCTGATGTTATTGGCGCCCTTGCCGGCTATAAGCAGCAGCAGACACTTCGCCACGGCTATCATGACTATCCAGCACAGCACCGTGGCTGCGAGGAACAGCACGGGGGTCCTCTTCACGTCGTTGGTATCCGCATTTACCATTACCGCCAGCAGCAGTGCCGACAGCATTTCCACTATACAGGTGGTTATGAGGTAAATGGCGTCATAAATGAGAAAGACCTTCCCCGGGGGCTTGTAGAACAGCAGATTGAGCAGCACCATCAGTGCGATCATGGTGAAGAATTTGACTATGGGTATGTCTGTAGTGCCGACAGCTCCCATGATAAGGGAGGCAGCTGCGACGAATAATACCTTCTTCAGCAGTGAAAGCTCCTTTGAGGTATAGAGCTTGTCAAAGATTATGAATGTGAATATGTACATACCCGCTGACGATATGGTGTGCAGTAAAAAAACATAAGCTTATCCCTGTCTTATATAGTTCTTGATGAAACGGCTGAACTCGTTGTGGAATTCCTTCAGTTTTTTCTGCGCAACGGGAACTTCGATGCCGTTTGTGGTGTACAGCGTGAAGTTGTTGAGCTTGTCTATATGCTCCATATTGACGATGAAGCTCTTATGGGGCGAGACGAAGCTCCCGGAATCGACCAGTGCGAATATGTCGGAGAGGCTGCCCTTTATGCGGTACTTCTCCGATTTTGTATATACGGTTATGCGGCGGTTGCCTGTGTATTCAAAGGCGTAGATATTCTTGAGGCTGAGGAGGAGAGGTCCCTCCTCCCCCTTGAGCTGGATGACCGCTTCCTTCTCGGCGTTCTCGGTGAGATAGCGTGAAAGCTCGCCCAGGACGCTGAAGATACGCTCCTTCTCAAAGGGCTTGACCACGAAGTCGAACGGGTGGACGGCATAGCTTCGCAGGGCGTACTCGGAATGGTTGGTGACATAGACTATCCTTGCCTTTTTGTCGATCTCGCGGAAGAGCTGAGCCGTTTTGAGGCCGTCGATCTCCCCCATTTCTATATCCAGGAATATCAGGTCGAAGCTGAGCTTTGTCTCAAGGAGCTTTTCTCCGCCCCTGAAGCTGTGTACATCGTATTCTACCGAGTGTTCTGTGCTGTATTCGGATATACAATCCTTTATTTTGTCTATTATTTCTTTGTCATCGTCGCATATTGCAATATTTATCATCAAACCGCTCCTTTCCTGTTTGAGAGTCTGCCCACTGCGAGAAAGGCTCCCGTAAAAAATACTGCCATGGCAGAAGAAAGCATGAGTCCGTATGCGCCTGCAAGCCAGAGGGCTCCGCAGACTATAACAGCCGCCCCAGTGACTATGAGGGACCTTCTGCGGAAAACGGTCTTCTCTATATCGTCAAAGGGCTTGTTGGGAGCCTCTACGGGTGCAAGAAGGATTATAAGCAGTGCTCCTGCGGCAAAAACGCCTGCGGAGACCGCCGGTGCAGGTCTGTCCTTTATGAGTTTGGAGGCTGCAATGACTGCCGCCAGCACCAGCATAGATGATACGAAGCAGGCTGTCCTTGTCCTTGCATGGAAGCCGCCGCAGCAGCTCCGCATAATGGGATAAACCAGCATGAAGACTATGACGGCAGGTGCGCTCCTGAGGATAAAGGCTGTCACCAGCATAGCCGCAGATATAAGGGTCTTCATTATATTCAGCTCAAGACCGTAGCGGACTATAGCCGCGTCCTCCTCTGTGGTCCAGCCGCCGCTGAGGAGCTTCTCCATTATAAGATCCAATATTCGGTTCATTTTTCGGTTACCTTTGTTAACATAAGTCTGCCGCGTGGCGGCAGCAGATCAGGATGTTTCTATTCATTCATTATATATTATATTTTCATAAAAATCAAGTGCGGGTGCACAAAATGCAACATCTATGTATGAAATGTCACAATGTTGCGGCAGTGTAACAGCAAAGACCGTTTTTTCCGCTTTCGCGCCCCTGACACAGGGCAGTAAACGGCGCAGCAGCCCCCTCCGTGCCCTCGGAGCTCATATGTTTTTTATAACCCGCAAAAATTGGTATGACCTGTGCTCACAGCAACGTGTCTGCGTTAAATTCTGATGTGATACTTCGTGTTTCTGCGGTTTTATCCCCGCAGGATTAACAGGTGGTATATAAAATCCATATTATAACATTTTTATCCTTTTCATCGCATTATGTCAGTAGTTTTTATTGACAGTTACAGCACAGACTGTTATAATAATAACATAATCCAGGATATAGGAGGAAAGAATATGAAGGGATTTATTTCGTTCATCACCGCTCTCGCTGTCATAGGCGGAGCCGCCTGCACTTCCATGCCCACAACCGCAGAGGCAGTGCAGATAAGAGGATATATGCACACGGAAAGAGAGCTCACCGCAGAGGACATCGCCGACATGACTCCCGTCAGACATGAAGACAGCGGAACTCTCATATACGCCATATATGACGGTTTTGCAATGGTCAGCGACGTCAACAGATCAATAGCCGAAAGCCTTGAGGAGATCGTTATCCCCGACACCATAGGGGATCTGCCGGTTGTGGGCATAACCGAAACGCCCTTTATCTACTGCCCGAATCTGAAAAAGATCACCCTCTCAAAGGATACGCAGTTTTTCTCAAGATATGATTACCTCTGCGACTCTCTTGAGGAGATAGTCATTCCCGAGGAGAACCCCTATTTAAGAACAGAGGGCAATTATCTCTATTCCGCAGACCTGAGCACACTTATCGGCGTTATTCCCACGGCTTACACTCCCGTCAGCAGCGACATTCCCACCGACATACAGAAAATAGGCGACTACGCCTTTGCAGGCTGTATGGAGCTTGAGGAGCTTACTCTCCCCGACAGCGTCCGCGAAATGGGCATGGGCGTTTTTGCAGGCTGCGAAAACCTGAGAGAGGTCACTCTCTCAAAAAACCTCACAAGGCTGCCTGAGCTTACCTTCGGCAGCTGCAAAGCTCTCAGCAAGGTCGAGCTCCCCGAAACTGTCAACGAGATAGGCGCCTACGCTTTTAAGGACTGCCATAACCTGCGTGATTTCCATCTGCCGCCCCATGTCACTTCCATACGCATGAACGCCTTTGAGAATGCAGGCTGCACAGAGAACATGGACGGTATACTCTATGTAGACAACTGGGCTGTGGACGCAGACAAGGACATACAGCGGGCAGATCTCAGAGAGGGCACCATCGGCACCTGTGAGGCGCTTTTCGATAATAACGAAGCTCTCAAGGTCATCACCATACCCGAATCCGTAGAATATATGGGCAGACTGCTGGTATTCACCATGGATAACCACATCGAGCGCGTTGACTTCTATAATAAGATCATCGGACAGAACGCCCTTACCAGCTGCAAGCACCTGAAAATGGTGTGGATACATGATAAGGACTGCCGCATAGCAGACTCCCCCAAGACCATACCTCAGTACTGGACAGAGGACAAGGGTGAAACGGAAGACATAACCATAATCGGTATCGACGGCGAACCTGCCGAGGAGCCCGAGAAGTTCAACACTCTCATCTTCGGCGCTGCGGACTCTGCCGCGCTGAAATACGCTTCCTTCTATAACAGGGAATTCCACCTTGCAGACGAGAAGGAGTACACCTATGACAAGGAATACACCCAGCAGACCGAAAACGGCGTGATATACAACGTGTCAAAGTACTCCTCCACAGCCGAGGAACGTGAGGATAACAGCCGGCCCGACGTATTCATAAACAGTCTTATCGGCGATTCTCAGATAACAAAGATCTCATCGGGACTTTTCTTCCGCGGAGACACTCCCGTGGAAAAGCTCCATATATCCGACAATCTTGCCGCGCCTTCGTATTATGAGCCCTTCTATAATTACTGCTCATACTATGAAACAGGCGAGGACTGCTACAACTATACAGCTGTGGACGGTATCCTCTACAGCAAGGATATGCACACCCTTATCAGCTGCCCGAAAAACTATGACAAGACTGAGATAGTCATTCCCGACGGCGTAGTATACATCGGCAGCTATGCCTTCATGGGCTGCGACAAGGTGGAGAAGATAACTCTCCCCGACAGCGTAACAGAAATAGACACCGGCGCATTCAGAGCCGCAGCAAACCTAAAGTCTGTAGTCCTTCCCGAAAAGCTTGAGCAGATAGGCTTTGACGCCTTCCGCGACTGCGCTTCTCTTACCGATGTGACTATCCCTGCAAGTGTACACACTGTATACAGCGACGCTTTCAGCGGCACAGCTGCCTATGAGGTGGAGGACGGCGTCCGGTACATCGGCGACTGGGCTGTGGGCGTGGAGAAGTCCGCTGCGGAAATGACTATACGCCAGGGCACGAAGAAGGTCGCTGTCATAGACTTCTCAGATTCCAAGGTCAAGAGCGCATATATCCCCGCAGATGTACAGCTTTGCGATCATCTCACTTACAGCGCGGACTGCAATATCGAGACTCTCATAATCGAAAGCCCTGCCATTGAAAAAGAGCAGCTCCGGTATCTCTATCACCTCAAGGATATATACATCAATGATATTTTCTGCGATATAAGCAGTAACGCTATACCGACTATTTCAGCGAAACCTCCTCAGAGGTCCCTTGTACAGTATATCAGCAACAGTGCCGCTGGCAGTTCTGTATTCACCGGCTACGAGTACAACAGTGCCGCAGGTCCTGCTATCCACGGCAGAACGAACTCCACTGCCCATGAATACGCCAACGTCCATAATATGAAGTTCATCCCCACCGACGAGGGCGAGGAAAACTTCGTCCGCGGCGATATAAACGGCGACTACAGGCTGAATATCGCAGACTATGTGCTGTTCAGCAAGTACCTCCGCGGAAGGATAGACCTGACCGAACAGCAGGCTCTCACAGCCGACATCAATCAGGACGGCGTCACCGACATCTTCGATATGGTGGAACTCAGGATAGCATTTTTAAGGCAATAATCCCTCAGAAACTATCAAAGCCCGTAAGATATGATATAATCCCCTTAAAGTAGACACACGAAAAAACAAAAGCGTGTGAAAGCTGTAAGGGGGTTATTTTATGTCAAGAGGAAGTAAGCTAACAGATGAAGAACG
>Ga0255340_1001118_pt1 | contig 37674 bp, 38 predicted proteins | sample wastewater_treat_7_FD_192417 | JGI IMG/M metagenome (GOLD analysis project Ga0255340, IMG submission 192417) | Wastewater microbial communities from Lulu Island WWTP, Vancouver, Canada - plant10 | ecosystem: Engineered > WWTP > Wastewater > Unclassified | place: Canada: Vancouver, British... | reverse complement strand
GGGTTTGCCTAAAGGGAGTGAATTAGAATATATTGACGAAGAAACAATATCTTCAGCAATAACAGGAAGAAAATGAATAAAGAGCCTTTTAGCCCTTTATTTCAATTATTTCTATCTCAGAATAAGGTTGCCTGTGTCCTTTCTTCTTGGACTCTCTTTTCTTAGGTTTGTATTTAAAAACAATTGTTTTATCGCTCTTACCATGAGCTAAAACTTTACCTTTCACTTGAGCTCCGCTAACATTAGGAGTACCAATCTTAATATCTTCACCATCTATTGTTAAGAGAACTTCTTTAAAGATAATTTCTTCTCCCAAGGCAACATCAACTTTCTCAATCTTTATTTTTTGACCCGGAGAAATTAAATACTGTTTCCCACCTGTTTTGATTACTGCTAACATATTGTTATTTGTTTAATAGTGGAGTATACACTAAAAATGCAAAATGGTCAAATTAATCTATATTCTTAACGTCTTCCTCTATTTTGTAAGCATCTATGCCCTCAGACTCTCCCGTTAACTTAAAAACATCTTTATCAATTTTGTTCAACTCTTTAGCTGCGGCATTGTAAGTTCTAACTCCCGTAGCTAATTGATTGCCCAGTCTATTCATATATTCTTCGTATGCTTTAATATGTTTAGACAAAACAGATACATTTTGAATAATTTCTTTAGTCTGCTCTTGAACTTGGTAAGCTCGCATTCCTTGTAGTAAAGATTGTAAGGTAACATAAAATGTGGTTGGAGATACTATATGAACATTTCTTTCGTGAACTGCATAATCTAGTAAATCACGAGTATTGGCTTTAATTGTTCCAATTTTATTCACTAACAAATCATAATATATTCCCTCAGCTGGAATAAACATAAAAGCAAAATCTGTTGTCCCTTCTTCTGGTCTAATATATTTAGATGCTTCGTCTATTCTTTCTTTAAGATCGGCTACAAATTGTTTTTCTAAAATAGCTATTCTGAAACTGTCTTTCTCTTCGGATATTTGGTTGTAAGTCTCTAGTGAAAACTTAGAATCAATTGGAATAATCTTTTCTCCTAAAAATATTACAGCGTCAACTGTTTTACCATCTTTAAAAGAATATTGTATTTTATAGTGCTTCGGGCTAAATGAGTTCTTAAGCAATGTTTCTAAATAGTACTCACCTAAAAGACCTCTATGTTTTGGATTTTTAAGTGTATCTTGTAGCGCCTCTAATTGAGTAGAAAAATCTAATACTTGTTTGTTTGTTTCGTCTAGTTTAACCAGCCTCTCACTTACCTCTTTTATTGTTCTATTACTCTCAGCAAATTGCCTTTGATTCATCTCTGCAGTTTTCCATATATTTTCACCCACTTCTTTTCTAATAGCACTCAATTCTTTTAAAATTAAAGCTATAGCCAAAATAATGAAAAGAAATATAATAACTATTTGATATAATTCCATTTTATCTAATTAAAATTCCTAAAATTATGAAAGAAATGTAAGCAAAAACTAATATTATCCCCTCTAAGGTAGATATTCTTCTATTTGTTCTTATGAAAAATAAAAAGAATAAAGCACAAAGAATTAAAAATATTCTAGCAATATAGAAAGAAGGAATCGTAGCCATATCAATCACTATGGGCCGAATAAGAGAAATGGTTCCTAGGGCTAATGTAGACGACATTGTAATAGCTCCCATAAGCCCACCTAATATCATCCAAGATTGACCTTTCTTAGCCAAGGCAAACGAAAAGTAAGTCTCGGGAAGACCAACACCAATAGCAACAATAATAATACCAATTACTGGAATAGAAACACCCAAAGAGCTAGAAAAATAACTTGAAGACTCAATAATTCCCTGAGCACTCAGGATCACTAATAAAAATACTAATAACAATAAGCTTACTTTTTTAATAAGAAAGAATGGTCCCCAATTTTTCTCTTCTTCGTTAACGTCATCGTAAATCTTACTAAACCTCTTTTTTTCAGAAAATAACCAATAAAAGAAAATTCCGAAAGACATTAGAAGAACAATTCCATCTGCTCTAGATAAAACTCCATCATATATTAAAACCAAAGGAAGCAATGCGCCAATAACTGTAAATGTTGCTCCACCCCTCACAATCTTGCTCTCAACCTCTATTCCATCTTTAAGAACAATAGCACAAAGACCAACTGTAAAACTTAAAAGAAGTATGTTTTGTCCTAATATATTACCAAAAGCAAGCTCAGGAACATTGTTAATAGCCGAAACAATACCAATAAAAAACTCTGGAGCTACCGAACCCAGAGATACCGTAAAAAAAGCAACAACGAACTCTTTCCAACCAAGATATTTGGCAATTCCAGTAAGCGAATCTATTAATATCTTAGCGCAAAAAACTAAAACAAAACAAGACAAAAGAAATATTAATATACATGCAATAATCGTCATAAAAAATTAATTAATTCTGATAAAAAACCAAAAGATAGCGCAATAATAACTGGAATTACTAAATATTGATACTTCATTTCAGGAATTTTTCTATACATCAAACAAACCAATATCGCATCAATAACCAACATTGTGCATCCAACTAACGAAAGAACCTTTACAAAATCCTGAAATCCAACAAGATAAACAAGAAAAGGAGTAACGCAGGCAATAATCCAAGCAATATTCTTTGGCATTCCCATATCATACCAAAGCATTTTCTTAAGTGTAAGCCCAAGCGCAATATATGATGTAAAAGTAGTAATAACTGCAAAAAGCAATACTAATACAATAGTACCATTACCTAAAAACATTTGCAATCCCGTAAGAGAGTCTGCTGGAGTTTCATTACCCATAATACCCAAAACAACAAAGGTAAAAACAAAGTATATTAATGAAGAAAAAATAACAGTAAATGGAATAATTTTAGTTAAGTATTTGCGACCACCATCAAGCAACTCTTCGGCTTCAGGTATTAAAGATAGTCCCCATAAAGAAAACAAAACAACACCATAAGGCAAAAAGAGATGAGACGGACTAGATTCAAAAACAATATCCGAGAAGTCAATATAACCAACACCTTTAATAACTATAATCACCAAAGACAAGAAAAACAAAATTAATCCCAATAGATGAACCTTGCCAATGGCTTTAATTCCAAACAAAACCAAAATTGATCCTAAAGCAAAATATATAAATGTATAGAAACTTTCTCCAAAACCAAATATTGGAAAAAATATTGAATTTAAAAACCTACCTCCGAGTATAAGGTAAGCTAGATTAGCTCCCATAAGTCCCAAAATACCCGAAACAATAGCAACACGATAAGCATTTTGACCTAAATGATAACGAGCAAAACCTGGCAACCTAATAAAATCAGGTGTCTTTAGGGCAACAGCAGCATAAAAATAATGAATTGCAATAGAAACAAATCCCAATATAATGAAATAAGCCAGCATTATTAGTGGACTAGTTTTGAGCGTAAGATAAGGAAGAGCAAAAAGGCCCACCCCAATCATTGTCCCTGATATCACTGAAAAAGCATAGATAACACGTATCATATGTGACCCCAAGGGGAGTTGAACCCCTGTTACCGAGATGAGAACCCGGCGTCCTAAGCCACTAGACGATGGGGCCTAAACTAAAAGGAATATAACATAATTATCAAGTATTGTCCAAACTCTGAGATATCTGAATCAGGTTTAAACCCAATATCATAGAAACCCTTATCGCCAAAAGCAAATCAATTAATTCTTCTTGACTAAGACTATCTTTTATCCAAAAAGGAACACTATCTCCACCATAATTAACTTTAAAGTTAGTCTCTGAATTAATAATTAAATCACTAATCCAAAGACTGCTACTATCAGTAAAACCAACACTATTCACTGTAAAATCACCCTCAATGTTTTTTGATTTTGAAAAATCGGTTAACACAAAACCATTACTTGGAAAATTATTAACCATATTTTCTAGATCATTTAAAACCAATACTGGCTTCTTAGAATAATTAAAAGGAGCAACGCTGCCTTGGAATAATAATATATCGTTTTTAAAAGGAGAAAAAAATGTCTTACTTTTTGAAATACTAAAATTATCTTTAATAATTAAAGATAAAAACTCTTCAAACTTAGAATCTTCACTACAAGAAAAAGCAACCACCACTGGCATTTTGATATAACAGGCTAATTTGAAAAGTATATTCATAACTCTCTTTCTGGTGGTACTTGATAATAGTCTAGAATATATTTAGCTAGCTCACCAAATATTGGCGCAGCTGAGTATTCAGAAGTTTCAGCCTGAGGATTATCTAGCTTGATAAGTATTAAAAACTGAGGATTAAATGCGGGAACATAACCAATAAAACCTTGTATTGTTTTGTCAGAATAGCCAGCCTTACTTATTCCTAATGCTGACCAAGGTATTTGAGCTGTTCCTGTTTTTCCAGCCACATAATATCCAGGAATTTGAGCAGTTTTTGCAAAACCATTTTCGGTGACACTAACCATCATTGAAGTAATGTCTAAACTAGTCTTGGGAGATATTACCCGCTCCCCTTGTAATATACTTTTATTCTCCTCTACAATATATGGATTGACTAATCTTCCCCCATTGGCTAAAGCAGAAAAAGCTCTAAACATTTGCATTGAAGTAATTTCAATTCCTTGACCAAAAGCAGCATTAGCATAATTAATATCATAACCTTCTTTAAAACTAATATTTTGAGGAAGAATTTCTCCTGGTAAATCTATACCAACCTTTTCAAAAAATCCAAACTTTTCTAAATACTGCTTAAAACTTTCGTGACCAATAAGATTCTCAATATGAACTGTGGCTGTATTGATTGATTTTTCTAAAACCTCAGTCATAGTAACTTCACCCCAAGACTTTTGAGCATAATTTCTTATAGTTTTACCCTTTACCTGAATAGATCCAGTATCATTATATTTATAATTAGAATCTACCTTGTTCTCGTTTAAAGCTATCGCCATTGTTATTGGCTTGAATATTGAACCTGGTTCATAGGGATTATGAATTGCAGGATTCTTAAAAACATTAAAATCAGATTCTTTGTAATATTCGTTAGGATTAAAACTAGGATAATTAGCTAATGCAATAATTCTTCCTGTATTAGGATCTCCAACTAAAATAGTACCCCCCTCGATGCTTAAACTATCAACAGCCTTTTCTAAAAGATTCTCAGCCATAAACTGAACATTGTAGTCCAGGGTTAATGTGATATCCGACCCGCCATTGACAGTTCCAAAAGTTTTACTAATTAAATATTGATGAAAAAGCTTTTCACTTTCTCTAAAAGACTTGGAACCCTCTAGTGTAGAGTTGTAATATTCTTCTATGCCATATTGACCAACATTATTACCACCTACAAACCCAATAGATTGAGATGCTAGCTTATCTTGCGGATAATATCTCACAACCTCTTTTCTCAAATAAACACCATCAAAATCAAGCTCTTTTATCTTAGTAACTTCTTCTTGGCTTAGCTTTCTCTTAATAACTTCATAAGCACTACCATCCTTGCTAATCTTGGCTGAAATAATATTAGGATCAATATCTAATATTTCAGATATTGCTTCTGATATTGCTTCAGCATCTTCTTCTTTTTCTTTTATTTCGCTCGGCGAAAGATATACATACTCCCAATCTCTATTAATTGCTAATGGATAGCTTTGACCCAACCTATCTTTAATATATATTCCTCCTCGATCACCCAATACCTCAGAATAATTCTTTTGCTGGCCCTGAGCCAATGCTCGCCAATAATCATTTTTAGCTATTTGAAAAGATGCAAGATAATAGACAACTACTAGAGAGTAGATACAAAAACAAAACAAAACTAAATTAAGCCTAAAATGTTTCATTGTAATTCAACTATCTTGCAGCAATCTGAGTTTCAGATAATTCAATATATCTAAAATTTTGAACTTTCTCAAAGTCTGATTCTGCTACTTTTGAAAAAAAATTATCATTTAAATAACCATCTTCTTGAGTATAAATAGCTTCCAGAGACTTAGATATCTCATTATTATAATCGTTAACGGCATAAATTGTTTTTGTCATTTCAGTTATCTGAAAAACATACAAACCAGCCATTAAAAGTACCATAAAAAACCCTAATTTGTAAAAACGATCGCTTAATAAGTTTTTAACGATAAAAGACGAATTTGTTTTTTTGTTAAATATAATAAATTTCATTGTTTTGGTTTAATTAAAGCTCTTAATTTTGCCGACCTTGATCTTGGATTTATTTTTAATTCTTCAACGCTTGGAATAATTGGTTTCTTAGTTAAAATATTTGCCTTACTATCTTTAAAAAATTTTTTAACTATTCTATCTTCTAGTGAATGAAAAGATATTACTGCTAATCTTCCTCCCGGTTTAATAATATTAAATGCTAATGGAAGAACCGTAGATACATTTTCAAGCTCATCATTAACCGCTATTCTTAAAGCCTGAAATACTCTAGCACTCGCCTTTCTGCTTTTAGTTACTCTGTAAACTATTTCCGATAACTCATTAGATTTATCTATCTTTTTAACTTTTCTTATCGCCACAATATCTTTAGCAATCTTACGAGCCATATTTTCTTCACCATAATTAAGCAGAATAAAAACAATATCTTCTTCTGGCCAATAATTAACTATTTCCCAGGCAGTAATTCCATTATTAGCAGAATACCGCATATCTAGAAATTCATTTTTTGTAAAGGTAAACCCTCTTCCGCTCTCATCTATATGCCAACTAGAAAGACCTAAATCAAATACGATCCCCGAAACATCTCTGAAGTTATATCTCTCAACAATACTTTCTATATCAATATAATTTCCATTAACTGCCACTAACCTGTTACCAAAACCCATCTCTTTCGCTTTTTCTTTTACTAAAGATATGTTTCTAACATCCCTGTCTATTGCTAAAACTCTACCTTTTGGACCATTCAAACCCAATATCGCTAACGTGTGCCCTCCCTCTCCAGCAGTACAATCAATAAAATTTTTATTTGGCTTAATATCAAGGAACCTTAAAACTTCTTCTTTTAATACTGGAACATGCATAATTATATTCCTAATTCTTTTAATCTCTCGGCAATATTCTCGCCCTCTTTTTCGGTAACTCCTTTGTATTTTTCCCAAACATCTTCATCCCAAACTTCTATTCTGTTTAATACCCCAACTAAAATTGTCTTTTTATTTAATGAAGCATATTTCTTTAAATAATCTGGAATAAGTATTCTTCCCATGTTATCTATAGAAACCTCCATAGCTCCTCCAAGCATTAATCTAGAAAATCCCCTAGCATCAGATTGAGATAATGGTAATTTGCTTATCTTTTTGGCCAAAGACTGCCACTCTTTTGCAGAAAAGATAAACAAACATTGATCTATTCCTCGTGTAATAATTGCTTTCTTACCAAGCAAACCACGAAACCTAACTGGAAGACCAAGTCTCTTTTTTTCATCTAATGAATATGTGTATTCTCCTATAAACATTATTTTAGTTATCCACAGATATTAATAGTTATCCCCACCTTTTTCCACAGCCCATCATATTATCTCCACTATAACCCACAAAGCCACATTTAGTCAAGGACATTTATCATTTCAATTCCCTGTTTATTTTCAATAGTTTTCCACAGGTTTATTTCAAAAACACCCTGAATTTAAAATTCAGGGTGTTTTTTATTAAAAGTTTACTAAAAGTATTAATCTAAGATATTTTTATATTATGCCTTAGTTTCTCCAACTTTCTTTTAGCTCTAGAATCAAGAACATCTTCTCTTTTTCTCTCAAGCCATTCTACTAAGATAGAAATGTGTTTTCTAAATAGGACAAATATAATTAGAGTAACGAATAGTGGTAAAATTACAAAATCAATTAATTTATTATTGGTAATACCAGTGGAGATATGTGTTGCCACTCCAGCAACAACGCCTTTCACTACAAATACTTTAGCAGTATCACTAACTGACTTAGAACCACTAGAAGCATAAACTGTATTAACAAGATTAGTTGATCCAATTCCAAATTGTTGTTCTTGAGCTACTCGAACATTAAAAGTAACTACCCTACTTTGTCCCTTAGATAAATTACCGATATTAATTCCTTGAGTTATGTCTCCAGCAGTAATAACATTATCAACGGTTAGACCTCCAGCATATACTAATCCATTAGGTAAAACATCTCTTACAACTACATTATTTGTGTATCCATCTGATTTAACTTTGATATAAAAAGATATTAACTCTCCTGGGGCTACAGTAACAGAGTCTAACCACTCGGTGTTTTTATCTACACTTCTTACCAATTTTTGAATTGTTAAAGAATCTGCTGATTCAACAACTTGCTTAGTGCTGCAAATTACCGAAGCTATTAGCGGAGAACCAGTGTTAACTCCATTTCTAAGATAATAATTATAACTTCCACTGCTTAAATTAGTGTCTTCAAAAAGGCCAAAATCATTAGAGACTCCCCAGTTTTTAATCAAATTCTTTCCTCTAAAGAGTGAAACATTGTTTCCTTCACTGAAACTATACTCAACACTTATACTATCGCTTGTAAATTCTCTACATTTAAGATTGCCACGAACATCATCGTATTTGTTAGTATTAAAACTAAATATCTGACCATAGCTTGTCCCACAACTATTCTGAGCCACAGCTCTAAAATAATATGTTGTATCTTTTGATAAAAACTCAATAGTTCTGCTAATACTATCGCTAGAATATATGCCTTGCTTGTTAGTAGAATTATTAAGGTGATATTGTGATTCTCCGTATTCAAACCAAAACTGAGTATATTCATCGTAAACCTCAACATCGCCATTCAATACTGCTGATTTAGAAGTAATAGATTCAGCACTATATGTAGTAGCAACAGGAGAGTTGCATGTTGTGCCACCAGTTTTGCTAGCAACACATTCAATTGTATCTATTACGAGGCCACCAATTACTAAATGATATTCATATACAAAGTTGGTATTTAGCCCTTTGTGAACATAACTACCACTATTAGTTCCCCATCCAAGATCTGCTATTTTAGAATTACCACTAAAAAGCTCTACATTTTCAGATGCATTAAAGTATTCGTAGTTAATTTGAATAGAATTATCTGTTTTAGGACCACAAGTAATATTTCCACTAGTGGCATAAGCGGTATCAGCAACGACAAAAAACACAAGAAAGAAAAACATTATTGTGCTTAAAGAAACTATTCTGTTTTTAATTAAATTCATCATCATATATCTTTAAAAACTTTAATTGATAATTAAAACCTTTAAAAATATGGGAATCAGGTTTAACATTCTGATTCCCTTTGTTCAAAGAACTACACCCAAGCCCCATAAAGGAGCTTGCCATCACCCGTTTTGAGAACGGGGCGGACAAGCCCCTCGGGAGGAGGCATCCATACCATGATGCTCTCCCCCTCAACACGGGAGCCTGAGTTGACTTCAAAGAAGTCTCCCCAGGACTGCCCGCCCTCAGTCTCCCAGTAGAGCTTGAAGGGCGGTGTTGCCCAAACTCTGGCTTCGCCAGGTGTAACCGACTGAACGTCGGTCACACCAGGCTGGGTTACCGTTGGCTGGGTTACCGTTGGCTGAGTTACCGTTGGCTGGCTCGGACAAACAGGAATTACTTCCTGTGTGCCTAGGAGGTAATTCCCCCTATTTTGGGAAACTAACTGGACTTTCCCTTCGGGGAATGTCCAGAATACCTCCCAACCTTGAGCCTCTAGCTCAAGGTAGGAGTTAATCTCCTCCTGGTCCATTCCCGTGAACCAGGACCAGTAGGTCCTAAAAACCGTATCGGTCTCCAAAACCTGCTGGATCCTGGCCCAGCTGGTTGGCCGTGAGGCAATAACGCCAACGGCCTTTCCGCCCGCTTGGGCATACCCTTGTGGATACACCCAAGCTGGGGACTTCCCAGCATTCTCCAGCGGTACTAAGACCTCCGAGAGGTCTTCGCCCGTGAGGCAGAAAGCCTCTTGGACGAAGACCCTGAAGGCCTCGTCCTCGCTCATAAGAGCGAGTACCTCACCCCACGTTCGTGGGGGCATCTGTTCAACGATTACGGGGATATCCCCACTGCTGTCTCCCGAACCGCCAAAGGCGGCCAGGAGGAAGATTGCCACAAGGAGGACAAGTCCCCCTGCGACGATCTTCATTCCGTGCCTCTCCAGCCATCCCTTCTGGGACGCTGGAGGAGCTGAAATTTCCTCCTCCATAACTATCCTCCTCGACTCACCTTTCAAAGAACAAGTCTTTCTGTAAATCGAGATTGTCTCCACTATACCAAACTATATTTTTTTGTCAAGCCCTTGCAATAACATATTTATTATTGGATAAAAAAAGAAAAGAGGAAAAATAATGGGGAGATGCAATGCACTCTCCCCTTTTGTTCATGCTACTATTTGAATATAGTAGCAATAACCCGTCGCCATTATTAATATAATAACGGCGACTAGAACATCCCATTCCAGCCTCATAGTCCCCCTTATACTTCTTTTTTAAAAAAAAGTAAAGTGGGGTTACTTTAAAACCCCACGAATTCCTAGTCTTTTAATGTTTTTTCCTGGTGGCCAACAACTTAAAAGAATAATTTCTTCTTCTCCAGAATCATACTTGGGAACATCCTCTCCTACTTCTAGTATTATACTATCAGTAATTTCATAAGTATATAATTTGTTATTGAAATATATTTTAATCTCTTCACCTAATTCAAGAGTCTCAGCTTTACTAAAAACCCAATCATAATTAATATTTGGCCAACCTGGCGGAGCTGAATGACCTAAAATAATAACTTGACCGCCCTCCCCTGGCAGAGATGATCCTGGAAAATGAGATACTCCCCTTTTTAATGCATTGTATATCGCATCATCTGATTCATTGTCTGGTATAATTAAAGGGGCAATAATATCAATTGCTTCAATTTCAATACTATTTTCTTTATCGTAGTAAATTACCTCTTCTTTTTCTTTAATAATACTTTCTATTCCTTCAATGGCATAATTACGATTAAAAAGCCAAGAAATATCATTCCAATTCAAAACAATAATGTTTACTACAAACACTAATAGAAACATTTTTAATAAAGTATTAATTCTTGAGTTATGCATATTTGTAATTAACTAATCCAAGGACCTTCAACAACACAGCTAAGTATTGTAGAGTAATTAAAATAGTGGATAATGGTGAATAAAATTAAAAACTTAAATCCTTTAAATATTAAATCATTGTTTTGAGTATCAAACATTAAAAATACATTACTAGTAATAATAAAGCCAACAAATAATACTGAGAAGAGGCTTGCTCTCTTGGCTATTTCATCATATTTTAAAATTAAGTTACCAACTAAAGTTGGCTCAGCCTCAACAATATTTTGGTTTTCGCTAGATATATATACTCCAGTATCATAGTCACCCAAAACAAAAGGATATGTTTTTGGCTCCTCAACAAAAACAAACTCTTCTTTACTCTCAATTGCTTGCTTATCATTCGGAGATCCAAAAACCTGAACTGCAAAATATGTTTTTTGTCCATAAAAATCACCCTCTACTACAGCTAGCCCAATCTCGGTATAATTACTTGATAGTATGTTTGCTTTGTGACTTGGAGATTGGATCCAAGAACTATGAACATTGGCAGAATCTAGAAAACCTGCAGCTAGATTTTCTCCCGCATAAGAATAATTGTAGCCCGATACTCTAAACCAGTACCATGGGGACACACCGCTAGGACTCCAATGAGAAAAATAGTTATTAGAAATCATATCTTGCGCTTTTAAGTAAGCAGTTTGATTTAGCTGCTCATTTTCTACTAATGGATTTAATCCATAATTAATTCTTTCTTGGTTAGTTAACTGAACTAATACTTCCCTACTAACATCGGCAAAAAAGGAAAAATTAGGAATCGCTAAAAACAAAAACATCCCAATGAAATTAATTAAGATAAGCAAGAATAGAAGATAAGATAAAAAAGAACCACTCAATATTAACGACCGATAATTATTACTAGCACAAGGAAATACAATAGTCCTTAATTTAGTCATACTCATATTATATCACCCATAGTTAATTTGTCAATACTAATTCAAAATTAGACCCAACAATCTTCACAGTACTTCCCTTTTTAATGGTTCCTGATATTAATCCATCGGCTAAAGTATTTTCTACTTTGTCTTGAATAACTCTTTTTATTTCACGAGCCCCAAAAACTGGATTGTAGCCAATGTTAACAATTTCTTTTTTCAATTCTTCAGTAATCTCAAACTCAATCCCCTTTTCTTCTAAATTATTTTTGATTCTATTTAAAATTAATTGAGCAATATCTAAAAGATGTTCCTTACTTAATGGCTCAAAAAGGATAACTGAACTAAAACGGTTAATAAATTCAGGTTTGAAAATTGATTCTTTAAAGAAATAATTTAAAAGCTCTAATTTTAAAGACTCTCCACTCATATTGTCTTTTTCTAATATTAAATTACTTCCAGCATTACTAGTTGCGATAATAATACAATTTTTGAAATCAACTTTTTGACCCAAACCATCAGTAACACTACCTTCATCTAGTATTTGCAAGAAAACATTTAAAACATCGCTATGAGCTTTTTCTAATTCATCTAGTAAAACTAAAGAGAATGGCTTTTGCTTAACCTGGCTTGTTAATATTCCCTCTCTACTAGAAGAGCCAATTAATCTTTCAATATCACCTAAAGTTTGAAACTCAGACATATCAATACGAATCATATTTCTTACATTTTTGAAATAAACTTCGGCTAAAGCTTTGGCTGTTTCGGTCTTTCCTACCCCAGTTGGACCAATAAAAAGAAATGAACCTATCGGCTTATCATAAGAAGAAATGTCTGAACGAGACCTTCTTAGAGCTGAAGATATTTCTTTTACTGCACTTTCTTGATTAATTAGTCTTTTATGGATCAACGACTCAAGATTCATTAAAATATCTTTTTCTTGAGTATCCATTACCCCAATTGGAATATTCATTTTACGAGAAACTATTTTACGGATGTGCTCAGGCAAAAGTGTCTTTTCGTTGGTTTGACTAATATACATCATTGCCTCGTCTAATAAATCTAGAGCTTTTTTAGGAAATGGCTCTTCGGGAATATATCTTTCAGAGCAAGCAACAATTTCTTTTATGGCTTGATACGATATTATTTTTCGATACTTAAACTCCATATTAATAGACTGTCTTTGCAAAAAGATTATTGTATCTGCCGGAGATAACTCAAAAACATCTATTTTTTCAAAAAAAGATCCAACCGAGGAGTTATTGTTAATATTCCTATAGCCAGTATAATCGGTAATTCCAATAATCGGAAAAGAAGCAAGGGGAAGATAATTTGCTAATACTCCCGATATATCAACCTTACCTGGTTTAGACTCACCTAATAAAAAATTATGAATATCGTTAATAAATAAAACAGTGTTACCCGAATTAACAACTTCTCTAAATATGTGATCTAAAATGTTTTCTAATTCTTCATTATTATCAACATTGGCTATTAAAAAAGGAATATCTAGTTCAATTACTCTTTTATAATTAAGATTAGCCAAACTAGTACCATAAAACATCTTTTTGGCTAAAGCACGAATTATACAAACCCTACCCACTCCTGGATCTCCAACTAATAATACATTATTAATGTTGCTCTTAGCTAAAACTCTCTCAGTCTCTTCAATTTGTTTCTTGTGTCCAATAATATCAGGGAATCCATTTCTTTTAAAATAATCAGTCCAATTAATAGAAAACTTATCAAGCATTATGGTATAGCCCGAAGCCCAATCTTTAGCTAACGATCCTTTTTTAATAAGATTTTCCCATTTCCAAAACTTTTTTTTGTTTTCTTCTTTCTTGCGCATATTATATATCCAGCTAAAAACATTACGCACATCATCAGAAGAAACATCGTAGGCTTTAAACACTTCTTTTAAAATAAAATGGTTTTCTGATGCAAAGATTAAAACATCGTTTTTTTTGATTCGCACTCCCCCTCTAGCCTTTGATTCTTTAAGAGACCCTAATAATAAAGTCCAGATATCATCATTATCTTTAGTAGTTTTTAATAATGTTCGTACTTCTTTAATATCAATACCTAGCCTAGAAAAAACAAAAGTAAAATCACTATCATCTAATAAATTGTATAAAAATTTACAGGTATCAGTAGAGAAAGACCTTGCTACATCAAAATTAAATAGCTCGGCAATATTTTCACTATCTTTTATCTTGGGATATTTTAACTTTAAATTAAAGAAATACTCAATTTGGAAAAATATTAAAAAGAAAGAAAAGAATAAAAATATTAATCCAACAAAACTATCATCTATTATTAAAAAATAAAAAAGAGATATTACAAAAAGAAGAAAAAATATTGTTTTAAATAATCTGGCTTTTCTAAAAATAATAAAGCGATTCATCGTCACTGCATTAAATATTAAAGCGCTAGATGTATTAAATTTTTCTTTTATTACCATAATAGTGTAATACCCAAAACAAAAGATATTATTATAATGATAGGGGACAAAAACCAAAACACAAGCACTAACCCACCTATCAAAAACAAACTAAATCCTGAAATAACGCCAACAATAATTGTTAACAATCTCACAAATCCTCCCAAGATTCGAGAAATAAAATTTCCAAACAAAACATTGATATAATTTAATGGACCCGATCCCCTATCAAATGACCAACTATAATTGTGCCAATAACAAAACATTGTTTTAAAAAGAAAACCGATGGAAAAGAAATCAAAATTAAAAACAATAATATCTCTAAATGTTTTTATTATAAAAAGAGGAGCATCAAATAAATACCATTCAAACCAATTTAAAATTATACTGTTAGGTTTCATATCCTTAAAATCATTATACTTATTTTAGAGGTATTGACAAGAAAATCATCTTTCTTATAATGCTCTTGTAAATACAAAAGGTCGAAAAAAGACTTTTAAAAAATAAAAATATGATTATTGAAAAAACAATTATGCCACTCGTAGCACAAGACGAAGATGAATTAGATGAAATAGAAGAAGATTTAATAGACGATGATGAAATAGATGATGACTTGCTAGACGATGATATAGACGAAATTGACGATATTGAAGATGACATTGAAGACAATAATGAAAAGTAATAAAAAAAGACCGCTCAACAAAGCGGTCTTTCTACAACCAAGGAAATTGGTATAAAAACAACCAGAGAATAACAACTGCAACAATAAATATAATTAAACAATCTATAATATTCATAAATTGATGATATCAATTATTAAATAAAAAAACAAGAGGGCTTTTGTCCTCTTTTGTATCTGTCTTTGGGAACAATCATTTCAAACCTTGCTCCTTTATTGCCAGTTTCTTTTATAGAAATTCCTGTAATTTCAAGAATTTCTTTGCAGAGAAAGAGGCCTAGCCCCGTATTTTTACCAAAGCCTTTATTAAATATTCTTTCTTTATCGGCTTCGGGAATACCAGACCCATCATCTTCCCAGATTATGACAAGGCCCTGATCTATCTCCTCACATTTAATGAAGATATTTTTTGACTGACCATGCCTTTTACTATTATCTAGCAGGTTATCAAAAACCTTGCTAATCATTGGATCAGCGTATATTTCAAAATCATGACAATCACACTGAATATTGCCATAAAGTTTTGAGACAATATCCTCTATTCGGACCCATAACGGATCCTGACCCATATTATCGTAGACTCTGGTAAAGTCTACGATTTCCTGTATTTTTGTGACCGCACTAGAAGCATCTTTTAAATACCTCAAAGATGCTTCGTCTAAAATATCTTTTTCTATTACGAAATAAAGATAGCCCTGAGCAACCATAATATTGTTTAAAATGTCATGGCGAGTTATTTGGGATAATAACTGTAGTTTTTGATTAGTGGCCCTAATAGCCCGCTCCAATCTCTTCTTCTCTGTTATGTCACTAACAGAGATAATCACCCTCTCTTCTCCAAATGGAAATATATTTATACTAAATACGCTCCCATCAAGCTCATACTCAACAGTCTCCGACTGCTGAGTAACAAGCACTTTTGCAATAACCCCTAGGGCTATCGCAACATCATCTTTCGGAATGATATCTGAAAGATGTTTTCCGACAATCCGCTCATTAGAAACCATTTCAATTATGGTTCCTTCCTTATCAACAATGTTAACTATGTCCATTTCTTCCTCCGCACAAATTGTAAAAGTGCTAATGACAGCATACCACATAAACTAATTTTTGAACAGTGTGAGTCCAGATGGATTTGAACCATCGACCTTTCGGATGTGAACCGAACGCTCTACCCCTGAGCTATGGACTCCTATACTAATATTGCACATTATTTTAAAAAATACTATAATACCCTTATTAATTATGCAAATATTTGAATTTCAATTTAATCCAAGAATAAAAACAAAAAAAGTAGAAAACCTCTTTCAAGAGTTTGAATCAAGTGAACGCAACTTATACATTATTGGTGAACAAAAAAGAATTGTTCCGGGAAATGAAAAATTCTTAACCAATATTATTAGAATGATAAAGGACGAATATGCCCTTAACGAGCCTGAAAATCACGAAAAAGCCCTTCAAGAATGTTTAATTAAGATAAATGAATATTTTAAAATTGAAATAGCTAGAAATAATACTGGCTGGATAGGTAATTTAAACTTAGTAATAGTTTCTCAAGACCAAGGAGAAATTCATTTGGCTAAAATAGGTAAATCTAAAATTTACCTTTTGAAATATGAAAACCACTCTGAACTGAATAACAAAGATAAGAAAACTTCTAGCTTCTTTGGAAGTATTATTTCAGGAAAAATGGTTTACGGTGACAGGTTATGTATCGTTTCAGAAGAATTGCAAAAAATAGTAGAAAAAAAGAAAATACTAGAAAAAATATCAAAAACCCTATTCCTAGACCAAAAAACTATAGATGAAATTATTGATCCGATTAAAAAAGACTTAGAAAAATCATCAGGAACATTCTTTCTATTAGATAACAAAAATGTTCCTAAAAAGAAAAGCGCCTTATTAGAAGAAATAGAAGTAGACTTTTCAATAAAAGAACTCTATTATAATATTAAAAGAATTGCCAATAAAAAAACACTAAAAATTGATAGTGATTTTAAAAATATATTAAAACCATTAATTGCACTTGGACTAATACTTTTAGTTGGTTCTTTTATCTTTGGAAAAAAAGAAAAAGAAATTGCCAAAGATATTAATATAGAAGAGAGATTAGTTCAGATTGATATAACAAAAGAAGAGTCTCTTCCACTGCTAGATGCACTATACAAAGAAACTGAGGCAAAAGAAGTTCAAAATATTATTGATTCATTGGCTAAAATAGAAAGAGTAGACGAAATTAAAAAAATCAAAGAATTTGAAAAAGACATTAAAGGAATATTTCTAAACAACTATGGATATAGTGACAACTTAGTAATATCAGATAAAGAATACAAATCTAACTTGCCAATAGATTCAATATTTGAGTTTCAAAACAGAATTATTTTGTTTTCAAAACCAAATAAATTGTTAGAATTAAAAAACAATCAAATTAGCGAAATCAAACAAATTGAAAAGAATAACATTGATAACCTAACACCATATTTAGCTAATATATATTTTACTAGTGGCCAAGAAATAATAAAATATAATTTAGATAGCTATAATAATTGGTTAAAATCTCCATTAAAACAACCGACTGACATTATTTCAATGTCAGTCGATGGTCATATTTGGATTTTACAGCAGGGAAATCAAATATCTAAATATTATCTTGGTGAACACTTGGCAGATATTAATTTTGATATATTTCCAAGCTCTAAAAACTTTATTCAGATATTAACTTCTAGTCAGACTGATTACCTCTTTGTCTTAGATTCATCTCACAATAGAATTATTGTGTTAGATAAAAATGGTAAACTGGTTAAACAAATTTGGAGTGAAAAGTTCAACAACCTAAAACAAATCCAAATATCTGATAATAAACTATATATCTTAAATAGTAATACTATCTACGAAACCACTATTTAAGTGTAATTGTAGCACCAGCTGCTTCAAACTTCTTCTTTATTTCCTCAGCATCTTCTTTACTTACACCTTCAGAAACTATTTGAGGTGAATTTATTGCTCCGTCAACTAAGTCTTTGGCCTCTTTAAGACCTTTTCCGGTAATATCTCTAACAATTTTAATTACCTCTATCTTTTTATCACCAACCCCACTAAGCTCAATATCAAATGAGCTCTTCTCTTCTGCATCAGTGTCACCACCAGCCTGAGTAGCCACAGGAGCAACAACAGCCATAGGCATAGATGCAGAAACTCCAAACTTCTTCTCTAAAACTCCTACAAGTTCTGAGAGATCTAAAACTGACATATTAGAAATTTCTTCTACAATTTTAGCAAATTTTTCAGGAACTTGTACTTCTTCATCTTTCTTTATTTCTTCTGTCATTTTTTTAAAAGCCAAATCTTATTTCTTAGGACTTGACTTGTTTAAGTGTGTAAATTAAACCTTTAATGTTCCCCTCCAATACAGCAACGAAACCAGAAATTGGAGCTTGAATTGTTCCAACTAATTTGCCTAAAAGCTCTTCTCGACTAGGAAGTTTAGCTAATTCTAAAACTTGTTCTTCGGAAATAACACTTCCATCCATAAACCCACTAACTATTTTAAGGTTTGGATTGTCTTTCGAAAAGTTATAAGCAATCTTAGCTGGAGAAATTGGATCTGAAAAACCAAAAACAACACCAACCTCTTCTTTAAGCTCTTTAGCATCAACATCTATTTGGTTATTTTTAAAAGCAATATTCATTAATGTTTTCTTAAAAACTGTAAACCCGGCATCGCTCTTTCTAAGCTCACTTCTTAATTTGGATATTTCATCCATTTTAAGACCTTTAAAGTTTACAAAGATCATTGCTTTTTGTTTTTTGATCTTCTCGTCTAAATCTTTAACTATCTCTTGTTTTTTTTCTTTGGTTAAAGGCATATTTTTTAAAATAAAAAACTACGTAAATACACGCAGACAAAGGACGACCTTTTCAGTTATACCTCGAGAGGATTTAATATTACCTCTTGTCTGCGGTTGATTAAACAATATCAATTTTTTAGTTTTTAGTCAAGAGATATTTCTTGGGCCAAGCTTCTAATGTTTTTGACGATATATAGCAAAATAAAATAAGGAACAAAAGATATATATAAAATCTACCCTCTTCTCCTAAATATTCATAAGTGTTAGTTACTCTGTAAAATTGATATATGATTAAATATACTGGGAATTGAAGAATATAAATCCCATAGCTAGCTTCACCCCCTTTTACTAACAATGGCCAAGATAATATTTTTTTTATTACCGAAGTAGATGTTGCTGCTCCTAAAATAAGAAAGGCGAAAATTGGTGCAATTAACCCATTATGATTAATGAAATTATCCGGAACAAGCGGTAAATAAACTATTAAAAATAACATTGCAAGAATAAAATAAATATTACCATTCATCTTGTTTTTTAAAAACACCAAACCAGCCATCATCCCAATTAAAAATTGATTCAAATGGAGTAAGGGAAAGAACTTAGTAAAGTTTTTAATAAATATGTCTGTTTGATCTAAATTAAAAAATAACCACAAGAATATAATACTACTGACTAACCAAAACAAAAAAACATATTTTGATATCTTACTATTATTAAAAAACAACGGAACAATGAAAGGGAACAATAAATAAAAAAACATTTCTACAGAAATTGACCATCCTGGAAAATTAACTGATAGCGCATTAGTTGGAAACCATGCTTGTAGAAAAAATAAGCTTTGAATAAATCCATCAAAAGAAATAGATATATCGTTATCAACAAAAAAAGAGACAAAAAACAAAACTATAAGCGCAATAATATATAAAGGAACAATCCGAATTAATCTTTTAAAATAGAAATTACCTGCTTTTATGTAAGAAAATTCTTTTAATTCATTATAATTTATAATCATAATAAAACCAGACAGAACAAAGAAAAAACTAACTGCTAAATGCATAGCATTAGTATAAGGAAAACTATTAAACGGAAAACTCCATTTTCCAAAATGAAATATCACCACAGCTATAGCGGCAAAAAACCTTAACGAACTCAATTGAGCTATAAACTTATTATTAGCAGTCATATCTTAATTAATATTACCAATACAAACCCTTTTAAAGGATATAATAGTTATGACAACACTATCAAGCACAATTCTAATTTGATGCTTTTTCCCTTCGTTTAAAATAATTCTCAAGGTATTATTATCAATAATCTTTGTCTCATCTGTATATCTCAACAACATCACCCTCCTCTATCATATAGTCACTAATAACGATAGTGCCATTAACACGAACCAATCATTTTTCTATAAAATCATCTGCTTCGCGACATAAGCTATAATTCCGTTTAAGATATTTAGAATTCATTTTAATATATACTCACGAAAATTAACACTTGCACCACCGTTTCCTTTCAAAAATTCATCATATGTAGGCATTAAACACATAACAATATTGCCATCTAAAAAGTTTGAGTAAACAACCCTATTTTTGTAAACAGCAAGCCCAGTTGGCTGATTTCCACCAATAACCACATCTAACATATTACCCGTAGCAGTATCAAAAAACATTACCGTGCCCCAATCAGGTCCAGGGATATAGTAACTTTCGTTATTATTCGTTCCCCTATTTGAAACTATTAAAATATTTTTATCTTCTGTTAAAACAATTGTATTTGGATTCTTTTCTGTTTTGATAAATTCCTCTACTTTATCATCTTTTAAATATACTTTATATATTTTTGCATTTGCCATGTCAGAAAAATATAAAATACCTCTTTCTTCATCGGCAACAATATGTCGCATCGCTCCCCCATTTTTGTAAATAACATTACTTTCTTTTGTTTCAAGATTAATCTTTTGAATTTCACCATCATCAAAACCAGCAACATATAAATATTTTCCATCTTTAGTAGGATAAATTCCTCTTGGTGTTTTCACAGTTTGAATATGATCAAGTAATTCTCCTGTTTCTAAACTAATAACAGATATATTATTTCCAGACCAATTAGAGGCATAAAGAATACTTTCATCTTCGGATAAGATTACAACCTTGGTCCAAGCACTCTTTGTTTCAAAAGTTCTAGTTATTTCTTTTGATTTAGTGTCTATTTCATAAACCCTCCCCGTTTCCATTTGACTAACATAAGCCATACTCCCATTTTTATTGAAAATAATCTCTACTGCCCCACCATCTGGTAAAACAATATCTTTTTTGTGACTTCCAGTATTAGTTTCAAAAACTATCACTCCTCGATGCTTATTCATTAATGATGTTACCCAATATTCTTCACCATCAGGAGTAAAAGCAATACCCTTTGGAGAAGGAACACCATCTCTTTTGTAAAGACAATCCACTATCTGGTTTGGCATTTTCTCTGCAAAAGATGATTCTTCTCGGTAATAAACTTCCTCTTCTATTTCACTTTCTTCTGCTTGATAATAGATATATTTCTCTTCTTCTTTTGTGCAATAAAAACAAACTAAGGCAATAATTACGACTACTATTATTTTTTTCATAATTATTAAATATGTTTAGAAATCACTATACCAAACTCTTCGGCCGCCTGTGGGCCATTTGCTGTAATAATATTGCCATCAACAACAACATCTAAATTTTCAAATATTGCTCCGTTTTGAGTTAATATCTTAATTGGACTTTTATCCATTGGTGAACTCCAAACCGTGGCTTTTTTGCCCTTTAAAACTCCAGCTTTAGCCAATATTACAGGAGCAATACATATTGCAGTAATTACCTTATCATCTTTTTTCGCTTGATTAATTAGATTATAAGAATCTTGATTGTCTAGAGCCTTAAGACAACCAGAACCACCAACAAAAACTAAAACATCAAAATCATTAATATCAATTTCGTTAATTAGGTAATTTATTTCAACATCTAGACCATTCACCCCCAAAGCTATACCTTTCTTGTTACTAACAGTAGTAATACTAAAACCCTTATCTTTTAAAATACTTCGTGGTATAGCATACTCTTCGTCTTTAAAATTATCGTACGCAATAACAAATAATATTTTTTTCATTTTAAATATTTATTCTTAGCTTGTATATGTTCATCAAAAGTTTTACTAAAAACGGTTTCTCCATCAGGCTTAGAAAGATAAAAGAAATACTCACTATCTTGTGGATATATTGCTGCCTTAATACTTTTTATTCCAGGATTAGATATTGGACCAATTGGTAATCCACGATTAATATATGTATTGTAAGGAGAATCTATTTTTGTTTCCTCACTAGTTACTTGAGTGCTTTTTTTACCAGTAATATATACTATTGTAGCACACGACTGAAGAGGAATATTATGCTCAATTCTTTTCCATAAAATACCAGAAACTAAAGCCATATCTTCAAAACTTCTTACCTCTTTTTCAATTATTGATGCCATTATCACAATATCAGAAATAGTTTTACCTTGTCTGGCTATATCCATTCTCATTTCTTCAGTTATCTTTTTATTAAAATTATCAAGCATTAGCTTAATAATGTCTTCTTCAGTGTAGCCATAAGGAATGTTATATGTATCAGGATAAAGATACCCCTCAACACTTTTACTTAAAAAAACATCTACATCAAAATCTGCTATTGTATTAGACAAATATTCGGCGATATCATTTTTATTCCAACCCTCAATAATTGTAATTCTCTGCTCAGCCGAATTACCAAGATAAAAAGTGTTAACAATATCAACAATTGACATTGATTTATTTAAAAGATAGTGCCCAGCTTTTAAATTTTGTGATTTATTAGAAATAATCGCATAGGTAATAAAAATACTATTATGCCAAATCAAATCTTCTCGGTATAAATTTAATCCAATGCTTTTTAAGCTATCACCATAATTAACAACAAAAAGAACATCTTCTTGATCTCCCCTATCTTTCGGCTTATTTATTATTAAATAAAAAGATGTAGCAACTAATACTATTAAAAGTAAAAAAACAATAACAACTCTTTTTATCATTTAAAAATTCTTTTAATTTTGTCAATTAACGGAACTCTATCAATAATAAGAATTCCGTTTAAGTGATCAAGCTCGTGTTGAAAAATTCTAGCATCTAATCCTTCTAAATCACACTCTATAATATCACCTTCTATATCTAGTGATCGAATACGAATATACACTGGTCTTTTAACATTAACAAGCTGATCGGGAATACTAAGACAACCCTCTTCAACGATATCTTTTTCACTACTCCTTTTAAGAATGACTGGATTAATAAAAGGAACTATATCGTTATTACTAAACCTTACAAGAATTATTCTTTTCAAGATTCCAACCTGAGGTGCTGCTAGCCCTGCGCCTAATTCTTGTTCTATAATATCTGTCATCTGATCAATCAAATCATAAACACTCCTATCTATTTCTTTAACAGGTTTTGATTTTTGTCTTAAAAACTTTAAGTTTTTTTGTATTTCCATGCGGGTCCGCCCCGACTCGAACAGGGAACTTTGCTTTTGGAGAGCAAAATTATGCCATTTAACTACAGACCCAAATCAAAATCAAACTCAAATTTACAATTTGAAATATTCTTAATCAATTGAGTAAACTATTTCTTGATTTCTTTGTGTAGCTTATGACCTCTACACCAAGAACAAAACTTGCTCAACTCAAGCTTTTTTTCAACGTCCTCACCTTTTGATTTCTTAACTGAATAGTTAATTCTCTTACAAGCGACACATTGAAGCTTAACATATGCCTTCTTTTTTGATTTTGTAGTCATATTATTATTTTCTGAGCCGAGGCCGGGACTTGAACCCGGGACCCCTTCCTTACCATGGAAGTGCTCTACCGCTGAGCTATCTCGGCAATATAATGTGGGTGGAGAGGGATTTGAACCCCCGTAGCCCGGAGGCGCCAGATTTACAGTCTGGTGCGATTGACCGCTCCGCCATCCACCCAATATTATAAAAACAAGAAGCAACAACGAAATGATACTACCATAAAACAGTAATTTTTCAATACAAATCCCGATACCTTAAATATTTATACAACTCCCCTATCCAAAGAACAAACGAAGACCCAATAATAATTAAAGTGATTTCTAATAAATTAAGATGCACCAAATTAAAAACCGGATATAAAACATACATTGCAAGAAACTGTAATCCAACCGATAAAATCAATGCCCAAACAACATAAGGATTGGAGAATAATCCAATCTTAAAAACTGACCTTCTCATAGAACGCATATTTAAAATATTAAATAATTGAGTAAAAGCCATTGTAGTAAAAGCCGCACTTCGAGCTTTATCAATATCTTGATCTATAGAAAGATGGTAACTAAAGAAACCCAAGGTTAACACTACCATTACAAAAACTACTATTAATACGAATGGTAATGTCTCCCTACCTAATATGTTTTCGTTTTTCTTCCTTGGGGGGTCTTTCAAAACATCACCATGACCTGGCTCAGCAGCCAAAGCAAGGCCAGAAAAACCATCGGTTACCAAGTTAAGCCATAAAATTTGAGTTGGCAAAAGTGGCAATTGAGTAAAAAGAGCTAAAGAACTAATTAATATTACATCTTCGGCAAAATTAGTAGTAACTAAAAAACTACTAGCCTGTCTAGTATTATTAAATACTATTCTCCCCTCTTCAATAGCATTAACAATAGATCTAAAATTATCATCAGTTAAAACAATTTCACTGGCTTCGCGAGCAACATCGGTACCAGTAATACCCATCGCAATACCAATATCTGCTTTTTTAAGAGCTGGAGCATCATTAACCCCATCTCCCGTCATAGCAATAATATGACCCTGGTTTTGAAGCTCTTCGGCAATTTTAAGCTTCATTTTTGGAGTAAGACGTGCAAAAACATTAACATCCTTTATTGCTTTAGAAAATTGCTTATCCGACATAACTAAAAGCTCAGATTCAGTTAATATGTTATTATCTTTTTCTTCAATAATTCCGACCTCCCTAGCTATTGCTAGTGCAGTTCCTTTATGATCTCCAGTAGTCATAATAACTCTGATTCCAGCTTTCTTTGCTTTTAAGACAGACTCTCTTGCCTCAGGCCTTGGAGGATCAATAATCCCTACAACTCCAACAAAAACTATTTCTGAAACCAAATCATCAGAAATAGTTTTTTCACTAGATTGAATCTTTCGATATCCCAATGCTATTGTTCTCATAGCACCAGATGTTAGACTATCTGTTTTAGATAAAAACTCTTTCTTTTTACTACCAGTTAAAATATTTTCTCCATTATCGCTTAGATAATATTTAGATCTATCTAGTATAACTTCTGGTGAACCAACGACATATAGCTCAGTATCTTCTTTTTTAGAAACCAAAGAGGCTCGATACCTTAACTCTGAGTTAAAAGGTTCATCTTCTATTTTCTTTTCCTCTAGTATATCTGATTTTAAGCCCGCTTTTTGAGCTAATACCACTAAAGATGCTTCGGTAGGATCTCCAATAACTCGGTATTTATCATCTTTTTTTAAAAGCTTGGCATTGTTACACAAACAAGCAATATGCAAAAGCTTAGCCAAAGAAGCATATTCTAATGGCGATATTTTGTTATCATTAAATACAAAATCACCAACCGATTCCCAAGCATTGCCAGTAACATCAATTATCTTGTCTGATAGAGCAATGCTCCTCACATTCATTGTGTTTTGAGTCAATGTCCCTGTTTTATCAGTACATATTACATTAGACACTCCTAACGTCTCAGTTGAAGGCAATCGTCTCACAATAGCATTTCTATTAGCCATTCTATGAGCTCCAATAGCCAAAACAATAATTAAAATTGCAGGCAATCCTTCGGGAATACCAGAGACCAAAGAAGCTATTGTAAAAAACAAAATCTCTTCAAATTCTATACCCTTGTAGAAATAACCAACAATAAATGTTGCTGTTGCTCCTAAAATAGCAATCATTGCCATCTGCTTGGCTAATAAATCTATTTTTAATTCAAATGGACTTCTTCGTCTTTTTATCTCACCAATATCTTTGGCAATAGTTCCAAATACTGTTTCGTTGCCCGTTGCCACAACTACAGCTCGGGCATGACCACCAACGACAAAAGTACCCATCCAAACCATGTTTTTTCTATCGGCGACACCAACTTCTTTTGCTATCTTTAAATTATCTTTTGTTATTGATGTTGATTCTCCAGTTAAAGAAGATTCTACTGTTTTAAAATTTCGACAATCAATTATTCTGGCATCGGCAGGGACTTTATCACCCTCCTCTAAGAAAATAATATCACCGGGCACTAAATACTTAGCATCAATCTTTAACATTGCCCCATTGCGATAAACTTTAGCAACCGGAACAATAATCTTTTTAAGAGACTGAATTGCTTTTTCAGCACGATATTCTTGAACAAAACCAATAATTGCATTAATAGCAATAACAAAAAAAATTATATAAACATCAATTGTCCTCCCATAAAACCAACCAATAACAGCAGCTGCAATTAAAATATATATTAAAACACTATTAAATTGCTTCAAAAATATATATATTGGCCGGCTACCTTCTTTTTCTGTTATTTCGTTAAAACCATAATCATCTAAACGATTTTTGGCTTCACTTTCAGACAAGCCACCCTCATCTGATTTAATATCATTTAATGCTTCTCTTGGTGATAATAAATAGAAAGATTTATCCATATTAAAATATTTTTTTATTCTTATCTCTCCACTCCTCTATCTTTTTATGATTTCCAGATAATAAAACTTTAGGAACACTCCAATTATTATAAACAGAGGGTCTAGTAAATTGAGGATATTCTATTGCATTAACATTTTTAGTTCTATTCTTTAAAAATTTATCTGTGCCAACAACTCCAGGAATAAGACGAGCAACCGATTCTATAACAATCATAGCTGGAATTTCTCCACCCATTAAAATATAATCTCCTATTGATATTTCTTCATCAGCAATATGTTTGGCTACCCTTTCATCTACTCCTTCATATCGCCCACAAATCATAATAATTTGATCCATTTTAGATAAACGATTGGCAATTCTCTGATTATACTTTTTACCTCTTGGACTAAAAAGAATAACCCGAGATTTACCATTTTTTTTAACCGCTTCAACTGCTTTAAATATTGGCTCAATCATCATTACCATACCTACCCCACCACCAAATGGTTTATCATCTACTGTTTTTCTTTTATCAGTTGTAAAATTTCTTAAATTATAAACATTAATCCCGATAATATTTTTACTACAAGCACTCTTTAAAATTCCTTCTTTTTTATAAGGAGTAAAAAATTCAGGAAAAAGAGTAATAACTTCAAAATTTGTCATAAAAAAATTGTACTATCCATAAGATAGCACAATTTTTGTTTTTAAGAAATACCTCAAAGGTTTAAATCGTCTAAATTAGTAGATGGCCTTGCCTCTTCTTCTACTTTTCTACTCCCCTCTGGTTCTTCTATTTTTAAATTAACTCTTGCTTGATTCTTTAATCCAATGATTCTAATCAAGTTTCTGATTGATTTAGCTGTAGCTCCAGCTCTACCAATAACTTGACCCATATCTTTTGGATTGACTCTCAATGAAAGTAAAACTCCCATTTCATCTACCTTTCTTTCGATATGAACATCTTCAGGATGATCAACTAAAGCCTTAATAACGTATTCTAAGAATTCCTGATCTGCAATAGGCATAATATTTAATTCTGTTTTTTTAATTTTCCTACACTCGGTAGTCCGACCTTTTAATCTTACTGATAACTACAGTAAAATTACTGACCGCATAACACATTTATATCTTTCAAAAACAAAAAAGTTAAACTTAATCTTTCTTTTCTTCAACGGACTTTTCTTTTGGAGCTTCAACAGATTCTTCGGCTTTAACTTCTTCAACAATAGGTTTAATTTCCTCTGCTGATTGCTCTTTTTTAGAAACACTATGTTTTGGTTTCTTAGGACCTTCTACTATCTTTTCATCAACTAACATATTGAAAACTGTATCGGAAATTTGAACACCATTATCAAGCCAATGCTTAACTCTTTCCGAATTAATATTTCTTTGTTTTGTTATTGGATCGTAAAAACCAACCTCTTCAACAAAACGACCTCTAGCTGGAGCATTTTTCTTCTCCGTAACCACTATTTTGTAAGCTGGTTGCTTTTTTCTTCCTACTCTAAATAATCTGATTATTAACATATTTTTATTCTAACTTAATTATAAATTAATTGCAATCTTTATTAAACCATTTCTTTACTTCTAAAGCTTTTCCAGCTGCATCTTCTTCGGCTGCTTGCTTAGAAAAACCAGTTCCTCGAGCAATAATATTGTCGCCAAAAAAAACTCCTACTGTAAAATTCTTTCTGTGATCTGGACCTTCTTCTTCTAAAACCTTGTATGTGGGTGTAATTGATTCTATTCTTTGAGCCTCTTCTTGAAGTCTAGATTTATTATCCTTATCAAGACCAAACTTAATAATATTAGGAAGTTTACATATTAAGTTTTTATTAATAAAATCTCTACACTCGCCATATCCCTGATCAAGATATATTGCCCCGATCAATGCTTCAAATGTATTGGCTAATATTGACTGCTTTAATTTTCCAACCTCTCGATTCTCACCTTTCGATAGAAAGACAAAATCAATAAAGCCAAAACCCTCAGAAATTTCTGAAAGAATTTTAGTATTTACTAATGCTGCTCGTAAACTAGTGAGTTCACCTTCAGTTTTATCTGGATAATTACTATACAAATACTCTGTAACAACCAACTCGAGGACAGCATCTCCCAAGAATTCCATTCTTTCGTTATGACCTAATAAAAAACCAGGATTTTCATTGATATATGAACGATGACAAAAAGCTTGCAAAAGCAAGTTTTTGTTTCCAAAACTTATTCCAATGTTCTTTTCAAGTAAAGAAAAATCATTCATAGTATTATCTGTTCTCTATTTCTTTTTTCATTTCGCGAAAAACAGTTCCTAAAACTCCATTAACAAATCTTCCAGAGCTTTCTCCTCCAAAGTTCTTTGCTAATTCTATAGCTTCATTAATAGCAACCTTAGGCGGTACCTCTGACTTATCTCCGAATAAAAGCTCATAAAGACCAATTCGTAAAACATTTCTATCTACAATTGCCACTTGTTCTATTGGCCACTCTGGAGCAGCCACTTTAATAATATTATCTATTTTTTCAATATTATCATTTATTCCTTTAATCAAAGTAAAAATGAAGTCTTTTTCTTGAAGTCCAGGAGCAAAGCTATCAATATTTCTATTTACAATATCATCTAACTCCCCTACTCTTCTACCAAAAAAATCCCACTCATAAAAAGACTGGAGAACAATAGAACGTGACAAATGCCTAGAAGCCATAATTTTTAAAAATTATAATAAATTGTCAAAAAACTAATTGCTCTGAATTTCTCTTTCTTTCTGCTTTCTTTCCTTCTTGTCAAGCTTTTTTAATACATCTACTACTTCTCTACCCTTGTAATAACCACAACTCTTGCAAACAGTGTGAGGTAATGTTTCTTTACCACATTTAGGACACGAAACAAAACCAGTCTTTTCTAAAAAAATGTGCATTCTTCTGTTGTTTCGCTTACCTTTGGTATGACGTTTTTTTGGTACAGCCATATTTTTATTCTTGTTTTAACTGACAATAATATACCATAGCGAGTATAATTTTGCAAGAGAAGATAGTTTTATACATAAGTTCAAACACATTCTGGACTCCGATGTGAATTAGAAATTATACAACTATTTTACCCTAAAACTCTTTCTGTGTATCTTAGAGTATCCATATTTCTTAATTGCATCTCTGTGTTCTTTAGTTCCATAACCCTTGTGGTTTTTAAAACCATATTCAGGGTATTTCAAATCATACTTGTCCATTAGTCTATCACGAGTAACTTTAGCAACAATACTTGCAACGCTGCAAGAAACAATTCTTTCATCTCCTTTAATAACTGGTAATTCTAAAACATTAAGTCCAATTTTAAAATTGCCATCAATAATTACCAAATCAGGCTTAACATTCAAATTATCTAGAGCTTTTCTCATTGCTAATTTAGTTGCCTCTAATATATTTATCTTATCAATTGTATTATTAGACACATTACCAATCCCCCACTTAATCTCACTTTTTGATTTAAAAAAAGCAAACAACTTTTCTCTTCTTTTCGCACTCATACTTTTAGAGTCTCCAAACTTCATCCCTTTAAGTACATTAAAATCACTAATATGAACCGCAGCCGCAACAATTGGTCCAGCTAACGGTCCTCTTCCTACTTCATCTAATCCAACAATGCAATTAAAATCCATATCTTTCTTTTTTTAAAATATTATTGTATAATATCACTATGCAAGAAACATATCAATCTATAATTTCTCAAAAAGAAATTGACCAAATAATTAAAATTGCTGAATCAGAGAATAAAATAGCTGATTTCTCAAATATGACAATTCAAGAAATAAACTTGTCAGAAAGAGAAATAAGGTGTGGTCTTAATTTTACCAACGTTGTTTTTTTGGGAAGTGTATATATGGGCCGTTCAATTATTTATGGAGATGTTATTCTTAATGGCTCTGTAATTAATAATACAACTTATCTTGGAGAAATTATCGTAAAAGGAGATTTTATGGCCTCAAGAGTAGTAATTAAAAACTCTTTTAATATGGTTAAAGGAGAAGTTCATGGTCAGTTAATTATGGAAAAAGCCCATATCCAGGGTTTTCTAGGCTTAAATAAAACAACAATTAAGAATACTGTTAATCTTAAGGGGTTAAAGATAATAGGAATGGTTACCCCTAGTGGAATCATTAATGGAGATCTTTACTTACAGGGTGCCGAATTACAAAAATCACTAAATATGGAAGATTGCCATATTACCGGACTAGTCGATTTAAGCAAAGTTAATATCTGGGAATCTTTAAACCTTACTAATGGAGAAATACGAGAAGCCTTGATTCTTAAAGAAAGCTATATTAAAGGAGAAAGTACATTTGAAGGTTTAAAATGTAGCGAAAAATTTGTTTCTTTCTTCTGAATACTGATGACTAAATTCACTCACTTACATGTACACACTCACTACTCTTTATTAGACGGCCTGTCTAAAATAGACGATTTACTAGAGCATATAAAAAGCATGGGTATGGATTCGGTAGCCATCACTGATCATGGTGTATTATACGGTGCAGTTGAATTCGCTCAAAAAGCAAAAAAAGTTGGAGTAAAACCAATCATCGGTTGTGAGTTTTATGTCGCCCTCGATAGTCTCTACGACAAAAGACCTGGAATTGATGATAAAAGATACCATTTAATACTTTTAGCTAAAAACGAAACTGGTTACAAAAATTTAGTTAAAATGGTGACTATTGCTCACCTGGATGGATTCTACTACAAACCACGAATAGACGAAAAAACATTTGAAAAATATTCTGAAGGTCTTATTGGTTTGTCAGCCTGTGTCCAAGGGAAAATACCTCAACTTGTTATTAGCAACAATATAGAAGAAGCAGAAAAAACAGCCCTAAAATATGAAAAAATACTAGGCAAAGGTAATTTTTATTTAGAACTTCAAGATCACGAAAAAATACCTGAACAAAAAAAAGCTAACCAAGGTCTTATTCAAATATCTAAAAACACTGGTATTCCCTTAGTTGCAACTAATGATTGTCACTACTTAAACAAAGATGATGCTCATGCTCAAAATGTGCTAGTTTTAATCAATACCGGAGCAAAGATTAACGACCCCGATAGACTAAATATGCAAAACTGCGATTTATCCGTCAGAAGCCCGAAAGAAATGGCTGAAAGTTTTAAAAAAATACCCGAAGCTATAGAAAATACTCAAAAAATAAAAGATGCATGTAATTTTGAATTTGAATTCGGAAAGATAAAATTACCTGAGTTTGCCCTACCTCAAGGTAAAACTGCCGAAGGCTACCTGAAAGAATTAACACTAAAAGGTGCTAAAGAAAAATGTAAAAACTACGATTATCAAGAAAGAATCAATTATGAACTAAGTATAATTGAAAAAACTGGTTTTGCCTCATACTTTCTTATTGTCCAAGACCTTATTAATTGGGCTAAAGGAAATGGAATCGTGGTTGGTCCTGGACGAGGATCGGCTGGAGGATCTTTGGTTTCTTATTGTCTAGGAATTACTGAAATCAATCCCCTGGATTACGACTTACTATTTGAAAGATTTCTAAACCCTGAAAGAATATCAATGCCTGATATTGATATTGACTTTGCTGACCGAAGAAGAGACGAAGTAATATATTATGTTTCGGAAAAATATGGTAGTAATAAAGTGGCTCAAATTATTACATTTGGAACAATGGCCTCTCGTGCTGTAATTAGAGACACCGGAAGAGCCCTACAATATCCATATAATTATTGCGACCAAATAGCTAAAATGATTCCAATGGGATTATCTCTAGAGGAGACTTTTGAGAAAATACCCGAGTTCAGACAACTCTACAACACCGATACCAAAGCAAAAGACTTAATTGATGTTGCTAAAAAACTAGAAGGTGTTGCCAGGCACGCATCAACTCACGCTTGTGGAGTTGTAATATCTAAAGACCCACTAGATGAAATAATTCCCCTACAACACGCAACTAATAATGAAGGAAGCACAATAACACAGTACGAAATGACATCTGTAGAAGCACTAGGGATGCTTAAAATGGATTTCTTAGGACTTAAAAACCTTACCACTATTGAAGATACTCTTTCTAAGATATATGCCATACACAAAAAGAATATAGATATTGGATCATTGCCCCTAAATGATAAAAAAACATACCAATTATTACAAAAAGGAGAAACAATTGGAGTCTTTCAATTAGAATCTGGTGGAATGCAAAGATATTTAAAACAATTAAAGCCAACCAAATTTGAGGATATTATTGCTATGGTAGCACTTTATCGTCCGGGACCAATGGAGCTTATTCCGGATTATATCGCTAGAAAAAACAAACAAAAAGCTCTAGAATATATTCATCCAAAATTAAAACCAATACTTGAAAGCACCTACTCTATTCCTCTTTACCAAGAACAAATTATGAAAATGGCTCAAGATATAGCTGGTTTTTCTTTATCAGAAGCTGATATTTTAAGAAAAGCCATGGGCAAAAAGATCAAAACTTTACTTGATGAACAAAAAGATAAGTTTATTAACGGATGTATTAAAAATGGAGTTGAAGAAAGCATTGCCAAGAAAATATGGGATTGGATTACACCTTTTGCTAGTTACGGATTTAACAAAAGTCATTCGGCTGGATATGCTACAATAGCTTATCAAACTGCATGGCTTAAAACACACTACCCTTGCGAATTTATGGCTTCACTTTTAGCATCAGAAAGAAAAGATATTGAAAGAATCTCTTTTCTAATTGAAGAATGCAAAAGAATGAAAATAGAAGTATTGCCACCTGATATTAACGAAAGTTTTGTTTTTTTTAGCGTAGTACCACAAAAAAATCAAATTAGGTTTGGACTATCAGCTATTAAAAATGTTGGCATCGGAATAACCGAAAATATCGTTGCTGAAAGAAAAACCAACGGTCCGTTTAAATCTCTTAACGATTTTATATCTAGAATCCAAGAAGGAAGTATTAACAAAAAATCACTAGAAAGCATGACAAAAGCTGGAGTTTTTGATAGTATGATAGAGAGAAACAAGATACTTGAAAATATAGATGACATTTTAAATCACATTAGAGAGAAAAACAAAAATAATTGTAATGGGCAAAAAAATCTTTTTGACAATACAACATTTAAACACGAAGAAATATATCTTAAAGATGCAACTCCGGCTAAGAAAAATGATTGTTTAAAATGGGAAAAAGAATTACTTGGACTTTTTGTAACCAGCCACCCATTAGATAGTATGCGAGAATTATTAAAGAAAAATACTACTTCTGTTGTTGTCGCGCAACAGGCTATATCAGGACAAAGAATAAGAATTGGTGGAATCATATCAGGAGTTAAGAAAATATTAACTAAATCAGGTAAGCCAATGATGTTTATCACCCTAGAAGATTTAACTGGAAAAATAGAAGTTGTAATATTTCCAACTATCCTTGAAAAATATTACACCATCTTAGAAGAAAACAAAATAGTATTTATTGCTGGTAAAGTTGATCATAAAGATGGAGTTCCAAAAATAATATCTGACCAAATAGAAGAAATTTTAGAAATATAAAAAATGACGCAAATATCAAAAGAAACAAAAAACCTAATTTTGAGCTATCAAAAATGGCAAGAATCACTTCAAAAAAAAGAAGGTGTTTCTACAATCCATGTTGATGAAGTAGCTTCGAAAGTTGCTGCTTTTTACGAGAAAATAAGAGGAATTATTGACTGGAAAGAAGAACACCTAATGAAATTAAGTGTAATTGAACGGTCAGTGAGAAAAAGAATTATCCCTAAATTAGGATCTAAGATTAAGGTTGATGCTGAATCTTTAGTACTAGAATTAATTAGATCGGGACACTTCCCTAATGATAAAATAGAGGAATCAAAAATAGAAGAGGTTCAAAAAATAATCAATAAATACATCTATATCATTGGAAGTAAATCAGAAAATATTCAACTAATTCAATGGTTATCTTCAATACTGTCTTGCGAAATAGAAGAAGCCCTTATGTCATCAATTAAAGAAAATGCTTTGATTGATTTTATGTATAATAAAATAAAGTCAACAACTTTTTTAAGTAAAGACTTAATAGAGAAAGAAAAAATAACTGAAAAAGAAAAAGATATACAAATATTTGTTAATGTTCAACGAGCTCTCTTTGATTTAGACGATTCATTAATTGGATATCATTTAATTAAATATAAATACCCCAATTGGTCAAAAATATCAGAAGAAGAATTAAAAAAAATAAATATTGAACAAATTAAAAAAGAGATTGATTATGAGCTAGATCATCCACTAAAAGGTAAAATTAGCCAAATTTGCTACAAATACAACACCCCTTATTTAATATTAAACGACATTATACTAGAAAATCCATTTGAAGCTGAAAATAAAATATCTAACCCAGCTTTAATGGAATCTCTTATTAAAAAACACTACAATAAAAGACTAAATAATATGCAATCCCGAATGACGAGAGCAGGCTTTTATTCCACCCTCTCAATATTTATTACCAATATAGCATCTCTTTTATTTATAGAAATACCAGTGGCCAAATACTTTGGTCAATTTTCTAATGTTTCCTACATTGTTGACATACTTGTTCCAACCGCTCTAATGGCAATACTAGTTTTATCAATAGACAAACCGCCCAAAGGAAACCTAGAAAAAGTTATTATGGAGACAATTAAAATAGTTTATAATGACGAAAAGAAAGAGCTTTACGAAATCAAAAAATTTAAAAAGCGAGGACCAATATTTAATTTTTTCATATCTTTAATGTATGCTATAAGCTTTGTTTTAAGTATGAGTGTAATATATTGGTTATTAAGCCTAATTAACTTTCCCCCATTCTCATATATTGTATTTGTAATTTTTTTATCCCTTATTGCTTTTGCTGGAGTTAAAATAAGAGAAAGAGCAAAAGAGCTACATATGATGGATCAAAAAGATGGATTTATAGCTACAATTACAGATCTTCTAGCTCTTCCAATAATACTCTTGGGTAAATGGTTCACTCTTAGATGGAAAAGATATAATATTATATCAGCCGTGTTTAACGCACTGATAGATATGCCCTTGTCTATATTTGTAGAATTTATTGAACAGTGGAGATACTTTCTACAAGAGAAAAAAGAACAACTCTAATGAAAAAATACAAAATTATAACCTATGGCTGTTTGGCTAACCACTCAGACAGCGAAAGAATTGCAAAAAAACTAGAAGATCAAGGATATTCAAAAAGCGAAAACCCCGATCTAGTAATAATTAATATCTGTTCTATAAGACAAGCAGCTGTAGACCGAGCCTTTGCTCAAGCAAAAAAATATAAAAATGTAATAGTAACTGGATGTTTACTAAAATCTGACTACGATAAATTTACTAAATACGCTAAAATAGTTAAAAAAGAAAACCTCTTTAGTGTAAAACCAAAAAACTCTTGCCTTATTCCAATAATGACTGGGTGTAACAACTTCTGTAGTTATTGTGTTGTCCCCTATACTAGAGGACGAGAATATTCTAGACCACCAAAAGAAATAATAGACGAGGCAAAATTATTTATCAATAATGGCGCTAAAGAAATTTGGCTTTTAGGCCAAAACGTAAATTCATATAAATATGATTTTCCAAAATTGCTCTATAAAATAAACTCTATTCCTGGCGATTTTTGGATAAGATTTTTAAGTTCTCACCCTAAAGATATGGGCAATGATTTAATTAAAAGTATACGAGATTTACCAAAAGTTACCGAATATATAAATTTAGCTGTTCAATCGGGAGACAACGAAATACTTAAAAAAATGAACCGCAATTATAGTATTGAAGAATACAAAAAACTAGCTCTAAAAATAAAAAGAGAGATTCCGAATGTTTGTCTTTCAACTGACATAATTGTTGGTTTTCCCGGAGAAACAAAGAAAGCCTTTCAAAATACAGTAAAACTATTTAAAGAAATTGAATTTGATATGGCATATATTTCAAAATACTCTCCACGACCAGGAACTCTGGCTTCAAAAATGAAAAATCAAATTACTTTTGAAGAAAAGAGTAGAAGGTATAGTGAATTAAATAATTTATTAAAGAAAATATCTCTAAAAAGAAACAAACAGTTAATTGGCCAAGAAACAAGAGCGTTGATAAACAATAATTTTATCGGAAAAACAAAAAACTTTAAAACAATAAAAGTTAACGGATCAAGCAATAATTCTTTCGTAGATGTTAAAATAACAAAAGCTTTAATATGGGGATTATCAGGAAAGATAAAATAATAGTAGTCTTGGGGCCAACTGCATCTGGTAAAAGCGAATTGGCAGTTGAACTAGCTAAAGAATTTAACGGTGAAGTTGTTTCAGCCGATTCTAGGCAAGTATATATTGGAATGGATATCGGCAGTGGCAAGATTACTAAGAAAGAAATGTCTTGTATCCCCCACCATATGCTTAGTATTGCTAGTCCAAAAAGAAATTTCAGTGCTGGCCAATATCAGAAAAAAGCAGAAAAAACAATTAATAAGATTATAAAAAATAACAAGCTTCCAATTATTTGTGGTGGAAGTAATTTCTATGTTAATACTATTACTAAAGGCCTCGTAATACCTGACACAAAACCAAACTATAAGCTAAGAAATGAATTGAATAAATTAGATGTTAAAAAACTATATCAAATACTTAAAAAAATAGATCCGCCAAGAGCAAAAAACATTGATCAAAATAATCCCCGTAGATTGATAAGAGCTATTGAGGTTGCACCATCAGCTCCACTTAAAGAAAATCCTAAATATGATTGCCTAAAATTAGCAATTAAAAAAGACAATCTAGATATTTTAATTAAAAAAAGACTTGATAAAAGGATAAAGCTAGGAATGATTAAAGAAGTTAAACGTCTTAAAAATAGTGGTCTTTCATGGTCAAGAATAGAAAGTTTTGGATTGGAATACAAATGGATTGCGATTTACTTACAGAACAAAATATCAAAAGAAGAAATGCTTAACAATATTT
>Ga0255340_1001111_pt1 | contig 37818 bp, 33 predicted proteins | sample wastewater_treat_7_FD_192417 | JGI IMG/M metagenome (GOLD analysis project Ga0255340, IMG submission 192417) | Wastewater microbial communities from Lulu Island WWTP, Vancouver, Canada - plant10 | ecosystem: Engineered > WWTP > Wastewater > Unclassified | place: Canada: Vancouver, British... | reverse complement strand
TCTTTCGTATTTTTTTCTGTCATTCCGGCAAATTTTTCTTTGATCAGAGAAACATCGCACAAAGCTATTCCTATCGGAGCTTCGGAAAAGAATGATGATATGTTCTTATTGGAAAACATAGCAAAGTATAGCATGACAAACAGCAATATTCAAGAAATAATGATGCTTTTATAAACAAAGCCGCCTGTTGCCAGGCGGCTTTTGAGTAATTTTAAATTTTAGTCAAATCTGAAAGAAGGATAGGAATCTATTGATCCTGCGATATATGAGGCAATGTTTGTGTAATATCTGAAATATCTTACAAGAAAATCGAATAGAAAATTCGGATATTTTCCTGTTATTATAATGCTGATGAGACCTATGAGTGAAAATATTGAGGCTCCGACGCTGATAATAAAGAATATGATCAGATGCGGAAGCAATGCTGCGAGAATTCCCACAACAGAAAGGCGTAAAAAAGCAAGGATGCGCGAATTGTTTTCCGGACGCACTATGTTGAACTGAAGAGGATAATCAACATCATTTCGCCCTGCAAAAGGCGGATTCTCTTCTATAATTCCGCTCATTACTGCCGAGAGCGCGCATGAATACCTGAGCATTTTTTCGCTCAGCATCACATAATCCTTTTCGCCTTTTCCGGTAAAAAGAACAATGATATTATTTATAATATTTATCAGTACCGATGCAGGAGAATAAACCATAAGGGATATGAAATGCGGAATCAGCGAAATGTTATAGATGAATAGAAGCTTCAACAGCGCTTTGAAGCGTGAATACCTGATAGTATAATCAACTGAAAAGTTAACATAACCGTTTCCGGATTCTTCCTTTTCTATTGCATTGACTTCAGAAGAATAGGTGTCATATTCAGGTTTGATATCAAGGAATGATTCTTCTGCCGAATCTTCGATTGTATCCTCATCCTGATATCTGTCAATATCGATTGCAGGAAGATCGGATTCTTCCTGATAGTGTTCGGAAATGAGATCTCCGTAACCACTATCGATGTTGTTGCCGGCAGTCGAATCAATCCCGATAACTGAATCGATATCATCCAGCGAAAGAGCTGATTCTTCATTAAAATTCTGACTGGCGAATTCGGGAGTTTCTTCTATCTGATCAAATGAAATCCCTGCATCTGATAGTGCAAGTCTGCTTAGCGTTTCATCCGGTGCTTCACCGCTAAGCATTTCGGGAGATTCTTCAAGCTCAATATCAAGTGAATCAAGATCAAGGGTGAGACTTTCATCATCATCCTGCTTTTTGGTTTCAATCAGCTCTTCAGGTGAATCACCTGAAAGAATTTCATTTGTTTCCTGGAGGTCAAGATCAAGCGAATCAAGGTCAAGTGTAAGACTTTCATCTTCGTCGGATGCAGAAAGAGAATCTTCGGTTTCAATAGAACCGAGATCAAAAGTTATCTTTTCGTCATCAGTGTCTTCCTGATTGGATTCTTCTTCTGTTCCCAGGTCGAGTTCATCAAGATCTATTGTAATTTTTTCATCATCGGCGTCTTCTGTGAATGGAGTCATTTCTTCATCAGACGGCAGATCATCAAGTTCTATTGAAATTTTTTCATCATCATTTTCGTCTGACTTGCCGTTGATAACCGACATGTCAATTTCGGGTTCAATATCGCTGTGGAAAGAGTCTATCGAATCAACACCGAATCCTTCAGGGATAAGAGACTCGTCGTTTTCAAGATCAAGAGAATCGAAAGATATTTCGTCATCGGAAGATTCTTTTTTGACGGGACTTTCGGATTCAATGAAATCGAAATTGTCATCATCCTTAAATGAGTCAGCAATATCAATCTGTGAATCCGGTTCATCCGAAACTGATAAATCATCAAGCGTATTGTCAGATCCGGACATATTGTCAAGATCAGGAAAATCGAAAGAATCAGTCATTTCGTTAGAAAGATTCTCTGCTTTATCGGCCGGAGTTTCATCAAAATCAGGAAAATCGAAACTGCTCATATCGTCTGATCCGAAAGCGGTATCAGACTGGGCATTGTTATCAGGGAATGTGCTGTCTGCGGTTATAGAATCCGGAAAAGATCCGAAAGACTGATTTTCCGCTTCGAAATCTGAAATGTGTTCTTTAGCCGGCAATGCATGAAGATGTGAATCGGGGCGGTTGTCCACGACTACGCTTGTGCCGCATTTCGGACAGCCGAAACCGAACTTCTTGCCTTCGACCTTAGAGTCATCCACCGAATAGGCGGAATTACAGTTTGTGCAGCGAACTATCATCTTTTACTCCCGGCTACTTCCCTGGAAAATATCTTTCATTGATGCTGTTTTGTATGATCAGTACCGAAAGAGGCAGAAAAATAATCATGTACCATTTGAGATCCCTGTCATTGATTTCTTCCGCTTTCTGCATATATTTCAAATTAATGTAAAGGCCCCAGATTCCGGCTGTGAAAATTGTAAGCATGATGTTCGAAACCGGATTATCTCCGAATATTCTGCTGGTTCTTGCAAGCCACCAGAAATAGTAGAGACCGGCGCTGAATATCAATAGAAGAAGAAGAATTATCAGATTATTCTCCGGCATGTATTCTGGTCTGTGTTCCATCAGCTGATTCCGCCTTCCTTCTGTTTGATTTTGACACTATTAAGTCAAAATGTCTACTATTTATTAACGGAATAAATGATGATTATATTTAGAAAAAATATTTGAAGAAAAAGGATTATTCTTGCACGTTTCGTAATTAAATAGAAGAAATAACGTTTTAGGAGAAAGTTGTGAAAAAAGCGGTAAGCGGCAAGGATATTCCTTCTGCACTTGGTCCATATTCTGCGGCTGTTATGGCTGGAAACACTTTGTACGCTTCGGGACAGATACCTGTTGATGAAACCGGTAATCTGATTAATTCATCTGTAGCCGATGCATTGTCGGTGATAATGAAGAATGTAATAGCGATTCTTGCGGCAGAGGGGATGAATCTAGATAACATAGTCAAAACGACTGTTTTTTCATCAAGCATGGATTATTTTCCTGAATTTAATGAAGCTTATGCATCTTATTTCCAAAAACCGTATCCTGCCAGAAGTTTTATTGAAGTATCGAAGCTTCCGAAAAATGCAATGATTGAAATGGAGTTCATAGCGGTAAAATAATGACTGAAAGCCTGTATCGCGATATAACAAGCAGGACAGAACTTGCACTCGGCAGTGATGTGTGCGGAAAACTTTTTGACGCAAAAATTCTTATTGTCGGAGTAGGCGGTGTCGGGAGCTGGTGCGCTGAAGCTCTGGTTCGGAGCGGTGTTAAAAATATTACTTTGGTAGATTTTGATTCTGTCTGTGCAACTAACATCAACAGGCAGGCTCAGGCTCATTCGGAAAATGTCGGAAAAGCTAAAGTTGATGAAATGAAGAAAAAGCTTCTGCTTATTAATCCTTCTGCGTCAATTGAAGTCTTTAATACAATTTTCAGTGAAGAAAATTATAATGAATTTGATATTGAATCCTTTGATTATATAGTCGATGCGATAGATTTTGTTAAACATAAAGTCTTTTTGTTAAAGCTTTGCGTTGAAAAGAATAAAAAAATAATTTCGTCCATGGGAGCAGGCTCCAGAACCGATGCTTCCAAAATAAGACTTTCGACAATAGCAAAAACGCAAAACTGTTCACTCGCAAGGGCTGTACGCAATGCGCTTAGAAAAGAAAATGTAAGTTTGAATATTCCGTGCGTCTACAGCGAAGAAATTCCAGTCAGGCGTTTCGAATCCGGAAAACCGTTTGATGATGAGGGCAGACTCACCAAGAAAATTATTAATGGATCTCTTATGCATATAACTGCTTCTTTCGGGCTTATGATTTCAGGCACAATTATAAGAGATGCGGCCGGAATAGAGAAAATCAGCGTGTGGAAGAATTTATGAGTTTCGTTAATGTAACTTTATTTCCCTTTTCATTATAGCTGATTTCATCGAATATCCCGTATGCCATTGTTATACCTTTTCCGCGGTTTTCATCGGTTTGATTTTTATTGTCTCTGGCCGCTGCGGAAATTTTTCTGTGATCAAAACCGTTTCCTTCATCTTCAACTTCAAAAACGGCTTTCTTCGGTAAAAGCTGCATTCTGATTATTACTTTTTTAGATGAAAAAGGCGCTTCGTTTTGTTTCTTTGTAATATAATCGATATAATCGGATTTTCCTGAAATTCCGCTTTTCTCTTCATATGATATTCCGAGATTGCCGTGTTCTATCGCGTTTATAATTATTTCTCGAAGTCCGATTCTGAGATTTGTAATTTCATATGAAGTCATGTATTTTGAGAGATTTTCAACAAGAGATTTGCTTATATCTTCGGCTGTGCTGAAATCATTTCCGATGACATACTTTCTTGATTCTTCTTCAAGGTTACGTGCGGACTTGTTTTCGGGAATGGGCGAGGCTTTAACTATTATTTCTTTTTCATTATCAATGTCAACAGGTTCAAACCGTATTGAATATTCTTTAGGTGATGTATGTTTTGAATAAAGAAAGCAGTTGAAGGTTATAGGTTTTCCGGCATCTGCTGATTTTTTCAATTTGTTTTTTATCATTTGAAATTCGATATGGTTTGAATCTTTGTCTATATGAATAATATCCATAAATTTCATTAAACTGAAATCGGAATCAGTAAGTTTTAATTCTCTCTGTGCCGCAAAGTTTGAGCTTAAAAAAATGAAATCTTTGTTAATCGAAAATATAAAATCGTTGGTTCTTTCCACGAGAATTCTGTATTTTCTTTCGGAAACTGCGATGATGTGATGTGCCGCCTCAACTTCTTTGGCAACATTGACATAATGAACAATCAATCCGGCTATTACGGATAGAGCGAAAAATGTAATTCCCAGTGAAAAGCGTGAAAAGTATTCGTTTGGAAAAAAGTCAAAATTGATTCCTCTGTAGACGAAGATTGAATCAATTATTCCGCCGGCAATTGCAACGAGCATTCCGGTAAGAGGATAAATCAGATAAGATACATGTCTTCTTTTGTGAAGAATGTTTGCGATTGAGAAGAAAGCATAGAAACTGCATATGGTAAGCATTCCGTCTCTTATTATGTAGAGAATCCCTTCCGAGCCTCTTCCGAAATCCGCTTCATTTATCATCCATGTGGCTTTTCGTGTTTGAGATGAAATAAAGGCGTCAGGGAAAAAGAAAACCGACATAAGGCAAGTCATTGCAAAGACAAATCCGGCTGTTGAAATGATGTTGTTGATCTTAAGTCTTTTCCCTTTTAGTTCAAGCATTTGACCAAGAATGTATGGAACACCGAAAACGAAGAACGCTCCAGCTGTCTGTTCTGCCTGATGAAAGTGTATTGATAATTGCCAGTTTCTTCCGAGCCCTCCGACTGATAGAATCAGCATTTCGGATGCGACGAAGACGAACGCGCAAAGGCATAAAAATCCCATTGTGGCATAAAGTTTTGATTTGTATCTCGCTGAGAGGTAAAGGGATATTGTAAGCCCTATTAAAAGCATTCCGGTGCAGATAGACGGAATGAGAAGCTGAATCAGTGAGATTGGTCTTTCAAACTGCATAATCTTGCCCTCTTAAATCGATACCTTACTTCGGCCAGCGAGAGTATTGCAAAGCACAACTTAAGCAGTATGAACCGGATTCAAGTGATTGTCAATATTATAATCCGGTCATAGCGCAAAGCTCTAAGTTGAATTGTGATTACGTATTTGAAGAATATTGTAAACGTTATGATGCAGTCAGGAGTCTCTTTTTTCCTTGACATTTGCTTTGAATGCCGGTGAATAATTCCATCATGAAAATTAGTCCTTTTACTTTAAAGAAATTCCGCGACGGTATTTACGTTGTTATTCTCAGTATTTTTCTAGGCGGTTTGTTCGCCTTCATTATGAGTGTTGCGGTTGCCGGCAGTTTTAATCTGCAAAAGGATTTTAGATATATTCTGCTGGGAACTTTGACCGGTTTCGGCGTATCTTCCGGAATTCTGCTTCTCAATGAAATTTTTCTAAAGCGAAAAGCTCGACCATTGTGGTTTTCCCTATTGGTTACTCCGTTTTTGCAGACGGCATTAATCAGTTTCGTATATGCATTCGTATTTATATCACTTCTCGGTTATGATTCTTTCTGGAAAGACTCTTATTTGTTTCATACTGTTTCTTTTTCTCTTATTCTGACTGTTTTGACGAGTCTTTATGCCGACATCGAGCGTCTTTTAGGACGTCATGTTCTCAAGGGTCTTCTTTTCGGAACATACAGACGCCCGAAAAATGAAAAACGTTTTGTCATGTTTCTCGATCTGGCAGGCTCTACGGCCGTTGCCGAGCGTCTGGGTTCTCTGAAGTTTCATGCTTTTTTAAATGATTTTTTCTGTGATATTGCGCGTCCGATAATAAACCATGGCGGTGAAATTTGCAAATATGTGGGAGACGAGGCAATAATTACCTGGCCGGAGAAAACTGCAGGTTTACCATACGGCCCGCTTTTAGTTTTTTTCGCTATTGATGAAATTATAAAAAAAAGACATAATTATTATACATCACGTTACGGTTTGATCCCGCAATTCAGAGCAGGTCTGCATTTCGGTTCTATAGTTGCAGGAGAGATGGGTTTAACACGTCAGGAAATTGCTTATTCCGGCGATGTTATGAATACTGCTGCCAGAATCCAGTCTGAGTGCCGCTTGAGGAATGAAATTTTTCTAGTTTCCGATGAAACTCTTTCGCGCCTTGGAGAAAAAGCAGATTTCCCGCAGTCTATTAATATAGTTTCTCATGGTACAGTTTCTCTTCGCGGAAAAAGCTCTGATTTGGCTATTTCTGCAGTACGTTCGGCATGATTTCATTTCAAAATATTCTGCATTTTATGATAAGTTTGTATTGTGTTCATTGATAACCATTTATAATAATTATAGAAAATTACATAATAAGTCTATTGAAATTAAGCTTTAATGTATTAGCTGCATCAATTCTCTGTACAAAATGGATGTTTTGTACATATAGATGTTGTAAATGATTGAACATTTGAAAATATAACAAGCTTTATTGTTGACAAAATACTCTAATAATTTGTTTTAAAGATATTCGGTTAACCGAAAATCGTAAATAGTAAGAGGAACTATGAAACACTTTAAAGTATTGATTAGCATGATAGCTATCTCTTTCGCGTTTGCTGCATGCGGTGATGACAGCAGCAGTAGTAATGATGACTTACCGGCACTTTCCGGTGAGAATCTTAAAGTTACAGAACTTGTAGACAAAGCTGTGGGTGATTCTGTTAATGACGCGCTTACGCTTAAAAAAGGCAAAATTGTTGGTAAAATAGTTTTAGCTGATGGTGAAGAAGAGAAAATAAATTATTCAAATGATGACGGATCTCTTATAATAACCGGCACATATATGGATATTAAAATCGTCATGAAAGAGTTTACTGTAAACATCACAGAGGAAAACGGAACAAAGCATATTGTTAAAATGTCCGGAACTCTCACAAAAAAAGAAACTCATGACAAAGAAAGCCATAGTTCGGTTATTACAAAAAATGGAATTCTTGATGTGACTTTTGATGATGCAGAACATACTATTGGTTTTGACTATTCGGAGACTCAAGATTATTCTAAAATGGATGACGAAGGCAATCTTCCTTATACCATAGAAGGAAAAATCACTTTTGACGGAGCTGAATATTCTTACAAAAAAAGTGACAAGAAAAATCTGAACAACTAATAACTATATCTTTTATTGCCGCTTCTCATAACTTCTTGAGGGGCGGCAATAGTAAATATCATGACATATTATCAAGAACATTCTTTAATGCAAAAATTCCGTTTATAGCGGCAGGAAAACCCGCAAATACGCTCATCAGCAGCATTATCTCATTTATTTCATCAGATGTTAATCCTATATTTAATCCGGCTTTAATGTGAAATATAAGTTGTGATGAAGCATTTCCCATTGCACTAAGTGCTGCTATTGTTGCAATTTGACGATGTTTTTTTGAGAGAATATTTCTTGAATATATATCGCCGTAACCGAATTCGATTATAAATTTAACAAGATCAGGACTGATTTTTCCGAGAGTATCGTTCAGGATATTTATTTGACTGGGAAAAAGGTTGTTAAGTTCTATTTCTCCTTTTTTCATACGCTCATTGCCTGATGCGTTTGTATCATAACTTTCTGAACTGAGCTGATTTGTAATTTTTAATTCTTCAAAAACTTCTTTAAGACTAATCATTGCATTTATACAGCGAGGAAATCCTGCATACGCACACATTTGAAGAATTACCTCTACAATTTCTTCTGCTGAACTCCCGGTATTTAAAGCTCCGGCTATGTGAATTTTGAGCTGAGGAGTGCAATTCCCGAGAGCTGTCATCGCTGCAACTACGGCTATTTCTTTTGATTTGAGATCTAGACCGCTTCTTGAGTAAATATCTCCAAATGAGTAATCGATGATATAATTCTTTAAGTCATCTGATACAGGGGAAATTGATGAAAGCATTTTCATGATTTCCTCTTCTGATTTGTTGTTTACCTTCGAAAGCAATTCAAGTCCTTTTGTTCGTCTTTCATTGTTCTTCATGGTTCTCCGTCATTGTAAGGCTGTAAATTCTGAGATTAAAGTTGGATCATGTTTTATCCAGCTGTTATCAGTGCCAGACTGTATGAATAATTAGTGCATGAAGCTTCTATTTTTTCATCTGTAAAAAAGACATAAAATTACTGAATTCGGACATTATTGAATTTGACATGATTTTAAGATTTGCGAATATCTTAGTATGAGAAAAAGTAGTAAATCTGCAAATTACCGTTTTCTAAAAGGTGAGTTGGAAGAATATTCAACCGAGAAACTTCATTCGCATAAGGATCACCAATTTCTTGTAATTTCATCCGGAATATCCATGCTTGAAGAAAAAATCTCAAAGAAGGTTCAGTTCGGGAAAATGTGCGCATTTATTCCTGCCGGAGTAAGACACAGAACAACTGTTGTGGGTAAAAAAATATCATATCAGTCAATTTATATTGATTCTTTCCGTATGAAAGTAAAAGAGGATAGAGTAATAATGTTTAAAATGAGTTCTCTTTCGTGTTCTCTTGTTGATGAATTGACTTTGACTTCGAAATCGGACTGCTTTCTTTCGGCATGTTTCGATTTGTTTATAAGAACTGTTGAAAGAGACATGAAGAACGAATCATCAATAATGACTCTGATTACCCCCAAACGCAGAGAAAATGTCCTCCTGACTGAATATATTGAAAAGCATTTCAGGGAAAGAATTTCCATGAAAGAATTGAAATCTGTTATACCCTATACAGAAAGACATATTAATAGAATTTTCAGTGATGAAACGGGAATAACTCCTGTTGACTATGTCAGAATGACGAGAATTTATCATGCGGCAGTGAGTCTAATTGCTGAGAATAAATCAGTCGTTCAAACTGCTTTTGATTGCGGATACGAAAATCTATCAGTATTTTATTCTGATTTCTCACGTTTTTATTCAAAGAGTCCGAAGCAGTTTATAAAGGAAATGAGTCAATCATGAACTCTTGATTCCATGGCTGGGGTGCGTTTTCTTTAAAAGTTAAATATATTGACAAATTTAAGCAATATTCCGAAATTTCCATAATATTATTACTTGGAGTTCTCATTGAAGAAAACCTTTGCAATATTGTTTCTTTTCTTTTTTGCTCTTACGTTTTGGGAAGATGTATCCGCTTCAACTCTTCGGAGACGGGATGATTTCATGAAACCCCAGGCTGGTATCTGGTTCGGTCCTTCAATGCCTCTTTTTGAGATGAATGATAATGTCGAACCTGCTTTAGGAGGGGGTGCTTTTTTTAGACTGAATACGCCGTTGACTTTATTTAAAGTCGGTGGAGAAGTCGGTTATCAGAAGCATAAATCCCAGGGTGTCAATGCAATATCCCTTGTTCCGGTTTATGGGAATCTTCTTTTTTTACTTCCGATAAAATTTCCGATGAATTTTCAGTTTAAGCTCGGAGCAGGCGGAGTAAAAGTATATATTAAGCCTGAAGAAAAAGAACAGTTTGATCCGCTTTTTATGGCTGGTCTTGAAGTTTCGTTTATGGCGGGAAGAATGGTAAACTTCGGACTTCGTTTTGATTATATGGTTATTTACGAAAAACATATTTCCGGTGCAAAGTACAACGGATACTTTTTTAATACAGGATTAACATTATATTTTAACTTATGAAAAAAAATAAACTTTTATTACTGATGCTTATTTTATTGCCGCTTATGTTTACATCTTCGTGCGGCGATGAACCTTTGATAACCGAACTTGTAGAAAACCGTGTTAAGGTTATTCTTAAGGGAACATTTGAGTCTGACGACAGCGTTCCGGCGTGGAGTGTTTCAGGGCCAAGTGTTTTTTATCTGGATATTTCCGAGATCCGTGCTGACGGAGATAAATTCGCAAATTACCGATATGTTGATTCAATTCTTTTAGATGAATCAAATGGTTTTTTTAACGGGCAGGGTCTTAATTACGATAGTGATGATTTGTTTATCGATGAGAAGTATGAAAATCTTGAATTATATATCCGCAAAATGGGTTTCGACAATGCTTCTCCTTCAGCCACTACTTTTTACTTTAATGACAAAGATGTTCCCGGATATGATTTCAATTTAAAACAAATTTATCTTGAAAGCGGTCCTGACGAGGATGAAACAAATCTTGTTTTTCCTCTCTTAGCTCCTGTTGCCGGATCTATAAATTATGACGGAAAGGGAGAGTGGATTGTTGAAGCTCGAGTGGTTATCAAAAATAATATTAAGAAGTACTCGACTTCAGACGGAATTAGCTTCTGGGCAATTGATGATAATATAAATGATGTAAGTAATGAATCTTCCGTCGGTTATATCGGCGGAAATCTTGCTTCAATTGCGTATGCTTATAAGAAAGATTATACCGGAACAATAACAGTTCCTTCTGCTACCGGTTTTTTGGTAGCGATTCCGGCAGAGGATGATATTACTGAGTATGTCGGAGCAAAGATCCCTCCTTATGTTACTCGGTCAACTCAGCTTAAAAATATACCTGTTGGCGTTCAGATGAAAGTATATACGACAAATTTATCTCAAGCTGATATTCTTAAGCAGAGCTCTTCTGCTCATTATTCTCCTGCAGGGGCTGATGTTTTATTAACTGTTCCCGGAGAAAATGCCAATCGTTGATTTAATTTTGCTGGAGACTATATGAGTGAAAAAATAATAGTTCAGAAGTTCGGGGGAACCAGTGTGGGTTCTCCTGAGCGTATTAAAGCCGTAGCGGACAGAATCAAAAGTTATGTGGACAATGATTATAAGGTGATTGTTGTCGTATCTGCAATGGGCGATACAACCGATCATCTGATTGATCTCGCGCAGAAGATCACCGCAAAGCCTAGTGCGCGTGAAATGGATATGCTTCTTTCCACTGGTGAACAGGTATCAATATCCCTTCTTGCGATGGCGCTTCATGAAATTAAAATAGAGGCTGTTTCTTTTACCGGTTCACAGGTAAAAATGATAACAGACGGAGCGCATTCGAATGCGCGTATAGTAAGTGTTGATGACAAGCGTTTGAGAAAAGCTCTTGAAAAGCATTCCGTAATTGTTGTCGCAGGTTTTCAGGGCATTGACGCTGACGAAAATATCACAACTCTCGGAAGAGGCGGTTCTGATACTTCCGCTGTAGCACTTGCCGCAGCATTAGGCGTGCGTGATTGTGAAATATATACCGATGTCGACGGCGTTTATACTGCCGATCCGCGTGTTGTCGGCGGCGCACGCAAACTAAATGAAATCAGTTATGATGAAATGCTGGAGCTTGCACGTCTTGGCGCAGGAGTTCTTCATTCGCGTTCGGTTGAGTTCGGTAAAAAATATAATGTAAGAATTCATGTTCGTTCAAGCTTCAACAGAAACGAAGGAACGATTGTTAAACCCCGGGAGGAGATGATGGAAAAATTTACGATGAGCGGCGTTACTTCAAAATCAGACGAAGTTAAATTCAACATATACGGAATTCCTGACTGTCCGGGAATTGCACAGAAAATATTTACTGTTCTCGGTGAAGAAAAAATATACGTTAACATGATCGTTCAGTCTACCGGAAAAGACGGAAAAGCTGATATTTCGTTTACCGTTCTTAAAAAGGATATCGATAGAGTTAAGGCGATTTCTGAAAAAATCAAAACAGAACTGAAAGGCGATGAAGTTACTTTTCAGGATAATATTGCGATTGTTTCTGCTGTAGGTGTGGGAATGCTTTCTTCTGCGGGAGTTGCCGGAAAACTTTTCAGGATACTTTCTGAACACAACATCAACATTCAGATGATCTCTACGTCCGAAATCGGTATTTCGTGCGTAATAGATGAAATGTATGCCGAGCTTGCGGTTAAATCGATTCATAAAGAATTTATGGAGAAATAAAACCGATGAAGACAATCGCCCTTTTATACGGAGGGAGAAGCGGAGAGCATGAAGTGTCATGCTGTTCTGCTGCTTCCGTTTATGATGCTCTCGACAGAACAAAATATAATGTAATAGCCGTTGCAGTAGATAAAGACGGCAAATGGTATCCTCAGAAAAATGCTGAATTTAAAACAGCAGATGGTTTCGGAAGGGTGCTTGATATTAAGAGAGACGGACTCTGGTTCGTTAATCATTTTCCTGAAAATGATAAGCTGGTACTCCGCAATATTCAAACTGGTGAAGAAATAATTGCAGATGCGGTTTTTCCTGTCATGCATGGAACATACTGCGAAGACGGAACCCTTCAGGGACTTCTTGATTTGGCCGGAGTTCCTTACGTCGGTTCCGGCGTTCTCGGTTCAAGTGTCGGAATGGATAAAGATTTTGCGAAGAAGATTCTTGATGAATCGGGTATTCCGGTTGTTCCGTGGATTACTGTTGTTCCTTCTGATCTTGAAACGTCCTATGATTTTCTTGTTGAAGAACTCGAAATGGAACTCGGCTATCCGTGTTTCGTTAAGCCTGCAAATGCGGGTTCTTCTGTCGGCATAACAAAAGTAAAAAAAGAATCTGAACTGAAGCCGGCGCTTCTTGCGGCTTTTGAGTATGACAGAAAAGTAATTATTGAGAAAGCGGTAAACTGCCGCGAAATAGAATGCGCGGTTATGGGTAATTCTGTTCCTAAAGCTTCCGTTCTCGGAGAAATTAATTCAACGCACGAATTTTATTCATACGAAGCAAAGTATATTGATTCGCATGGAGCAGAGACGAAAATCCCTGCCGATATTGATGAGAAAATTTCTGAAGAGATAAGAGAATGCGCTGAACTGGCTTATGAAGCACTGAATCTTGAAGGACTATCTCGTGTTGATTTTTTTCTCGATAAGGAATCCGGTGATTTTTACCTCAATGAAGTAAATACTCTGCCTGGATTTACATCTATCAGCATGTATCCGAAACTATGGGAAAAAACCGGAGTAAATTTTTCTTCGCTTCTTGACATGCTTATAGATTTTGCGGTTGAACGTCATAGAATCAGATCTGCATTGAAAGTGGATTTTTCATAACTATATTTCTTGGAGGATTTATGAATCTTATACTGCTTGGCGCACCCGGTGCCGGAAAAGGAACAGTTTCAAAACTATTGGTTGAAAAAAAAGGAATGGTTCAGATTTCAACCGGAGATATTCTCAGAGGGGCTATAAAAGAGGGAAGTGATCTCGGCAAAAAAGCTGAGGGCTTTATGACAAGAGGGGAGCTCGTTCCCGATCAGCTGATACTTGATATCATTGAAGAAAAACTTTCAAAGGAAAAATTCCCGAATGGTTTTATTCTGGACGGCTTTCCAAGAACAATCCCCCAGGCCGAAGGACTTAAAAAAATAATGTCGCGTCTTTCGATTAAGATTAATGCAGCAGTTGATCTGATTGTTGATGAAAATGAAATCGTTAAACGCCTTTCAAGCAGACGTACATGTTCAAATGCCGACTGTCAGGCGATATATAATGTATTTTCAAAGCCGACAAAGAAGGAAGGAATCTGCGATCTTTGCGGTTCTCCAGTTGTTCAAAGAAGCGATGAAACCGAAGAAGCGATCAAAGTGAGGCTGAATACTTATAAAGAGAAAACAGCGCCGCTTGTTGATTATTATAAGAATGAAGGACTCTTAAAAAGCATTGACGCAAATACGGGGTCCGATAAAGTTTGCGAATCAATCATTTCAACGATTGAATAAATAAAAAGGAAAGGTGTCCGAGAGGCCTAAGGAGCACGCTTGGAAAGCGTGTGTAGCGCAAGTTACCGAGGGTTCGAATCCCTCCCTTTCCGAAAAATCGCCCGCATTTGCGGGCTTTTTTTGACTCAAAAAATGATTATTCTTCTTGAAGTTTTTCATAATACTATATCAATGTAGTGATTCAACTTTAAATTATTGGAAGAAATCAATGAATAGAATTAGAAATTTTTTATATTCCCTTTCGAAGAAGTTCCTTTCCTTGAAACGCCGTAAACTGCTTATTTTTTCTTCCATAGCATTTTTAGTTATATCGGCAGTGACTTATTCGGTTTTTGCAGCTCCTTATACAGTAAGCCCGAAGATTGTAAGCGGCTCCAATATGATTTCAGATGACGCTCTCTGGTGCGTAGAAATATTCAATCCGAAAAAAGCTTATGCTGCATTTGAATCATCTGAATTCGGCAAAACTATACTTTCTTCAGGCGAGTGGCGCAAACAGCTTGAATCAAGCCAGGCAGGCGGAAAGCTCGCCGCACTTTACTTTGTTCAGCTTAAAGGAGACTCGTGGTTTACTCTTTCTAATTTGTCATCATGCTTTGACGGGTCGATGTGTTTAGCGGCGCTTCCGGAAGGATATATCGCCGCAGGAAAACTTAATGTGAAATCAACATTCGGACTTAATATTATTTCTTCGCTGAAAGGAACTAAAACAAAACTTCGCGCGGATTCTGAAACTGACGCGTCCTCTTCCGTTAAAAATAATAACGCGGCTGATAATAATTTTAAGAATCTTTTTTCAGAAGAAGAGGAAAAACTTTCAAGCCTTTCTGTAACGAAAATTGTTTATGGATCAGGAACGGTTTATATGGTCATCGTTGACGGGTGGCTTTTTGTTTCTGATTCGATTGATGCGATGAAGAAAACTCTTTCGCTTGCGTCTAATAATAAAAATAATTCTCTATATAATGCAAAAAACTATAATCTTTCAGTTCAGTCGGCAGGAGAATCCGGTATTTTATTCTATGCGTCGAAGTCGTCTTTTGCAGCGCCGTTTATTTCATCTACGGTTTCAGCAGACGGTCTTGCTTTTTCATTGAATCCTGATGAGGCGCCGAAAGGAAATATTTTCGCTATCGGCGGCGGAAAGAACATTCAAAATGAAAAAATAAATGCGGATCTGCTAAAAGCAGTTCCAGCAGATCAGACGATGAGTCTTCTTCTTTCAGAAAAAACGATTAAAACTGTTTCATCTGATCTTTCTTCAGGTAAAGCAGATTCACCGAAAATATCATCGGCTATTCAGTCTTTTTTGGGAGATGCAGGTCTTGATGCTTCTGATCTTTCATCAAAAGAGGGCGTCTCTGTATCATTGTCCGGTTTCAAAGTATCTAAAAGCGAAAAAATGATTTACCCTCAGGGTTCTTTATATATTCATTCCGCGAATTGCGGAGAGAAACTGCTTAAAGCAGTTTTCAAAACTGCTAACCGCAAAAAAAATAATTTCGGCGGGGCAATGTATGTTTCAGCTCCGGCAGACAGCGGAAATCATTACTCTCCATGCTATTATGAAAATAAGGACTGGACGCTTTTTACAAGTGCGTCAGAAGAAACTGAAAAATATATTTCAAGCTCAAAAGGAAATATAAGAACGATCGGAGACGCGAAATCATTTTCGCTTATCGGAAGCGATGCATCTCGGCCTAATCATTTTCTGATTCATATTCCGTCATTTTTAAAAGCGGTATCTGATTTTGCAATGTATGGCGCTATGAAAACCGGCGAGTATACTGAAAAAACTGTAAACAGCGATATTTTGCCGCTATTTGATCCTTTCAAGAAATATGAGTATTTTCATATTGCGTGGGGAGATGACAGTGCGAAAGCCGGTACGTTTATCTTTTCTGTGAAATAAATTCTTTCCAGATATTTTCAAGACGGCTTTTTTCGTAACCCGGAAAAAGCTTATTTTTTCTGCTGAAATTATAGCTTCCCCATTCGAGTGCAAGAGTGTAGAAATGATTTATTCCTTTTCTCTTTAAAAGTGCGTTTGAGAACCGCATTTCCGTTTCCGAAAGAGTCGATGAAGGAAAAGCGCCTTTCTGCATGTACATCGGAGAACTGACTGCAAGTGCAAATGCTTCCTTGTTGAAAACGGATGCCTGCGGATATAGGGAATCTATGAGTGCATGGGCAGTTTCATGTTTGACTGTATTTTCAAGAATTCCTTTTTTCTTCAGTGAATTTGGATTCTGAAAGTAAAAAGTCTTGTTGTTTATATTCCAAGCGCCTGCAGTCTGGGCGTTTAGTTTTGTTAAGCGGTAGAATTCGTCGGCATTGGCTGAAAAAACTACCGTGTAGTTTTCCTTGCGGCAGTTAAATTCATCAAAGATATTCATCGATTCTGAAAAAACAGGATGAAATAGTTTAATCATGCTGCGCAAGTCGCCGGTTCCGGAAATGCGGTAAGTTATGTTCTCAACGGAGATTTCTGAAGACAGATGAATAGATATTGAAAATAACAAAGCTGAAAGAATTATTTTTTTCATTTGGTGAGTTCTGCTCCCGGAAAATAAAATTTTAAAACATCTACATAGTTTGCGCCGTTTCTGATCATCTCGGCTGCACCGTACTGACATAGCCCGACACCGTGTCCGAGACCCTTGCCAAAAAATAAAACAGAATCATTATCATTCTTTATGAAGAAGTAATTGCTTTTTATGAAATTCCAGCCGTATGCTCTGCCGCAGACCGACATGAAGCGAGGTATATCAACTGTTACTTGTCCTTTTTCTGTTTTAAAAATAATTTTGCTGACTCTTCCGCTTTTGTATATCGCATCAATGGCGTTAAGTCCTTGTAATCTGAAAACATCAGAAAGTTTGCGGTAGTCAGTTTTTGCTGTCCACGAATAATGAGGAGATTTTCCGCAAAGACTTCTTCCGTTTATGGAATCATTTCCTTCGCGGAAAGTTTCGCCGGTATGATTTTCCCAGAATACATCGGGTTTTGTGAGCAGACCTCCGCAGGTTGAATGAAAAAAGCATTCAACCGGTTTTCCGTTTGAGTCTATAAGAATTTCTCCTGCGCTGAAGGTTTTTCCGTCATCAAGAAGTCCTTCATAGTGCATGCAGTGTGTGAGGTCGCAGAATTCCCATTCTTTTTCGATGTGACGGTCGCCGTTTGCAAGCAAATAGCTTCTTGCGCAGATTTCCATGACTTTGATAAATTCCGTATAGTAAGGAGATTTGTCAATTAAGCCTTTTGATTCGGCCACAGCTGCAGAATGGATGTATGTGTCAAATTCACATGAATTTATTATGATGAGTTTATCGTTGCGGCACTGGATAATTAAATCCCCTGGGTACTTGCGTTTTAAGTTTTTTCCGAAATATATTGCAGCTGAATTATGTGTCGATATTGTAATATTTTTTGAATTAATAAATCTGCCCTGGTGACGGATGTTTAAAGTATCCTTATCAGCATTGATAATGATACGTGCTCTATCAAGAATGAAACTTTCTTCATCTGATTTCATACTTCCCGAGTCTGCGGTAATTACGATTGAATTCAGATCATATTTTGAAAGAATGTTGATGCGGGCTGTTCGGGTATGCGCAGCAATAGAATAGAAGCTTAGAATTGCAGTAAAAAAAACAATTTTAAAGATCATTCAATATATCCGAAATCAATGATGCGGCTTCTTTGCCGCCGTATCCTTTTTCTGAAAAAACCGTTATCAGATAATCTTTTCCGAGATATTTAAAGAACACAACACCCCATGCATGAGTTCTCAGCGGTTCTCCTATACGACTGGGTGAACCTGTTTTTCCGCATATGATTTTTGCATTTGCAGATGATTTGATGTTTTTCATTGTGCCTGAAATAACAGCCTGAGTCATTGCATCCTTAATTATTTTGCGGTCTTTTTTGTTGATGATTGGATTTGAAATAATTTGTCCTGCACCGTCTGAACTTATTTCGCGGATAGGGCTATCATATAGCAGTGAAATATACATCGAACTGATTTTGGCAGGTGAATATAAAAGATATCCGTCTTCTCCGATTGCGGAAAGTATCATTTTTTCTCGTGAAATGCTGATTTTAGGAGAAGTTTTAGGATTGCCGAGTTTTATATCCGCGGCGTTCTTATTTAATAAAAAATATTCATGAAGTTTAGAGTAAAAAGCTTCAGGATCTTCTGATGCTTTCGTTAGAAAAAAAACATTGCATGAATCGGATATTGCTCTGCTTAAATCAATAATGCCGTGACCTTTCTTAAGTGAACATCCGATATATGTTTCATTATTCTCAGTTTTTACTGCATTCTCTTTTGAGCCGTTGAAGCCCAGTGATTTGAAGTTAAAACGTCCCGTGCAATTAATGGTCGGATTTTTTAGAAAAATGTTTTTGTGAGAAAGAAAAATGAATGCAGAAAAGGGTTTCATCAGCGAACCTGCTGGGAAACCTTTTTTGTAGATCCATTCATCATTATAGGAATAAACTGCCTTGTAATTTGCGCATTCGGTAATAAGAACTGCGCACCTTCCGTTTTGTTTTTCAAAACTTACACACTTCTCATCTATTCCGCCGAACATTGAAAACGCGGAAAGGAGAAGTGCGCAAAGGCTATTCATCGGCATCTATATTGAACTCTGCAATGTGATAAACCTGATAAGGCATCGTCATGACAAACGAAAATTCCTTACGCTGTTCTTTCGGAGTGCCTTCATACATGATGACATAAAGTTTTACGCGTGTAGCAGGGGCATCACCTGAAGAATAATATTGAACCTGAACGGAATATTTCCCGGGCATTGCTTTTGCCATCGTAAATGTTTCAGGTCCATATCCTGTTGTTACATCGGTGTCAAGATTTCCGCCTGAGGGAATTGACGGATTTGCATAATAACATTTATCGCCCTTGGGATCAATAACCCAAAGGTCTACGTCAGTAGGAGTGTCCCATGTCAAAAGAACTTTAATGTCGCGTCCGGGAACCTTTGCAAAGAATGAAACTCTCGAGTTTAATCCCCCGGCTTGAAGTTCAACGAGATTATTTCCCGGTGCGGGAACAATGTTGATTGAAAATCTTTTATTGGAAATCGGTATCGTCTGCGGAATTCCGTTGATAACAAGAGTCGCACGTGTCAGCCCCGGAACGTCTACGATTCCTTCAATCTTTTGAATGCGTTCGGAAGTGTATCCGCCCTTGGGTGAAGTTATGCGGACTTCTGCCGCATAAAGACCCGTTGATGCAAGGATAATAAAGCAAAATATCAATATAAGTTTGTTTTTCATTTTTTCCGCCTATTTCCTGATTTCCAGAATTGAGTCTGATGAATAGCCTTTGATATTCGGATTATACATGTGCGAAATACCTGCCGGTATGACCTTGTATGTTCCCGGAATTTCTGCGCGGATAAAATATCTGACAGAAGTTGAATTTAAACCATAGCGCATAAAAAATACGGCGTGATCATCATACATCCGGCGTTCAGTATATCCTTTCTGCAGTGAGTCGGTAAAGAACAACTGGTCATTTTTTACATAAGAAAATCCTGCAGGAAGAATATCATCTGCAAGAAGATAATTTGCCGGAGAATCAGGAGTAATTGTCAATTCAACTTCGACAAGATCCCCGACTGAAAATGATGTCTGTGCTCCGAAAGAAGAAATGCCTGCCTGATTCTTGAGATCTTTTTGTGCCAGCTTGTATTTTCTAAAAATAGAGATTCCTTTCGAATAAGCGCTGAATGAACTCGATTTATCCGTATATGCAGCGTTCGCGGAAATCATGAGTTTTCCGCCGCCCGATTTTTTAATTTCGAGAAGATTAGTCCCGGCTTTGAAAGAAACTTCCTTTTTAATTATTCTGTTTGATCCGATTTCGGAAGGGCTTATCGGAAAAGAATGAATCTGTTTTCCGTTTAGAAAAACACTGATGCCGCTTGCTCCGCCTCTGACTCTTTTCTGTTTGGAATATTCGCTTAGAGCTATTACTGCCATCGCGGTGTCTCTTGAATTTTTCCATGCATTGCCAATTCTGTTTTCGGCAAGCATTTCGGCAAGAGCGTGTGCCTGTGAGTTTTTATTCTTAGCTCTTGAAGCGCATAGAAGAAGAACTGATGCGGCTTCAACTTCGTCGTCTTTCCATTCAGCTCCGTGATTGAAACCTTTTTTTGAAGATGCTTGAAGTTCCTTAAAAACAGTATCAAAAAACTTATCTGCATTCTGACTGTTTCCTTCGCTGTAAAGAAGTGATGAGGCGATTGCTTTCTCGTAAATTGTTCCTTTTGCCGCAAGGCTTGCGTAAAAAGAAACAACCGATTTATAATTTTTACTGCGCCACTCCTCAAGAGCGAAGAGAATATAACCGCGTTCAAAAAGCGGAAGTGACGGCTTTGAAAGATAATTACTCAGTTTTTTAACGGTCTTATCCGCCATGTCGGGATTGACGGTTAACCCGTTTTTCTTCGCGACTGAGAGTCCGAAAAGAATGTAAGCTGACATCATCGCGTCGGATGATCCTTCTCCGTACCATGAAAATCCGCCGTCAGGTTTCTGAAATGATTCAATCCGCTTCATTCCGTCTGAAGTCATTCTGTCAAGGTCGCCTGAAATATGCGAAGGGATGTAGCCAGCCTGTTTTGCCGCAAGAAGAGGCATAAAGCGGCTCATGGTCTGTTCGACACAGCCGTAAGGATATCCTGCTAGATAATCGAGAGCCTGCATCAGCGAGTCTTCGACTCCGGCGCTGATATAAAGCGAAAGAGTTCCGCCTGAAAATTTAGACGGAATGGAATATTTTCCGTTTTTAGAAGCATCTCCTTCTCCCAATGTTAAAGATATCGGCTGGTCTGCCTTTAGTCCGAAAGTTTTAAGTCTTACAGGAACTTTAATAATATCAGATGAACCCATTGATTCCGCTTTTACTGAAAAGATAAATGAATCTTTCGGTGAATTATCCGGTGCTTTTACCGTAAAGTAAATTCCGGCGGTTCTGCCCGCTTTGATTTGAAACTTGCGTTTTTTGGTTCCTGTAATTTCTGCTCCGTCTGCATCTGCTTCGACTTCAATTTCGCGGTCTGTTTCCGTGAGGTTTGCGATAGAGAGACCTATCTGCTGTTCTTCGCCTGTTAGAATATACGCAGGTATCGCCGGAGTTATCATGAGTTTCTTGCGTGCAAGGAATTTCCCGATTCCCTGTCCGACCTTTGTATCTTTGGTTACCGCAATTGCAGTAACACGCCATGTCGTTACATTGTCGGCGAGAGGAATTTTTACAACGGCTTTTCCTTCTGCATTCGTTTTGACTCTTGCAGACCAGAAAGTCGTATCCTTAAATCTGTCTCTTGCTCGTTCATCATCTTCTTTCAAAACGGCTAGAGGAGGATTGTTTTTTGAATTAAGCGCAAGCTTGAGATTTTTTTCAACTGCGTATCCGAAAAGACGGTAGTTTGAAGAAAATACGGTCGAGACATTGTTTGTGCGCGGATGATAAAAGAAGGTCGAAATATTCGGACGGTCTTCTTCGCGAATCTGGTAAATCGCCTCGTCTACGACTCCGACTGAAACTTCCGCGGAAACGCCTTTGCCCTTGTAGTCAAGAGTAGAAATTTCCACCTCGGCTTCAGTGCCCGGTATATATTCGGTTTTAACAGGCTTAACTGCGACATCGAGAAATTTATCAACCGGAGGAGCGTTTACTCTAAGCTGGCTGGTGTAGATGTTTCCGGCTGAAAACTGAACAACATTCAGCGTAAAATTCGGTGTCATGTCATCGGTAATTTTCACATAGTACTTGTGAGAATTTCCGTTCATCTTTATGATCTCTTTCGAGATGAGATTGTCTCCTTCAACGCAGACGAGAAGGTGTCCGCCGCTTGCTGGAGTCATTATGAGAATTTCGGCTTTATCTCCGGGTGCATAAATATCTTTTGAAGATTTGAGTGTTATGTTCTTGAAAGGAACTTCAATTGCCTGACCTTTTCCGGAAACCCAGAAAGGAGTTTCAGTTTCGGTCACCTGACCTTTGCCGTCCTTCGCGCTGATTACTGCAACATAGTGGCCTGCGTTTGAAGCTTTGAATGAAAAAACAGCATTTCCTTCTTTGTCGGTTACAGCAGAAGATTCACTGATTAGTTTTCTTTCGCCTTCGGTTGAAATATTGTAAAAGCTTCTTGAATAAAGAGCGAATTTTATCTGTCTTCCAGCAAGCGATTTGATAACCGCTTCATTAGTTTTGTCGTAAGGAACGAGCTTAGCCTTGAACTCCGCGCTCGCGCCCGGTTCGTAAAGATTTTTGTCTTTGAATATTTTTACGAAGCAGTCGGATCTGTTCGCGGAAAACGATGCGCTTCCCGAATAAGTAAGATCGTTATCAGTTACATCAGCAAGAACGGTATAGCTGTAGTCGTCGTCAAGTGAAGGAATCTTAACGGAAGTAACAGCTTCACCCTGATCGTTAAGTTTTATTGAATCGGAAGAAACGAGTTCATTGTTTCCGTTCATGTTGATTCCGAGATAATCCGCGGCGTCTGCAAAGAATGGAAGCGCTCCGACAGGTGAGTAGTCGAATTTCTTTTTTCTGAAAACTTTGTAAGTACATTGCGCACCGGCTACCGGACTTCCGTAATAAAATTTTGCAGTTATTTTTAACGGAACGGATGAGTTCGCAGGATAAAATTTCTTTTGAGTTTCTACTTTAACGAGATATGTCGGTTTCTTGTAGGCATCGACCGAGAATTCGCTTGAATACGTTTTGTCTTCAAATTCAAGAACGATGTTATATGTTCCGAGATAAGGTTCGCCTGACGGAAGAGTGAACTTGCTGTTGAAAGTTCCTGTATCTGAATTGATTTCAACCGGAATGTTTTCTTTTACCGATTCGCCTTTTTCCGTGTATACGTTTGCCTTTGCCTTGCCCGAAACTGTTTTATATGATGATGAAAAATTTCTGACAACGCCCTTGAACTGTACTTCGTCGCCCGGACGGTAAACAGGACGGTCGGTATAGATGTACGCGCGTACTCCGCCTTCGCCGTAGAATGATTTTGAAAAGAAATCAGGATCGCTTACCGCGAACTGACCGTTCTTTTCGAGAACTATAAATGATTTTGATGAAGGTTTGCTGGAAAAGGAACATATACCGTTTGAAGTTTTTGAAGAAGAGGATTTCTTCATCGTTGTGAAATCGTACAATGAAACGCTTGCTCCGTCAAGAGGTTCGCCTGTAACCATGTCAGCAGCAAAAATCATTGAGCCGGAATCATACTGTTTTGAAACAAATCCGTAATCGGAACGGATTACAACTGTATATGCCGTATTTTTTGCTGAGAAACATTCAATGAGATAAACTCCCTTTTCTTTTACAGGAAGAGGAATCTTTCTGTATGCCCATGTGCTTTCTTTATTCTCATCAGGTTTTGACGCCTGAACAGAAAAAGTAAAAAGCATTTCGGCGTTATCGACAAATGCCGGAATCGCCTTCGGAGGAATAACGGTTTTTGTATCGAGATCAGCGTTTACAGCTTCCTTTAAACTGCTTCTTGTGTCGGAATTGAATTCTTTTCTTGCGAGTTCACGGAAATCTTTTTTGAAATCGGATGTGGCCTGAGAGAGTATCGCGAAAAAATCAGCATATCCTTTATCTTTTCCCTGCTGTTCGACAAGGCGGTCAGAAATACCTTTAACGAAAAAATCAGCCGGATTTTTTACTTTATAGACCCTGAACGTATAATCCCGGTTCTCCGGACCTTCGAGGTTGATATAGGCATTTTCGTTTAGAGTAAATGTTTTATCAGTTCCGAGATAAAACGCCGGTGAGGATTTCCCGCCGTATCCGAAGAAGATCGCCGGAATAGTAAGAAACATTAAAATCAAAGGAATCGTATACTTCGCGAATTTCATGCCCACCCCTTAGTCGTGTGTATAATTTCGTACTTATTTTAATACATGCTGAAATAGAATCAATGAATTATTTTAAATCTGAATGCGCCCATAAAATTTTTATTGCTTTCGGCAGGGCGGAAAACAGCTGATTCTGACAGATACGCGGCGTTTACTCTTTTAACAATGCCGTTTTCGCCGGTATGATAAATCAGTCTGATCTCGGGATATTTTTCAGTCACAATCATCGTATGATATGAATAAGAATTTCCGGATTTGATGCAGAAAAAGAGTACATCTCCGCGTTCTGCATGGGATAAATCCTTAGAAATGAAATCCATGTTTAGGCGCATGAGAGTCGCTGCATCGGCAAATTCGCCGAAGGTCGAGGCGTCGTCTGCGCTTCCTTCGTTTGTTTTGAAAATCTTAACTCCAAGAAGCGGAATTTGCGGATAGAAAAATTCCGTAATCTGAGGCAGATCCTTTGTTTCGCTTATGCCGCTTTTTGAAATCCATGCCGCATCATGCAGTTTGAGCGATTCGCGGTAGGCAAAACGCACAAGACCGGCGCAGTCGCGCTGGGATTTTTCCCATGAAGGGCTTTCTTTTAGAAACTGGGTTTCTGCTATTCTGACAAAACGTGCTATGAAGTTTTTTCTTGAGTCTTCGCTCAAAAGCTCGGCGCAGTCGGGAAACCCGTCCTGGTCGGCATCTGTTGAAGCGCTGAAAAATTCGACTTTGTATTCGCCTGAAGATGTTTCAAAAAATGCCGTGCCGGGTTTGCCGGTTGAAGAAAAAAACATCCGGCTTTCAAAGAAATCGTTTTCGAGTCTCAAAACTTTTACATATTCTTCCGAGCCGCTTTTTATCCGGATGAAGCTTTTGCTTAAAGGTCTTTTGTCGCGAATGACTGCCGATGATGAAGTATCAGCTGCCATTTTTCCGGAAGAAACTTCCGTCGAGCACGAAGAAAACAAAAGAGCTACGCATAAAGATAATAATAAATATTTCAAATCAGTCTTTCCATCATAAAAGTTTCAGCGGCATGTGATAGTATTCGCAGTTTTGTATTTGCGAGAGGGTTTGTCAAGGATTCAATGCTATCGCATTGTTGAAAAAATATAAATTGCCTGTGAGTCAGGCGTACTATCAAAGACTTCGTCTTTGGAATCTGTTTGTTGCCCGGCTACCGTGCTTGTACAAAAGGTGTTTCACACCTTTTAAATCCAGTTTCGCATGGTCTCATGCGATAAGATCAAAAGGGACCGGGCTTCAGTCGCCAGCCCCGCCCCTTTTGAAATCCCCGCCCGCTCTTTGTCGCTTCGATTTTCGCACCGCTTTCAGCGGATTGCGAAAGCTCAGCTTATTTGGTATTCGGCTTCGCCGAATGGTTTAGGTATTATTGCTGTCAATAGTTTCATGCTTTTGGAAATGACCGATCCTTAGTGTTCGACTGCGTTGGACATTTTGATGGTTTTTTCTCTCTTTCTTCATTTGCTGTAGTGCTTTGTGCGCTATCTCTCATTTCTGCACTCTTTCTGTCTTTCCTGCGAATGCAGGAATCTAATTCGACTTCGCCGAATGGTTTAGGTGTTTGTTCACTCATTCATATTTTGCTGAAACATTAAGATGATTGAGAGAAAGCCCTCTCCCGGGATGGACTATCTTTATCGGCTTCGCCAATCATGTGATTTAATCTGGGAGAGGGCGAGCCGGAGGCTGGGTGAGGGCTCATGTAAGTTTTTTCTGCGGCGGGGTTGTTTATTTTGGGTTTGACATACTTGATAATATTATGTATTAAGATTTTAATTAACATAGCGTTTTCAGGTTATATTTATCTTGGTATGCTAGAATATAGTGCGAAGTTCGAGGAAAGATAAAGTTCTGTGAATTTAATTACGTATATTATTTCAAATTGGGATCATTTATTCATTAAATATAAATGTAGTTAAGCTTAATGAATTGATACTTGGAGAATATGAAGTTTATAATTATTGTAATATCATTGTTTGCTGTTCATCATACAAATTTAAATGATGAATTGTTTAATGCAGTTGAAACTAGAAATATTATTGAGTTAAAAAGTCTTTTGAAAAATAATCCCAATTTAAATATTCGTAATGAGCATGGAGATACGTTATTGGTGCAATGTTGGTTCGAAATGGGATTTCGAAAAGATGAATATGAAGTGGCAAAATTACTAATTGAACATGGGGCTGATCCTAATTTTGCTGCAAAAGATGGAACAATTTTATTGAATTGGGCTTTTTTCTCTCTATACTACCCAGGCGAAGAAGGGTTTATGAACGAAGATAAAAAAATTACTCGAAATATTTATGGTGAAAAATTAGTAATGTTGTTACTTGATAGCGGATCAGACATTAACCATAAAGATAATAAGGGGAAGGGATTAATTGAGTGGTGTTATTCAGCTGTTAATGATTATGATAGACCAATAATTGATCTTCTCATTCAAAAGGGTGCCGATGTTAATAATTTAAATTTAAAAGGTGAAAACATACTATTTAAAACTATTGAATATAACGATTTGGAATCATTTAAATATTTTGTCGGGAAAGGAGCAAAATATAATATAAAGAACAAAAAAGGTAAATCACTTATAAAGTTTGCTCGTGAGAATAAAAGATATGAAATTGAAAAATTTATCATGTCGTTAAAATGATTATAAATTCACTGACCTTAAAATTGCCTAAATGCTCTGCTGACGCTTCGGGCTGCGGCACATTTGCTCCACGATGCTCCGCAAACGGTGTTAACCTAAGGGACGTTAGGCGACATGTACATATAGAGGTAATATGGAAAGTGATACATTCGCAAAATTGTTTGATTTAATAAGGAATGGATATACTAAACCAGTGATATTACAAGATGTGTCGACGGGTTTTAGTACTTGCAGAGAGTATTCAAACGAAATATTAAACAAACTCAAAATTAGTAATAATAAAAAATATATTTCGCTAATAAAAATATGGTTAAAAAATGATTGTAAAGAAGAATTGCAACCAGTGTTAGTTAATATAACATTTAATCTTTTTGAAGATAAATATTATAAAGCAGACTATGCTGATATACGAAAATTAAGTTTTAAGCCAATTGATATAGAAGTTGATAATCTCTATTTTTATGATATTAATAATAATACATTTTTAAAAAATAATAAATCTATTTCACCATTAAAAATTCTTGAAGAATCATTTAATTGTCATATTAAGACTACAAAGACGATTGCCGGATTTATTCTACGACATAGAATTAAATTCAGAAGATTTGTCGCAAATATATTCCTTTTAAAAGCAAAATTTCTGATTTTTATGTTATATATTATTGCAGGAGAAGAATATGAATATACTCTTATGCTATCAAATTTTCAAAATATGTTATATAGTAAAAAAGATCAAAAAGAAAAATCGAACAATAAACATACTTTAAAAATATTTGAATACACTTCGTCTGCTTGGTCAATTACGACATATTGTATGCTGCATTTAATTATTTATGTATTATTTGCGTGTTTTGATTATAAGCCAAAACCAGCTAAATATATGATTGAAAACAATTTTCTTTTAATTATGTATTCGATTGCAACAATTGTGTTTTGGGATAAACTGTTGCCAAAAATATTCAAATCTATGATAAAAAAATGCGTTAATATGTATTATAAAATTATATTGAAAAAGCTTAAAGTTTAAATACTCATCGCCAAACATTTTGTTAACGCTTCGCTATGCTCCATCATTTGACTGGGCAAGATTAATAAACGAAGAAATATAGAGTACGGGGAGAAAACAGCCATGATAAATAACAACCAATCCTCTTTTATTCTATTTAAGACCGAAGATGAAAAAATTTCGGTTGATGTCCGCTTTGAAGACGAAACCGTTTGGCTTTCGCAGGAGCAGATGGCATTGCTTTTTGGAAAAGCAAAATCAACTATCAATGAACATATCAAAAATATCTTTAGCGAGGGTGAACTTGATGAAAAAGTGGCTGTTCGGAAATTCCGAATAACCACACAACATGGAGCTATACCCGGAAAAACCCAAGAAGTCGAAGTCAACGGCTATAATCTCGATGTGATTATTTCTGTTGGTTACAGAGTGAAATCTCAAAGGGGGACTCAATTTCGTATTTGGGCAACCAAACGGCTCAATGAATATATCCGTAAAGGTTTTACGATGGACGATGAACGCCTCAAAAACCTTGGAGGAGGCGGATATTGGAAAGAGTTATTACAGCGCATTCGGGATATTCGGGCATCCGAGAAGGTTTTTTACCGTCAGGTGCTGGATATTTACGCAACTAGTATTGACTATGATCCCAAAGCAGAGGTTTCCATTGAATTTTTTAAAAAGGTGCAGAATAAAATCCATTACGCTGTTCACGGACAAACAGCCTCCGAGGTTATTTATACCCGCGCAGATGCTGAAAAAGAATTTATGGGCTTAATGACTTTTCCGGGCAATCGTCCATATCTGAAAGATGTTGTGGTAGCAAAAAATTATTTAAACGAAAAGGAACTTCGTTCCCTTGGACAATTGATATCGGGATACCTCGATTTTGCTGAACGTCAGGCAGAACGCGAGCAAACCATGACCATGAAAGACTGGGCAGAACATCTGGATAAAATATTGACCATGAGCGGTGAAAAACTACTGCAGGGAGCTGGTTCCATCAGTCACGATACCGCTGTAGAAAAGGCCGTTACAGAATATAAAAAGTATCAGCAAAAGACATTAAGTGAAGCCGAAAAAAATTATCTCGATAGTTTGAAATCATTGGATAGCCAAAGCAAGCATCTCAATAAAAAAGATGATAAACCATGAAAAGACGGAAAACACTCATCTCGTATCCGCACGTACTTCATTTCGCGCGGCGCTCGGGATGCGTCACATTCGCCTGCATACTTACGTTAATTAAATGTTTCGCCCCCGTGATTTGCTAATCATTTTGCTTCCCATTTATTTTATCTTGAATTAAACCGGCTAATGCTTACTATATTATAGTTATCAAAATTAAAAATCTCAGGAGGCTTCTATGAATAGAGAACAACTTGAAAGAATGCATTCCGATAAAGGATTTATTGCTGCACTGGATCAAAGCGGAGGAAGTACTCCGAAAGCTCTGGCTTCTTACGGTATTTCTTCCGACGCATACGATTCCGAAGAAAAAATGTTTAATTTAGTACATGAGATGCGTACGCGCATAATTAAAAGTCCCGCTTTTACAAATAAAAAAATTCTTGGTGCGATCTTATTCGAACGTACTATGGATAGTTTTATAGACAATATGTATACAGCAGATTTTCTTTGGGAGAAAAAAGGCATCATTCCTTTTTTGAAAATTGATAGGGGGCTTCTCGATCAGGAAGACGGTGTTCAGCTTATGAAACCGATTCCGGGACTTACTGAACTATTAACCAGAGCTCTTAAGCGCAATATTTTTGGAACTAAAATGCGTTCAGTTATAAAAGAATTCAACGAGTCGGGAATTGAAAAAATCGTAAACCAGCAGTTTGAATTAGGAGCGCAAATTTCCGGTCATGGTCTCGTTCCGATTCTTGAACCTGAAGTAGACATACATAGTCCGGATAAAGTAAAGTGTGAGCAATTATTATTAGACATGATTTTAAAGCATTTATCCAAACTGAATGATGATGCAAAAATCATTTTCAAGTTAACTATTCCGACAGAACCCGATTTTTATTCGAAATTAATTAGCAATCCGAAGGTTGTACGTGTAGTTGCACTTTCAGGCGGATATTCGAGAGAAGAAGCTAATAAAAAACTATTTGCTAATCATCAACTTATAGCCAGTTTTTCACGTGCGTTGGTTGAAGGTCTGACTGCCCAGCAATCTGATGACGAATTTAATAATATGCTCGGTGATGCAATAGAGTCAATATATCAAGCATCTATTTCATAGAGTTTAAATGATTAGAGATAATGCTTTGTGAACTCGCCGCCTTCACCTAACTGATAATTGGAGCTCCGCTCCACGCTCACATTGCTGTGGTGCTTGGCACATTGCTGCGATGAAGCCGCAGCCTCTGTTTATGCTTGAATTTTAATTGATCTATTGGGTTAATTGTTGATTTGTTCAGTTAATTTAAGGATTCATAAGGAACGAAGTATGATTTTATTAGGGATGAAGCTGAAATCTGCATCTTTATCATGTTAGATGATGAAATTATCCGCTTTTAATAGATATTATATGAACATCAGTGGATATTTATTGTATATATATGATTGGAGTTGATTAGATAATGTGTAATCATAAAAGAGTAATAGTATGGAGAATAACTCAGAATTGTAATATGAACTGTCTGTTTTGTTCATACAGTAATGAACTTGAAAGAAAAAGAGATGTTGCAGATAATGCTGACATCTTGAGATTCCTGAAGATTTTAGGCGAATACGAGAATATAAATAACCAAGAAATATTGATAAGCTGGATTGGGGGAGAACCATTTTTATGGGAGCAAATAATTCCATTTTCGAGAGAAATTAGAGAGAATTGCGGTATTAATATAAGCGCAACAACAAATGGATTATTACTTTTTTCAAAAGAGTTAAGAGAAGAAATCATAAATTATTTTTCGGAAATAGTAATTAGCTTGGATGGCTTTAGTCAATGTAATGATAGAGTTCGTAAGTACAATGGGCATTATGAAAAAATCATAGAAAATATTGTTGAGTTAAGTAAAGAAAAGAATGAATTAGGAAAAGATCTTATTATCAAAGTAAATACCATTTTGATGAGAGAAAATATTGAAATGTTTGAGGAGTTTTGCTGTAAACTTGCAGATATCGGTGTAAATGAACTTACCTTTAACCAGCTTGGAGGATTTGATAGACCAGAATTTTATCAAGATAATAGATTGCTTGATTATCAGGTTAAACGGTTTTCATACAATTTGGTATTATTAAAAGAGAAATTTAATAAAATGGGTTTGCGAATTCATGGAAGTAATAACTATTTACAGAGAATTATTTCTTCAACAGAAAACAAAAAAATTGCAATAGATGAATGTTATCCCGGGAAATGGTTTTGGTTTATAAATGAAAATGGTTTTATAAGTCCTTGTAGTTATACCTCATATGAATACATGCTGCATATTAATTCAATAAAGCAAATTGAAGATATAGATACAATAGAGAATTCTTTTAAAGATTTAAGAAAAACAAAACGATCTCAATGGTGTAATGATTGCCATTGTACTCAGTTGTATGATAAATTCGAATAGAATTGTTGTTCGATGTGTACAATGATTGTACAATGATGGTATTCTCCTGACACATTTCTCTGGAAATAAAAATTAAATAGCCGAATTTAAATCGCCATCATCAATTTTAATTCCGTCTATAAAAGCCTGGTAAGGCGTTCTGGAGAGTGTAAAAAGATTTGTGTAAATAGCCATGAAAATATTCAATAGAAAAGGATGTTAAAGGCTATGACAAATGAAGAAATTATCAAAGAATTGCTAAAGGATGTGGATTTCAAAAAACTCACACCGGAGCAAATCACAGGACAGAATGGTTTAATTCAACAGCTAACAAAAAAGATTGTTGAAACTGCAATGAATGCAGAGATGACGGATCATCTTGGATATGAAAAAAATGAAAGACCCGCAAAGCTAATCGGAAATTCTCGGAATGGGACAAGTTCCAAAAAAGTCATTACAAACAATGGGGAAATTGAATTAGAAATTCCTCGCGATCGTAACGGAGAATTTGATCCTCGAATTATAAAGAAGCATCAGAAACGGTTTGATATGTTTGACGATAAGATCATTTCTATGTATGCACGCGGAATGACTACCAGAGATATTCAGGGTCACCTTGAAGAAATCTACGGCGTTGAAGTTTCACCTGATCTTATCAGCACTGTCACAAATGAAATAATTAAAGAAGTGATTGAGTGGCAGTCTCGCCCGCTTGATCCCATTTATCCTATTGTCTATTTGGATGCAATAGTAATCAAGGGACGAATGGATGGTAAAGTCTCTAACAAATCGGTATATACGACAATAGGCATCAATTTACAGGGGAAAAAAGAAGTTTTAGGGCTTTGGATATCTGAAACAGAAGGAGCGAAGTTCTGGCTTGGAGTCATGAATGAGATCAAAAACCGGGGAGTTGAAGATATTTTCATAGCCTGTATGGATGGTCTTAAAGGTTTTCCCGAGGCAGTAAATGCAGTTTATCCTCAAACCCGCATACAGTTATGCATAGTTCACATGGTACGTAATTCGACAAAATTTGTATCATGGAAAGAACGTAAAACAATATGTACTGACCTTAAAAAAATATACACTGCGCCGTCAGAAACAGCCGGAAGAAATGCTCTTGATGAATTCGCTGAAAAATGGGATTATAAGTATCCGATGATTTCTAAATCATGGAAAGCAAACTGGGAAAATCTTAATGAATTTTTTGCTTATCCGATGGATATTCGCAAAGCTATTTATACGACAAATGCGATTGAGTCCCTTAATTCAAGTCTAAGAAAAGTAACTCAAAAGAGGTCAGCTTTTCCGACTGATGAATCAATATTGAAAGTTCTGTATTTGGCGTTGACGAAAGCTGAAAAAAAATGGACAATGCCGATTAGAGATTGGGGTGCTGCAATGAATCAGTTTGCGGTTTACTTCGGAGACAGAGTTCCTTTGTGATTAAAGACTATTTACACAAAAGATCTGACACTCTCGCGTTCTGCCTTTCATGTTTCTGCTTTCGAGGAACTTCGTGTGATCGCGGTAGACCTTCAAATATCTCTGCTAATTAAATACGCCGAATGAATACTGTAAAGAATCTTCTTTGAAGCTTTTTTTCTAAGAAAATCCATCATTTCTTCTTTGACAAGAAAGTTTGGTAATCAGAGAGACCTTTTAGATTCTATGAAATGAATTGTTTAATTACTGCTCCTCTCTCCTTTATCAAAGGAGAGAGGCTGGGAGAGAGGATTTGAGAGTGTCAGAATAATTGTGCAAGTATGTGCTTCAGATAATATCTTCTAGAATTAAGGATTTGCTTTCTCAATAACGCCTTCAATAGAACACGCATTATACAATATTGTTGACATTTGATATCTTAACTGCGATAAAAAAATTCATATTCGGGGGGCTTATATGTTAAATCGTGTCATTGTTTTTCTCGCTGTTTTGTTTGTATTACCCGTTGTTTCCTATTCAATGCCTCATGATAAGCTTGCGGTATATTATGTTTACGGGAGTGATGTTAATGTTAGAAGAAAACCCGATTTAGATAGTCCGGTTGTTGCGACGCTTCCTATTTCTTCGGAAATATATATTTTAGAAAAAACAAAAATTGCTACTACCGTTGATTTTTATACGGATTATTGGTACAAGATTAGTTATTATAATAAAAAAACATTTGAGCAATACGGATATATCTGGGGCGGTTTTATTGCAAATCAATCCTTTAGAATTGATTTGGATAATGACGGTTCGGATGAGCTGCTGTTAGTTCGTAATTTTACTGAAGGATTATACTCTCAGGTAAATGAAGAAGTGAAAAATATTGGGAGCAGTGATAATCCATACCTTCAATTAAAAATTATTAAAAAAGGTGTTTTGGCAAACAGTTTAAATATATCATGTCCCGGGGAATCGCGCTCAATGTCGGCTGAAGTCATTCGTCCTTCAGGTTTTGACATCCAAATGAATATTTTACATATTAATTATGGCTGCAGCGGAGAAACATCCGGTTCTTTTGATAATTATTATTTGGTTTCAGGTGATAATTTGAAATTATTCCTTTCACTTGATAATAATAGTGAAGGAGGTGATTCTGTCGGATATGAAGTGCTTTTTCCTGAAAATAAAGGCGGTAAGCCGAAGAGAATTGTTGTAAAATCAATTGAAAGTTCATATGGCCAAAAAGATATAGTAAGTTTCGAAGAATACGTTTGGGACAAGTCCAAGAATATATTTATAAAAAAATAGTTGATTTATCGAATCAGAACTCAGGAAGTAATCGTCATTTCATGTTTGAAGGTTGTGTTTGTAGCCGATTTTAAAACATAGTATTAAATGTTCGAGAAAGAGGTTTTTATGCGTAAAATATTTGTGTGTGTAATTTTAGTTCTTCTTTCCTCTAATTTCTTGTTTGCACAGAACACGAAGGTGAATATTGCAAAAGCCGAAGTTATTCTATCTGATTTAAAGAAGATTATGATTTCCGATAAATCGAAAAAATGCGATCCGGTTGTTGCTGTCGTTAATTCTTGTTTTGAAGAATTTAAGAAAAAGAGACTGGGCATAAATATTTCTCCGTCATTGCCGGAAAACATTTATGGAGGTATGCAGTTCCTTTTTTATATGAATGATTCGAGTCAGCTACCTGTCATTTTAATCAGCCCTTATATGCTCGAAATATATGATAAGTATCCGTCGATAGTACTGTCTGCACTGGTTCACGAAATGCAGCATGCTAAATCATATTTTGATCAACCGGAATATCATAAGGCAATGTATAATGTTGATCTTGAAAAATATCTCTTTGAATTGGATGCTTTGAATATTGAAGCAAACTTTATTAATAATTATCTTCTGCCGAATAATTATAAAATTACGAAATTTGAAAATATATTGTCAAAGAGTTATAAAGAGGATTATCTCGCTTATTTCTCTTTTGTGATGATGGGTTTTGATATGAAATTAACATTTCATCTTCTTGGAATTAATAAACCTGGTGTCAAGTATGAAGATAAAATCTCCAAGATCGAAGAAATTATTAATTCACTTTTGGAGAGTCAGGTTGATCCTAAGAGTGATGATTGGACTAAGTATAAATACTATGTTCCGGTTTATACCGCTTTGAAGTTTATTCCGCAGATTGTAAGATCTGTTGAAACCGATCATAATAGGGTTAAAGACCAGAATAATTATAATTTCGAAACTCAAAATCCAAAGATGTATAAATTACTGCTGAAACTGGAAGATAAATTTGTTAAAGATTATAAATATTATCAATACATCAATAAAACGCAAAATCTTTATAAGGAATTATGACGTATTGGATTTGAAAATTACAATACGCTTAAGTCCTGTAGCTAAAGCAATATTCCATCGGATAATATGAATTCATTAATCATTTCCGGAGAAATATAAACTGATGAAGTGAAAGATTAAATTGTCAATAAAACGAATGTCTAAAATAAAAATTCAGCTTAGTGTATTGGACTGGCTTATTGAGATTCTTTCATGGATTTTTATGTCAGTGATTTGGATTGCAGCAATATTATGCTACTCTAAACTGCCGGATGTTATTCCGGTTCATTATAATGCATTTGGAAAAGCAGACGGTTTCGGAGGCAAAGAAAACATATTTACTTTACCGATACTGGCGGCAATTCTTTTCGCAGGATTAACAATTTTAAATAAATATCCGCGTATATTTAATTATCCCGTTAAGATTACTTCGGAAAATGCATTGAAACGATTCAAGGATGCGACGCGGCTGGTCAGGTATTTGAAATTAATTGCTGCTGCAGTATTTGCGTATTTCATTTTAAAAACAACTCGATATACGTTCAATATACCGGGCATAACTCACGAACTTGGAATTTGGTTTTATATGGCGGCAGGAATGCTTATTTTTCCCTTGATTTATTATTCAATCAGAACATTTAGTTCAAAGTAATAAAATATTATGTATACTCTGGCGTAGTTAGCTGTTTAACAAGCAGTAAGAATGTTGACGGAATCTGAACCGGTTGGTAATTGATTAATTAGGAGATATTATGAAAACACTTTTGGTTTCTATGGTTATCGGTATTGCAGCAGGAGTCATCGATATTTTACCTATGTTAATTCAGAAAATGCATAAGCGCTCCATTGCATCGGCATTTTTTCAATATTTCTTTGTGTCAATTGTTATTGTTAACATAAATCTTCCCGGAATTGTCTGGTGGCTGCAGGGTGCTGTTGTTTCTCTTGCTCTGGCAATACCTGTAATAATTATAGTTTCGGAAAAAGATAAGAAAGCAGTTCCGGTTATAATATCAATGTCAATAATACTTGGAACACTGATCGGAATCGCCGGACATTATTTCACAATCATCGACGGCAAATAAACTGAAATTGATGTGCCTTTACCGACTTCACTATTGATATCAATCCATCCGTTATATTTATCTACAGTATTTTTTACGATTGAAAGTCCGAGACCGCCGCATTCTTCGGAATGCTTTGTCGAAAAGAAAGGTTCAAATATGCGGTCTTTGATATCGGGATCAATTCCGTTTCCGGTATCGGAAATGGTGATTAAGAGTATGCTGGAATCATAAATGTAAAAAAAACAGACAGCCTTATTTCAATGAAGGTTTATATATGAGCTGTCAGGTAGTTTATAAGGTAATCATACTTTAAAAGACTGGAAATGATATGAGAATATATTAATCCTTAAGGAAAGAGTCGTCCTCAGAGAGATTATTTAATTGGAACAGTTTCGATTATTGATTCAGAATAATAATCATTGCCGTATTTATCTATAGCGATAAAAGCCCACTTGACTTTATAACCTTTTTTGTCATAGCTGCCATGCCAGTTCGGATTACATGTGCGAGTCTCTCCCGGTTTAATCCATTCTGGTGCAGGGTTATTTCTGTTATTGCCATACCATTTTTGAAACACTTCATTTCTCAATGTCTTGTTTAAAATATTTGAACCATACCAAAAACCATTATCTTCACTATAACCTTCGAACCATATTATTTTCAATTCTCTGTCAGAGGTGTTTTTTATTTCAGTGGAATAGTACCATGTGTATGGAAACATCGGTTCCGGAAAAAATTCAGATTTGTTTATGTTTGAAGGATTTGGCGAATGAACGACTATGAAAGCTTCTTCATCAAACTTTTTTTTATCAAAGCAGGAGAAAAGTGTAAATAAAGAAAGGCAAAATAGTATAACCGTTATTTTGTTCACTCTTTAGTCTCCCTGCTTCAGTATATCATAGATCAAGGCTTATATTGAAGTTAACATTGATGAAAATATGATTTTGAAATGTTGTAAAATAATACAACATTTCAAAATTAACTATGCTGTAAATAATTATGCCGGAGAAGTTTTGTCGATATTGATATTTACTTCAGAACAACTTCTTTCTTATCAGATTTTATAATTTCTCCGATTACGCGGGCATTGTCGCCGGAAGCTTTAAGTGATGAAATTATCGAATCGGCATCTGTCTTCGCCGCGATAATCATAAGACCTATGCCCATGTTAAATGTAGTATACATTTCGCGCTCATCCACATTGCCAATTTTCTGAATCAGCTTGAATACGGCCGGAACTTCATATGAATTCTTTTCAATTACGCAGGCAGTGTTTTCCTGAAAGATTCTCGGAACATTTTCATAGAATCCGCCGCCTGTAATGTGTACGAGACCCTTAAGCGGTGTGCCTTTTTCAATGATTGAAAGAACCTGTTTGCAGTATATCCGTGTGGGGCGGAGAAGCTCTTCGAAAAGAGGTTTTCCGAATTCGGGGATATTATCGTTTATTTTATTTTTTGCCACATCGAAGAATATTTTTCTTACGAAAGAAAATCCGTTTGAGTGAAGTCCGTTGGAATCAACTCCGATTATTACATCGCCTTCGGTGATTTTTTTGCCGTCGATCATTTTGCTGCGGTCAACAACTCCGACGGAGAATCCTCCTATGTCGTAATCATCATCAG
>Ga0255340_1001109_pt1 | contig 37883 bp, 50 predicted proteins | sample wastewater_treat_7_FD_192417 | JGI IMG/M metagenome (GOLD analysis project Ga0255340, IMG submission 192417) | Wastewater microbial communities from Lulu Island WWTP, Vancouver, Canada - plant10 | ecosystem: Engineered > WWTP > Wastewater > Unclassified | place: Canada: Vancouver, British... | reverse complement strand
CAAGAATTTTTTCGATTGTCCCATTCGACTTCAGCATCGCCTCAAACAAATCGCTTACTGGTGTTTTATGCTCGTGCATCAATACACCATCTTTGGTCCTATTTGTAAACGACTGAGAAAGGATTTTTTCTGCTCGTGGCTGATCTTGCCAGACCAAGTTGAATAGATCAACTTTTCCATTACACACGTCAAGCGCAGCCTGACTTGCGTCATGAGGCCAGTTTAAACTTAACCATTTAATATCGTACTTGACAGCGTTCCGAAGATGCGCGAGTTCTGCCTTAGAAACGCTCTTATCGTCTTTCATCTCCTTAAGATGCCTAATGCCTAATGCAAGGCGCTCTGCATAAGCTAGGAGCGTTCGTTCACTAATGTTGGGAGACTTCGTTGTTCCCTCGCCGAGAAGGTCATGGATTTTCATAGGATCATTTCTCCGATTGTGCGCTGAGGTTGTCCAATACTCCGATTCCACGCTCGCCGAATCGTATCTTCTTTCTTTGCATGCTCTGTACAGAGGCGCAGTGGATCGGGTGTCACGCCAACACGTCCCAAATCGAGTCGATCGCTGTCCCAGCAGATTTGAACAATAGGACTTTCTTCTGTTTCGCCGTCAGAGTGACCAGCAATTGCCGTGACTAAGCTGCTGTAGTCCGATGCCTTAATGCTCAGTTTGTTGTCATAGAATAATTTGCCAATCCACTCTGCCGCGCGTGGACCATGTAGATAATCAGTTCCCTCGTCAAACCGCTGACTATCATGTAAGAACGCGAATAGGCACGGCACAGTTGGATCTTCACCCATTGCTTCACACAACTCTTTTCCATTGCGCCATACTCGCGACCAATGAGCGATGCCATGCCAACCGTGATTGACGTCGAGACTAAACTGCGGAAGCACTAGCGATAGTGCCGTTTCAACGAGATGTTTCATACTAATTAAGGACTCGATTCACACGAATCAGGGTCGCAATTGCCTCTTGTGATTCTGCGTGTCCAACATTAGACGTATCAATTTGCTCACGGTCAAGGAACAGGATTGTTGAATCAATAGTTGCTTGAAGCTCATTCAACAAATCTAATTCAACGCCCATCTGACTTAGAAGACGCTCCTCACCTTTCTTCCATTTCCCGATAACGCTCGCTAACTGATATGGCAAAGTCCCAAAAGTCTTTAACGCAAGTTCGAGTTGTTCGTGTTTGATCCTACCAGATGGCGAATCAGCAGGAAACCTGTTCATGTAGAAGTCGACTAGATCAAGCAAGTTCTGAATGATCGCCATCAGCATCAAAAACGATTTATCGCCTAAAGCAATATGACTTTCCTTTTGTTGCGCGTTGTTCATATCAATCCAAGAATATATGAACTATTTAGCGATGAATGAATACAGCAATTGCGAATTATTTGACCAGACGCCATTTCACAATGTCGCGCGGCGAGGTACCGCCTGCCCACCATTGCCATCCAGAGAACATCCACGGTTCATCTCCGGTCGAACGTCTGCCATCACGATATTCGACTTCAACAATATCCTTGTCGTTGAAGAACGGACTATCAACTCCGTTGTAATCCTGCCATTTGACTTTCGCATTGGCATCACGCTTGTTTTGTTTAATTGCCAGAATCGGTGCCATTGTGTTCATGATCTTCCCCAGTTAGAAACTTTTTTCGAAAGCGGCATTGATTTCCAATTTCTTTGTTGCCACCGCCAGTTCACGAAGAAGATTCACCTTCTCGTCGCGAACCCACTTTGGAGTAATCTGTCGAACCGCACCAAAGACGTTTGGCACTTCATCTTCGGTGCCTTCATAAATCCAAGCAACCGTTAGTAGGTCCCAGTGAATATCGCCTTCAACTTTCTTGTCCTTCCTCAGGACTTTGGCAGGTCGAAAGCGATTTTTTGAAGAACCGCCAATCGAATATCGAACAAGGTAGGTACATCCAATTTCAGGATTTTCCACAATTGGGGTGAGAGATTTTTTCACGACAGTCCCTTAGCGTGCTGCCATCATCATTGACAGAGACAGACGTTCCCAATTTGCTGGTTTGCAGCGGCGGTTAGTGGCAACTGCGATCAGAGTTCGCAGGTTGATCGACTTCACCTGAGGATTGTTGATGTGCTGAGCAATGAAGTTCAGGGCATCTTCCTTGATGTCCATGTCGATGTCTGCCAAGAACTCTCCACCTTTCACGATTTGACGCATCCGAGTAATGATCTCTGGGCGAGTCATCGACACATCGGCAGGAGCAGAGCGACTGATGATTGCCTGAGGGATCTTGAACATCGGCAGGTTGCTAATGAAGATCACAGCACCAGTGAACTCGAAGGACTTTGGCAGGTCACCTTCACCACCAAACGACTCAGCGTTCCAAGTCACGATACGACGATCGTAACTGTCGAGTGCTGCCTTCAGAATATTCGCAGCAACATCATCACGGAGAATGCTATCGCAGTCATCGAACACCACCAGGCGATTCTTGTTTTCGAACAAGGTGCGGAACAGACCTTTGGCGGTGCTGTAACCCTTTACAACAACATACGACGTGCGACTGTTTGCCGTGTTGGTGGAGGCACCGATTTCCAGATCTTGAAGATCTGTCAAACCGTTCTTGCGGAGTTGACTGAACACCGTGTACGACTTGCCGAGACCGCCTTCACCAACAACGATTGCCGATTTCATGTCACGAGCAGCGACCATGTCAACGTAGTCAGCGAGGAATTCAAAGCGTTCGTTGATGTCGAATTCTGTGAGAGGAGCGGAGTGTGCTGCCATACTAGCAGTTGCTGCGCCAAGTTCTTCAACCTTGGTAATGCCGAGGGCACGAGCGCGACCATTGAGACCACGTTCGATGACATCACGGACATACTTCTTGTTGGGACTAGAAACAACCACCTGACCACCGAATGTTGCTTCCCATTTCTCAGAAGTGGTGTTCAAGGCGAGGATTGCTGTTTTAGACATACTTGATATTCCGTAGTTCGTTTCGATAGATGTATTCTATCACGAACCTAGGATCTGTACACAGCGAAGTTGTAACGATTGAAAGATCGTTACAATTCAAATCACCGAAGTTTCGCCATTTCACTACAGAGGGTTTCGAAACGTGCCGTGAGGATTTTGTCGAATTCCAGGCGCTCTGCCTCAGGCGCAGTTCGCGCCACACCTAAATCCATCGCCGCGAGTGTGAACTCCTTCAGCGCCATTCCAAGACTCGCAGGCAATAACCCAGACCGAATCTTCGAGCGATGCTGGAGGTCATCAACAATGGTAGACGCTTCGTGCGTTTCAAACGCTGTCCGAAGGACACGATCAACTTCCATTTCCGACATGTTCGGATAGACAACAGACTCCGGCGACAAATGCCGAATCAACGTTTGTGGCATTGTTTTCCGAATCCAACGATACATGTTGGCATGTTCTTTATCCATCTCCTCAAATACTTTCATAGATACCTTTTGGTGTTTGATTATTGGAATTGTCTGTTAGGAGGCAGTTTGCTGATCCGTCGCAAAACTCTGTACAACTAGACTTAACCGACGATCGACGGTGTAGCGATTGAAATTCTTATTCCAAATAACAGACATCCAGTGCCCTTGATGTTTTACTTGGTAAGCGATGATGAAAGGGTCAGGATGTGCTCGTGTTGCGTGACCGTTTGCATCGCAAAAATCTAAGAACGCCTCAACCTTCTCAAACGCAACCCAAGGTCCTTCACTTGCCGCTCTAGTCTTTCCATCAGGCATAGTGTGTTTTTTCATTTTGTCCTTTAAGTGTTAATAAACAGTTGTGAATTGATCTTTGTCATGTTCTGCCCTTTAGGTCGTTGGATAGATTATACCACAACCTTAGAATGGCGAAGTGTATCACATGCTATACAAACACCTTTGAATGTATAGCAGGCGATACAGATGATCAATAGTTTTCAGTGTAGGTGGTACACCAAGCGTCCGGAACAGTCAGATCAATTCCGAGGTCACGACCTTGTTCGATCAGGTCGCCAATTGCTTTTACGTGCTTTTCTGTGGCACCGGACTTTGAAGTTCCCCACACCACCTGAAGAACATCGGTCGTGTAGAAATAACCCTTCATGCCTTTTGGCAGAACCGAAACTTCGAGGTAGGAGAGAAAGGATTCTTTGCCTGTCAGCTCGATGCCTTTTGTGCTGTACAGTTTTTTGATGGTGTTGTAGAACTTCAGGCGAAGTTGTGAACCATCTGGGAAGGTGAATTGGTGAATGAAGGACATTCGACCTGGTTGAAAGTTACCTTTCAGGAGAGCGATGATCTCGTTCTTGTCTTGAGAGTCGGCAACCGGTTTGTCCGTCTTGCGAAAGGCACGGCGAAATGCGTCTTGGTCACGAATCAGAAGTTGGAGTCCATCAAGAGTCATTTCATTCCTTTGTAGTTGGTAAACCATTATACCACAACTTCGAACTACATTGCGCCAAGAATAGTATTAATCCCAAGATTGTATTTTACCACTAATACCGCAATCGCAACATAGAGGACGCTGATACCAGTGGAAAGAACTACACAAGCGACAGACCTGTAGATATGACCCTGATCGTAGCACTTCATTGCCTGACCGCCTGCCCAAGTTGGAACAAATGCCAAAAGGACTAGGAGCGAAATCTGAATCGCAAATATCATATATGCCTCTGCTTATTGAAGTTTCTGCTCGACCCAGCGATTGATCGCTACACGTAGAGCTGGTTTGAGATCATTCTTTGTCACGACTGAACGTGTGTCAAAGACAACGTCACCTTCATCAGAGATGTTGGCAATGCCGCTCGACACGATAGTATCCATGAGGTCGATCGTCGCGTGCTCTAACGCCTCATCGTAATTGACATTAGTGAGTTGGTCGAGTTTTGTTTGCTGCTGAAAAACTTCTATCGACAAATTGATATTGTCAACAGCCGATTCAGACAAAGCGTCGCGAAGTTGAATCGCTGTAGAGATAGCGGTAGAAATTACAACGTCAACTGCTGAGATAAGAAAATCTAAATCTTCCTGAGTTTCAGCAGGATCAAATGTTACAAGAGATTGAAGTTTTTGCCCAGTCGACTTTTCAAGTAAGGCAACCAGTTGCTTTGAGATTTCGATTGATCTTTTATCTGCTTCAGTCTTGCGTGTTGTTATTTTCGCCACTATCGTCTCCTAATATTGAGGTATCACAGAGCCATTCAAAACCAAACCAGACGACGTAGGTTAGCGCAACGTATCCAAGGAGAATTGCGATGTTAAGAATGGCAGTCATATATTTATTCCTCGAGAACGAAACCAGTGCTGGCAATTACGCCAGGATTACAAAGTGCTACCAAACCAGAGAGTTCGGCGGCATCGACATCGATAGGATCCACTGGTTGAAATCGTTCAAGAAATGATTCAATCTCAGCATGCCCTTTAAATTTTGATCCGGCATAAGTGATCTGTCCTCGACGACTTGCCGTTACGATCAAATACTCATTCAATTGTTCATTCAAAAACAGTTGACCTTCGGTAATAATGGGCGCGCGATTTTGGTTCAAATTGTTCTCCAGAAAATTAGGGATTGCGCCTATCAGAACGATAGGCATGGTCTGATTATAGACTTTAGCAATCCTAATGTACATCTAGAAATCTTGGTTATAGCGTGTCCACGATGTCGCCACTTGTGAACGCGATCGGTTTAGGATACACATCTACCGGACCTGGCAAGAACGTTTCGTTGTCGCTAATAACGCTGAACGAAATCGAGGTTGTCCCATCAAAGTTCGTACCGCTGTCTGTGCTATACGACACATAAATGCGAAGTTCCGTATTCGAAGTACGATACACATTAAATGTTTGCGTGACAGAAGAACCAGATTGTGTTAGCGACAACAGCTGCGTTGCGAAAGGAACAGCGTTCCACAAACCGACATTAGCAGTTGGGCGCGTTAATGTCAACGGCAATGACTGCCCGAACACTCGTGATTTATCCGCAGTCAATCGAACAGTGCCGACAGAAGCGAGCAGCAATCTGAATTCGTTATCTGCTTGAGTCGATCCGTCAGGGTGTGTCGTTGAAATTTGAATGCCACCGCCAGAACCTAAGAATCGATTCAGCTCGTCCATTGATGCGAACTTGAATGAGACACCGCAAGTATGGGATCCTGAGCTAGGCATTGTTTTTGGAACAACGCACCACGGAGTAATTGATGTAGTCGCAGCAAACGCTGTGTTTGTACCAGTTGCGCCATTGATACCCTTAAGAGAGAATCGTTGCGACACGGCGGTATTCAACGCATTTACCGTTTCAGAGAATCCTTGACTTGCGCCAACGGCAGAAATCTTGCGTGACGCGCGACGAGCGGCAGATGGGTAACGAACGTCAGATGCTGAATCCAATCCAATAAGAGATGAATCCACTTTACGTCCGTCACTGACAAATGGAAGATCAGAGATGAAGCGTTCGTATCCGATTGGAAGTTCTAAGCGATTAAGGGCGTACTTTGCCGCAGCAAGAAGAGTGTCCCAGTCATTTGAATTTGGCTCGACAAGCAGATGCTCGATCTTTGTACCAACGATTGGGACAGCAGATGCCCACACGAAAGCAGCGCTATCATTTGGGTAGATAGAATTGTTTTCCGCGATTGGCGTTGTAATTGTGCCAATGATGTATTGCTGTGCCGACGGCGTAAAGGATGCCCATGTGGTTCCGGTGTCATATTCCCAAGTTGCGCCAGCACCTTGTCGAACAACAAAATACGGACCATAGGCGCCTGGATCAGGCACAACTGCCGGAGAAAGAATATTCAGCTGGTCGTACATGATGAAGGCATCAGCAAGTAATCCCTGATGGCGCAGGAGACCGCCAGGGAGCGCTGTGGCAATGCCGCCAATAGAAATAGTTCCAGCGGTTTGTGCGATAGCAGGATCGGCAACAGGACCACTTAGGTATCCATCAGCTGGAGTTGCTGAGTCGTTGAAGTAGAAGAACGTTGTGTTTTCTGCTTGCTTAGTGATTTCGCGATCTTGATCAACACCAGATGCTGGTGAGTAAAGAACATTTGAATCAAGCGGCAAGAGCGCTTTGTACTTTGCGCGGAAGTCATTGTCCAGAGCAGCAAAGTTTGTGAGATTTGTAATTGAGCGTCCGATTGCTCCGCTACCGTAAGTTGAAACAGCATTGCCGATAAGGCGAGAAAGAAGTTCACGAACACGATCATACTCGGCACGACCAGCATATGTTTCTGGCGCTGGGTGAACTTGATCCCATCCGCCAATAGCTGTAGGCGACGTTGGGTAACGACCGAGACCTGTGTAGACATACATAAATCCAGATCCGGATCCTGTACTTTCGTACCAGAGATCGCCAAGTGCTGGCGATGCTGGAGGTGTTCCACCAGTAGCAGTTACTTGGACGCCACCCAATGATTTCCATGTTACGGTTGGCGATGTAGCAATTAAGACCTTGATGATCTTTGCCGTTGCATCGTACCAAAGTTGACCAACTGTTGGATTTGCCGGTTCAACAGTATCTGCGAAATTCTCAAGCAGATGAAGAAGATTTTGCTGTTGAAGACCGCCGTAGTTGGCAGCGCCCTTGCCGGTGAGAGCAAGTGATGTGGCAGTCGAGTTTGATGTTCCAACTGGCACAACAATTGGTGCTTTAGCAATTGGGTCAACTGACTGATCAGTGAATTGAAGATTGTATGACATGTTTGTTCCTCGTCGGATGGGGATTAATAACAGGCATGTCCGACTTTCTTATTGCCTGTTTTCTATTTACACAAAGCAAAGAAGGATCCAAAAGGATCCTTCTTTCAAGCATGAGCAAAGTTTACGATGCTCGCAAAATTGCTGGAGGGACAAATGAATGACGCGATGTCGCTGTGCGCGGAGTGCGAACAACACGTTCATCTGGGGATTCAATGAACGGCAACATCTTGGCAAGGATTTCAGAACGAACAACATCAGTATTCGAGAATTCAATCACGTTGATCCCTTGAACACGACCTGCTAGTTTACGAACAACCCACTCGAGGCCATTCTCGGCAACACCGCGAAGGTCTGACTGGCGAACATCTCCATTGACTGCGAACTGTGCGTAGTTACCAATTCGCGTAATGAACAACTTCATCTGCTCAATCGTTGTGTTCTGCGCTTCATCAAGAATCACGTATGAATTATTGAAGGTACGACCGCGCATATAAGCGAGCGGAGCAAATTCAATCTTCTTATCGTCGAGCAACTTCTTTGCCTGCGTTGGACCAACGAGGTCTTGAAGAGCATCAAGGAGCGGAAGCAAATACGGAGAGATTTTTTCTTCGAAGGTACCAGGCAAGAATCCAAGTGATTCGCCTGCTTCGCAGATAGGGCGTGTGATTACAACGCGGGAAACATCACCGTCAAGGAGTTTCTTAACGGCGACTGCCATTGCCAAATATGACTTACCAGATCCTGCTGGACCGGTGCCAATCGTGATGTCTGCTTCTGTGAGACTCTCAAGATAGAATCGTTGCGACTCTGATTTTGGTTGTGGAACTGAGCGGAGGCGGATTGTTTTTCCTTCGTGAAGTTGTGCTGCTTTAGAGTCAGCGGGATATTTTTGTTTCTGTGCCAGTGCCAATTTTCTACCCATACTAATCCTCCTACGGATATTCAGGAAAGTATAAAGTCATACGGAATGTTCATATGACGCGAAATCGAACAGAAGGACTTAGATAAGTGCTTGAACCGCATTAGCAGGTTCACTAAGTGTAGGATATGTCCTTGTCGATTCTAATGACCAGCGGTGTCTCTGTAAAGTATGTTGAACAGGTGATCGCTGATCGCTAGGTTTTAGTCTTGTTTCTGGAGAACGAATCGCTGCCAATCGACAATCGAAAGGTCTTTATTATGAAGCGCGGATTCACCAGCAACAAGGCAATCTTTCAAATACTGTGCCAACTGAACCTGATTCTCAGGTGTCATTGCTTTGAGCGCATCAACTACAACAGTGTGAGTAGCGCCGCTCTCAAATGGAACAGGATTTTCTAATTCTAACGAAGCAGACTTCAAACCGTTCTTGAAGAACTCGGACAACCACCCGAGAACAAAGATTTGGTAAGAGTTTGTGACCTTGCCTGCCTTGATGATCTCATCAAGGGTAAGAGCAGTTGAAACAGGACCTTGCGCTTCTGCGAGTCCGATTGCTGCTTGAGATGTGATTACTTGGTGAAGTTTCATTTATCACTCGTGTCTAAAGTTGATTCACCTTTATTTATAGGCAATTCGCTAGTCACGAACGCATTTCAGGACCTGTAAATAGTTCAATCAATAAAGGAATATCCATGTCTGAAACAGAACGCTTTGTAGATCAAGATGAGAATCCAATCCCGCCGCAGAGTACTTGGGAGACCCTGACTGTCAACCAGTTGATAGATATTAAATCTAAACTCTATGACAAGGCATTCGCATTTAGGAACACACCACAGATTCTGACGGTGTTAAACAAGTCGATTGAGACTATCGCTAAATTGATTTCGAAGCAGTCTTCTTAAAACAAGTGATGATTGCGCCAATTGCGCCCACCTGCCTGCGCCCAGAGGCGCCGAACTTCCTCTTCGGACATATCAGTCCTTCTTCATCATCCGTTCTACGACCACTAGGACCAGAACAGAAACTAGGAACGCAACGTGAATGCCGACCTGTGCGAAAATCGTCGTTGCCTGAATGTTTTCAGCGTTGATGAATGTCTTCAGCAAATGGATCGAACTGATCGTGATCATTGCCATCGCCAACTTAATCTTCAGCACACCAGCATCGACGTGACTCAACCACTCTGGTTTGTCCGGATGATCATCAAGATAGAGACGAGACACAAACGTTTCGTATCCGCCGACGATAACCATCAGCAGTAGATTCGCAACCATCACAACGTCGACAAGTCCTAACACCGTCAACATCACTTCAGTTTCGCTGATCACTGCGGCAGAAGATACCAAATGCCAAAGTTCGACCATGAACTTGAACACATAGATACACTGCGCGATGATCAAACCGAAGTACATCGGCAATTGAATCCACCGACTTGCGAACAACGCATCTTCGGCGATGTTCATCAATTTGCCCTGATTGTTTTCAGAACGACCACGACGTGGTCGAATACTCATACAACCTCCAATGACCAAGTGTCGAGATAATTCTTCTCATACCATTCGCGCCAATCAACGGTCTTGCCGCGAAATGCTGCCATGATCTGTCCGAACAAAGCATGATCCTTGAATGCGAGCGCCATGTCTTTGGGAGTACGATTCAACACTCGACCGTTACCAACATGTTCATCTACTGCCTTTTCAGCGGCGGCAATAATGCCGTTGATCTTGTGCTCGACCTCTAGGATCGGTTCAATGCTTCGTCCAGTCAGTGCGAACGCACCTTTCAAATCGTCGGATTGGTCTGCGAGGACTGTGCGAGCGATGTCGCGCCAGCGAGTAAAGGTCACAGAGTGGTGGAGATCGCAATACCACTTAGTCTTCAACTTGACCATGTCCTGTCCGAACTGAATGACAACGCCTTCCACACCTTCCGTTGTTTCAGCGTAGTGTTTCAATTTGTCCCACGAGACAGCACGATCAAAACATCCCATGACCATGGTTTCTTCCATGAATTGCTCGATGATGTTTTCAACCAGAGGAAACGGAGAGCGTAAGGCAATCAGTTCATCTTCATCCAAGTAACGCCCAGACACATTTTCGCGAACGTGAAGCAACGTCAATTCGTCCTTCTCGTAGATCAACACGATTGGAAACTTTGGCGATGTGATCTCGAAAGTCGGAGTCAGACCAGCAAACAGCATGCGTTGAATCCAACGATTGCCACCTTCGGTATTCATCGCCACAGTCAGAGCAAGATCCGCCTCTTTTGTGTCGAATGACTTCTTGGTCTTCATTCGCCAAGTTCCGATTTGAGTGTTGACAAGGACTGGGGTCACCATTGACCCGTCGCGCTTTGTCATGATGCGAGTTACATTCATCCAATCAAGATTCTCAGGAAGCGTGGTTTCACGCTCGCCAACGTTGAAGAACTTGTGTAAGGTCCTTGCTGCGATTGTGCCGTCCGGATGGAATGAGATGCCTCGGCACTCACGAGCATGAGTGAAGTTTGTGTTGTCTTCATCGAACGTATCTTCGTCCTGAAGCATGTAGCACACGACTGTATGCCCAGTCGATTCTTCCTTTACACGAATCTGCGTGTTAGCAGCAACTTGTGGAACCAAGTCATTCAAGTGTTCAATTTTTGCGAACATAGTTTAGTACCCGTTTGTGAGTTCACGTCGAAGACTGCGCTGTTGCTGCTGGCGCACATTACCTTGTGAGTGCGCGCCTCCCTTACGAGACCTGGCGTGTGCCGCCAAATGGTTTCGCGGTTTTTGAAGTGGGACAGTGATTTTCATAGATGCCATTATACACCAAACCTGAATATCAGGTTCGACCAAGTTGTAACAACTATGAACCTGTAACTTTACTTAATATGTAGCGCGAGTGTCAGTGCTACGTTGAAAATGAACGATGCGGCAACTGCTATACGGAGATACAGAATTTGCTTCGTCTGTTTTTGATCGACCAATGAAAGATCTTCTTTAGTGATGTTCGAGTCGCTATAAACTTTCATGTTTATCCTTTATTCGTATATGAGATGTTCTTTTACCAATTTGATTGGTGTCTTACTTGTCTGCTTCTTTTTGCTCTGAGCAACTTTTGCTGTGGCGCAGGTCTCAACGATCTTGGATACAGCCTTTGATGTCACAGCATCAATTTCGCTGATCTTGATTTTGATTGGTGCTGCTTTTGGTTTTGCTGTTCCAGAAGGCATACCGGAAGACATTGCTTCGAATCGACGCTTTGGCTGCTGCTTGGCAATATCAGCAAGAAGATTCAATGCGGCAGGTTTTGCTACCTCAGCAACCTTCTTAGTAAACTCAGGCATCTTCGCAACGACTTGCGGCATTTGAACAATAAGTTTTTCTGGTGCTGGCGTAGCAACAACAGTTTCTTCTGGCGCAACCTCTTGAACTTCAGGCGCTGCTTCAGCTGGTGCTGCGACCGGCGCAACTTCAGCTTGTGGGTGCGGCAACTCCGCTTCAACGCCCATCGCAACTTCTACCTTCTTAGTGAACGGGGTGAACAGACGATTGTTCAATACTACTTCAACGCGCATATCGTAACTACCTGGCGCGATACTCACTGGCACGTTTATCTGCGCTTCCCAACCTTCACCACTCGACTGAGCAGCAAAACTAAGTTCTGGCGACGTGCCCAGAATCAAGCGAACTTTAGGTTCATTAGAAGAACCCATCACATTCACTTTGAACTTTACGAGCGTTGTTTGTCCAGCAGTTAACATAGTTTTACTCAAATTTCAGATCAAAGATATTTACGGTGATTTGATCAGAGACCGCCTGATCGCTGACCTCGAATCCTGTCACAGTTACGAAGTCCGCCTGCGCCATCGACACGTCTTGAGTGTCTGTGCCTGATTGCCCGAACATCTCGACAGTAATAGAAACGATCGGTTGCTCGAACGTGAAGACTTGATTATCTTCAAGATCAAATGGTCGAGCAAACTTGAACGTGTCACGAAGAACGCGTGGGTTTGTTCCAGCAGTCGCAACAATTGGCGGATGTAGTATTGGAACTAGCTCCGCAAACTTGTTTCTACAACGCCCAGCGTTGATTGTGAAACTGTTGATCGAACAGGCGTTAATTGCCATTAGACACGTGCCTCAAAGACCACCGAGAAATCGCCGCAATCGTAGAACATTTGTGGTGAAAGGTTCTTGCGCTTCTTGATCAATGCTTCGAAGTTGGCAAAGTCTGTTTCGTAGTTCGGTTGTGCCTGAAGAATCACGCGAACCAACTCAACGCAACTCAACGCTTTGTCATCCGCCAAGTCAAACAACGTATCATATGGTTTGCCGATTTGTTCTTTTGCCTTGTCGAGAACCGCTGTCCACTCTTCAAGAGTCATTGACTTCGGTTTCAGCAAAGCGATTCCGTGAGCATCAAAGACTTGATCAAATGGAGTAATGTGAACACCTTCGCCTGTTGCTTCGATGAGAGCACGATCGTTCATCCCAACAATTCGGAAGTCTGCTTTAGTCTGAACTTCATCTTCTAAGTTCATCAGCGCGTGCGACCAGTATCCCCACTTGAACGTAAGGACAAAGTTAGCAAGTCCGACGAAAAATGTTGAGAGGTGATTCTTGCGATGCGACAGAATAACAAAGTAGTTGTCAACTAACAACTCTTTGATTTTTTCCTGATCAGCAGCAGAAATTTGTGTTGACGAAGACCAATGGATCTTGCCGATACCAATGATTACTTTTTCTACAAGTGATTTAATGAAGTTCATTTATGTTACTCCGTGAAGGTTTCTGGCCAGTCAGTATCAGCGTCAAACTGCGAAATTGCTGACAACGTAGTGAGTGCGTTCATTGCGGCTCGTTTTTGCTCTGCAATCGCGAAAATTGTAGTATCGTGCGTAGCGTGTCCAACGAAGATCTGCATAGCCAATGTTGGTGTCATCGGGACAAATGAACCAGCCATAGTCTTCCACATAATTCCAGCAGGCATATTTGCGCCGAACATTACCAGACCTAACTGTTGAATTCGCGAAGAGTCATCTGAGTGAAACCAGTTTGCGCCGATCTTAACGCCATTCCCTTTGAGGAAATCACGCTTGTCTTGAATGGCGCGCCACTGACGAACTTTTGTTTTTTCGATGACTAGGAGATCTAATTCATCTTTAGGCGGAATTGGGGTGCCGTCTTGCCAAATCAATGAGTCATAATCAGACCCATCACCTGCTGCGGCAACGTCAACGTGCGGCATCATTGTGCCGATCACTTCTACGTATGTTGGAATTGCTACTGCCATTATTCGACCTCAGTGATAATATAGTTTGAAACCAGCGTTCCGCCAAGCGTGTTGGCACCAATCTGATTACAGTATGATGTGCCTGCCGTTGGATTACCTAGGCGAGCAGAGAAGGTGATTGCCGCCGTAGAACCTGGGGCGTACACTTTTTTCTGACGAAGTGGAACGGCGGTATTTGCCGCCGAGTCAGTTCGTCCTGCCACTGTGCCAATGTTTGTCGTTCCAGCAAATAGCGAAAGAATATTCGTTCCAGTTCCGGCGCTGTGCGACGAAGTGATACCAAACTCGATGATGATTCTAGATGTTGCTGAGATCGGGGTAAATGCCTGCGTGAAGATTTGCCAACCTTCAGTGCTGGTCGGCGCTGTGTTATCAAGCGGAACAGTTGTTGTGCCAGATGCCGCGGCAATTGTTCCAGTAACTTGCTGAAGAACAAGACCTAGAGGTCCCCAATATGCGCCAGTGTATTTTTCAAGCAGAGCATTTGTAGAGTTGAATCGCATATCACCGGCGACACCAACAGGTCGTTGTGCCGTTGTCCCAGATGGTGGGCGAAACGACGCAGTGCCTGGAAGAATAGGGTTGTCAGCGATTGACACGACAGATGGCGTAACGTTTGTACCGTCAACAACGGTAATTTGATTTGCTGTGCCATCGATAAGTGGAACTGATGTCAGATCGATCCAAACGGCGCCATCATCAAGATAAAATTTGTTCAGCGTTGTATCAAGAAAAATGCGACCAGCAATCCCTGCCGCAGGTCGATTTGCTGTGATGTCGGCAGAAATAGAAGTGATACCGCCCGCGTTCAGAAGAACTGGTGATCCGCCTACTGTCGGCGTTTCAGCGAATGAAAATGATCCTAAAACTTCTGTCGTCATTGGTGTTCCTACTGAACTGGTCTAATGTTTGAATTTGCTAGTGTATTTACGAAGGTATAGGTGATTGGCGTCCCCGCTCCTACAGTTGTCAGATTGTGTCCTGCCCCGTGAAGATCAATGACATTTGACGCGGTTGAACCCTGTCCTAATTCGTCAAATTCGTAGCGGCAAATCATATCTTTCGTGATCCCGTGTCGCGCACCACCGGCATTGTAGATTGTCAGAATTTCATCTGCCGAAAGAGCACGACGATAAACACCGATCTGATCTACTTGGAACGAACTAACTTCATTTGTTCCGCTTCCTGGGTATCCGTTGATGTAGACTTGATTTAAGAATCCCGCTTGCTGAACCGTGGTTGCCGTCGCTAATTGAACACCGTTTCGATATACCCGATGATTTGTTCCGTCATAAGTGTATGTGATAAATGTCCAAACATTGTTGAATGCCGTCATAACCCCAGTTGCCGTTGCTACCAGATTGCCGCCTCCCCATGTCCAACATACTAATTCATTCGTGCCTGTCTGTGTCCCAATCTGCATAGCAGTTACAGGTCCGCCTAGTGCTGTGTCCGTTGCCGGACCGTAGATTCCTACATATGATCCAATAACACCGCTGCCCCAGTTCGCGTTGATCCAAGTTGTGACACTGAATGGCGTAAGCGCACTCAGACCCATCGTCTGACTTGATCGAAGATGGATGTCTGAGGCGTTAGTCTGAATTGCCATTAAAGGTACCTAAAGTTGGAATGATACTTGCCGTTCTTGCCAGCACCAAGGGCGACAATGAGGTCTTTTAACGATCGAAAGATTGTGATACCATCAACAGTACATTGTTTGCCGCGTGGTTTGCGTGCGTGCATCGCACGCAAACCTGCTATTCTAGCTGCTCTAATTTCGTTGATCAGCACGCATTTTTGCTCCAGTAGTATTGTTTATTTATACGATACAGCTGTTTCATTCCTACGAAAATTCTACAGAAAGTTCTGCCAGAAGGAAGTTAGATGCCAATTGTGTGCCTGTAATTCCAGCAATACGACGTGTCAATTCGAATTGATACAAACGATCAGCAGTCAATCCGAGAGTCGACAGCAGAACTGTCTGCTGCGCATATTGGAAGAACGCATTAGTTGGGATTACAATGTTTGCCAATTCATTAGCGGCAGACCACGCACCGACAGCGGCGTTGTTTGGCAACTGACGAGCATACAGGCGAGGTTGAACCACCGAGGAAGTACCTGGCGCCGTTGTCGCACGTCCTCTGAACTTGAACGTCATCTGCGTAGCACCTGCTGGAATAGAGCAAGTGAATGCTACACCCTGTTCGACGGTGTTGCTGAATGCACGAACGTTCAACGAATTGAATGACGGATCGGTTGTTACCGGGGCAAGAGCGTTGATCGCAAAGTCAGCGTTGTTTGGTGTATCAAGCGAGTTTGCGAAGTACGAATAACGAGCGCCAATTGTAACGTTTGTTGTACCGCCACCAGCATCAGAGACATTCACTGCTTGTCCAGTGAAGTTAATCTTCGTTGCGGCAGTTGATACAGTGACTCCGTCCTTAGCAGTAACAATTGAAGATGGTGTAGAACCACCAGCAACAATCGACTGCCCATTAGCAACAACCACTACCTTCAGCGTACGAGTATTTCCGACGACCTGAATGCGAACAGTGTTTGCGTTTGTCAGAGTGATTGTCGATGGAATGATCACTACGTTAGTAGCGCTATCAAACACCGTGATGACAACGTTTGTTGTACCAAGGTTGTGAGCAAAGTCTGCGCGATAGTTCGTCCCAGAGATCAGTGTCCAAGCGGCAGCGCCTGCCTGCCCAACACCAACAAGACCTGCGGCATTGGCACCAACTGCGCCAGTGTTGACCCAGTTAGTTCCATTGTACGCAACAACTTGGTTGGTAGACGGTGATGTGATAACAACGTCGCTCATCTCGTCAAGAGCGAGAGTTCTAAATGTTGGTGTAGCATTGCCGCCAGAAACTGGACCGGCAAATACGGTGTTTGCTGCCTGAGTTGCCAACGTCCCTGTCAAAGTTCCGGTTGTTGTAACCGGTGATCCAGAAACCGTAAAGATCGATGGGAGTGCCAGACCAACTGATGTTACTCCGGTATTCGCAATGGTGATGTCACCAGCGATGCCAGCAGCATTTGTGAGAGAGATTCCTGTTCCAGCAACAAGTGTTCGTGTTGCCCAAGAATCGGCGCCTGTACGTACGGCAATGCCAGTTGTAGTAATACCTTCGAGTGCTGCCAAATCGTTCGCCAGGGCAAACGTGAGCGTTCCTGCGGACGTGATAGGCGATCCAGAAATAGTGATACCTGCCGCTGGCGCAGTTGCCGCAACTGACGTCACAGTTCCAACTGAGACAATACCTGTTTGACCGTTAACAGAAAGAACAGCATCGGTTGGAGTCAGCAGTTCTTGCCAGTTGGCAAATGTAGATGCCGGTTCAACACGAAGAATGTATGACTTGTTCAAGTCTGTTCGAACAGCAACATCACCAACCTGAGCAGTGAGGGCGACTTGTGCTGCTTGCGATGCGACTACAAAAGTGTCGGAGATCGCAGTTGCTGGCAGTTGAGCAAGTGGAAGTTTTCCACCAGCATCGAGAGTTGCCACACCATTCGCAGCACCAAGCAGCGTTGTGCTAACAGCATCTGTCAAACCGTATCCGGCGATAGTCGTTGGATTTGTTCCAGCAGTTACGCGACCGTAGGCGTCAGTTGTGACCGAACGATATGTCCCAGCGGTGCCGACCGTTGTAAGATCGAGGCCAATATTTCCTGCGGTGCCAAGCGGGTTTGTGATTGTGATTGTGCCAACACCGGAAACAACGGAGCGAGAAGCATAAGTTCCCGCAGCAGTGCGAGTCACGAGACCTAGAGCAGCAAGTCCAGACAGACCTTGAAGTTCTGTACCAAGGGTGAATGTCAATGTTCCAGACGAAGTGATTGGAGAACCGCCAACTGTCAATCCAGTTGATCCTGTCGCCGCAACTGATGTGACTGAACCGCCACCAGTAGAAGCGATGGTAATTGTTCCAGCACCAGGAGTAATCGTGACACCTGAACCAGCAGTGATTGTCTTGTACTCTAAAGCAGTCCCGCCGGTGTTGACACCGAGAACTTGATTAGCAGTTCCGAGTGCCGTAAGGTTTGTACCACCCTTTGCGATGCCAAGAGTTCCGCCAATGTTGTTCAATGTCAGATTTGCTTCAGTGACATCGATCGTTGGATTGCCAGCAACACCGTCGCCGTTCGTTACGGAAACTTTTGTTGATCCAGCGGTGATTGTTCGTGTGATAGCAACGTTGCCATTGCGAACAACAATACCATTAGTCGCAAGTGCTGAGATAGAAGTCAGATAAGTGTTAAGTGCCTGAGCATCGGTGATACCATATCCGACGAGCGTTGTTGGATTAGTTCCAGCGGAGATTCGACCTTTAGCGTCAACAGTAACAGACTTGTATGTGCCAGCAGTTACGCCGGTATTCGACAAAGTTGTAGTGATAGCATTTGATCCAGAACCAGTTACATCGCCAGAAAGGGTGATGGTTTGATTGCCGACCAGATACGCTGTGTTCGATGCTGCGGTGATAAGACCTTGAGCATTGAATGTAATGTTGTTGAAAGGACCGCCAGCAGTGATCGAGTTTGTGATCGCAAGAGAATTGCCGGTCTTAGTAAGACCAGCACCCGCGGTGATGTCAGCAGCAGAATTGAATTGGACCCAAGTGATTGCCGTTGTACCAAGAGTACCACCCTGATTTGCTGTGGAGACCCAAGCAGTATCGGCGAGTGTTGTACCTTCTTCAACGAACAAGAACGCACCAGGAACTTCTGACCAAGCGTCTTGATCAGCAGCACGAGACCAAGCAGCGGCAGCAACAACGTAGACGCCATTTTCGGCAGGCAAAGTTTGATTCTTTACAAGAACACGTTCACCGGCAGCAACAGCAACGCCATCAATGGTTTGCGTGCCAGAGAGGGTAATGTTTCCACCAGCAACAGTTGTAGCAACACGAGCACTTTGCTTTGGACTAAATCCCTGTACGGCATTGTCAACGTACTGCTTTGTAGCAACCTGAAGTGGCAGCGTCGGATTTCCCGCGACAGTAACTTGAGCGAATGTTGGCGATGCTGTCGAGTTGATTGACTGTGGCAATGACAGAGTTACAGCGCCAGTCGCACCAGAAGCAATGACCTGATTTGCTGTACCGGCAATTGATGTCACACCGGTATTCGAGATGGTAATCAGGTTGGAAGCGAGCGCCAATCCGATACCAGTCCCATTTTGAATAGTCTTGTATTCAAGGGCAGCACCAGCAGTGTTGACACCAAGAATCTGATTTGCCGATCCAATTGTGGTGCGTCCAGTACCGCCGTTCGATGTAGAGATCGTTGTCCCGTTCCAAACACCTGTTGTGATTGTTCCAAGAGTTGTAATCGATGATTGTCCAACGTACGAGGTAGAAATATCCAGAGTTGGATTTCCAGCGATAGCATCACCATTTACAACGGACAAACGATTTGTTGTACCTGTGATTGTTCGTGTTGTCCAAGTGTCAGTCGCAGTGCGAGCAGCAAGACCGAGTGTTGAAAGACCTTCAACACCAGCAAGGTCATTTGCCAGACCGAATACAAAAGTGCCTGTAGATGTGATTGGCGATCCAGAGATCGTAATGCCAGCAGAAGGAGCAGTAGCAGCAACCGACGAAACAGTCGCTGATGAACCAACCAAACTGAAGTGGAGAGCGAGATCGTGATTTGCCGAGATCGTGTCAAATGTTGGCGCGGCATCAAGGAGCGTCACGCCGTATGTGAAATATCCGCCAGCGTCAGTAGCACTTGTTACTGACCAACGTTGATAAATTGAAGAATCATTTCGGTGCTGAATCCAAAGTACAGCGCCAGGCGAAACCTTGGCGAGGAACAACGAAACATCAACGCCAACAGGATTTTCCTGATCGTCGATCTTGTCGACAAAGATTTCTGTCGAACTTGTGAGAACAGCATTGTTCCAGCGAATGTGACCTTCTAATGGATCACCAGTAGTCCCAGTTGTCGATTGGTACAGAAGATAGAGAGCGCCAGCAGCGGCAAGACCACTTGTTGCTGTTGTGATGCGACCCTGACTATTGACTGTGATGTTCGCATTTGTGTATGAACCTGGGACGACAGCTGTGTTATTAAGTGTCGTCACGATTGACGTTGTACCAGCGCCGGTGACATCGCCAGTTAGAGTGATGTTCTGATTGCCTGTGATGTAACCAGGATTTGAACCGGAAGTTACGCGACCTTTAGCATCGACAGTAAGCAGCGAGTATGTGCCAGCGACTCCGATGTTCGCGAGATCAAGCGTCAGCGTTTCATTTGCGCCAACGTTGCCAATCGTGGATGTAAGATTAGACGAGACGAGCAGTTTGTTATTCAAATATCCGGCGTTTGTATCGACCGCACTGATCTTGACTGCTTCGCCAAGACCTTGCGAGAAGACCATCCACTGTGTGTCATTCGCGCCGATCTTTTGGTACAGTTGTCCATTTGATCGAATGAACAACGAACCAATTGGTGCTGCCTCTGGAACAACTGTAGGGTCTGTGGTGCCTGCGAAGATACCAACTAGATCGTCGAGGTTGATGCCGTTTTCCGGCAGGAATGCGTCAGTAATATTTGCCACGTTTGGTCGCCTTATGAGATGATCTATTTATCGCCAGCAAGCAAGACGGGATCCATTTGGATCCCGTCAAGATAGAAATCGTAAAGACCGATTAGATCAATACTGAAGCACGACGTGCTGTAACGTTAACAGCAGAACCTGCTACAACGCGGAGACGGAGCAAACCACCAACTGCGTCAACAGAAACTACCAGACCTGGAATAGCAGTTCCGAGGCGGAGTGTTGCGTAACGTGTGAAGTCTGAACCAGTTGCTGTGCCGTCGCTGAGAGCATAAACTTCAGTGGCGTAAACACGTGTTGGGTCAGAAACGAGTTCAGCACGAACGAACCACTTAGCAGCGTCTGTGCCAACTGGTGCTGTGTCGATTGTCTGAACTGAAGTTACGTTGTTGACTGTTGTCTGAAGCGTAGCATTTGTCAATGCTGTGTCGAGCGCTTGAATGTTAGCATTAGCGCTGTTAGCAGCAAGAACATATCCGCCGTTTGTAACGTCTGGACCGATCTGTGTGTCGAGGGCTTGGAGGTTAGAAGATACCGAGTTACCAGCAACAACTGAACCACCAGTTACAACGTCAGGACCAATCTTCACATCGAGAGCAGTAACGGCACCAGAAACTGTTTGGTTCAGAGTGATGTAGTTGCCAGCGGCGAAGTTAACACCGAGGTGTGTGTCAAGCGCTTGAATGTTAGCATTGATCTTGTTTGCGGCAGTGATGAAACCACCATTCGTAACGTTGGCACCGATTTCAGTGTCAAGCGCTTGAATGTTAGCATTGATCTTGTTTGCGGCAAAGATGAAGTTGCCGTTAGAAACATTAGCACCGATTTCAGTATCGAGAGCGCCGATCGCTGTTTCAAGACTTGTGCCAATCAGGGCAAAGTTGTTTGTTGCGTAAACTGGAACTTCTGAACCAGCAGCAGACTTGCCAATGAACGAACGGATGAAACCGAGTTCGTCGAGGGATGTCTGATCAGTTTGAACCCAAGCAGAACCGTTGAATACGTATGTTACACCGGCTGAAGTTCCAGCATTAACGTAAACAGCATCGCCAGAAGATTCATTGTTTGTGTCTTCAACGAACACACCAGCTGCTTGGTCGTAAACGTAAACGTTCTTGCCAGCGCCGCCAGAGAGTGCGGAGAACAAAACACGTTGACCGTTGGTGATTGAAACACCGTCAACAGTGATTGGGGAAGTTGGAGTACCAGTTGGGAGGACAGTTGCTACATTGTCACGAACCTTTGCTGGTTCACGCCAAGAGATCGTTGCGCCAACAGCGTTGTTGACGTAAGTCTCTGAAGCAAGTTTCTGCCACTTGTCTGTACCAGTACCGGCAGAGATCTTAGTCCAGATTGCGCCAGTAACGTTGTCAGTGTAAACCGATCCAACGAGAGCATCAGCGGAGTCGCCAGCAACGCCTGGGTTGCCTACGCCTTGAAGGTATTGTACGAGGTCGTCAAGTTCAAGACCACGCTCGATACGGAAGAAATCTAATGACATTTATGTCTCCTATTTTAAGATGCTCAAATCGAGCGTGAATGTAATACGTTCGGTATATTTATGCGAAAGTCTTATGGAAGGTGCTGGATTCGAGTACACAGTACTTCAACTGGGTTCGCTTCGAGATTTGTCCAGACCAAGTCCAACTCTTTCGTTGTTTTGTTCAGAGTGATGTTGACAGTTCCGGCAAAGTTGTATCCAACACGAGCCGTTCTGTTCCAAACCACAGTTTCATTGTTAGCAGCAATGTCGCCCCCAATATTTCCAAGGACCTCAAAGGTACACGACAAGAAATTCGATGGCATCAGAATCGTGACGAAGAATTTGAATCCACGCTGAAACTGACTGTATGTGACCGAACTCAGCGGCTGTGTCCAAGTCGGATCAATTGGCACAGGGACAATAGTCGTTGCGCCGTGAACTTCTTCTGCTGCCGGAGCAGTTGGAGTAATCGAGATTGTCTTGGTTGTTCCAGAGCCTGTGACAACGACATTAGGGCCGACAAAGTTAAGTGTGTCTGCTGCCGTTACGAGGGAAACACCTTCGTCTTGAATTGTTAGAGCGGTTGCTCCTGGTGTCGATGAACTCTCTGGGAGCAACATCGCAAGTCGCATTGTCTCGGCAGTAACACGATGATCTACAAGTGTGTCATTGCCTGATGATGCGCCCCATGCCTGAGGTGTTGTACCTTCTTGACCGCGATTCGCTAATGAGAATGTAAGAACATCGCCAGTGCGTCCGGTGACACGAATAATTTCTCGTGCTGTCCCAGTTTCGTTTTCAAGAGTTACAAGGAAGAATTGATTCGGACCTGGATTTGGAAACAACGATCCATATCCTGCCATCACTGTCAGCGATGTTGCTGATGCCGAAATAGGCGCCGCTAAAAGACTAACGGCGTTGTTGGTAAAAAGTTGAAGATCGTATGCCATTATGCCTCAACCGTTTTTAGTTTGCCGCCGAATAGTTTTAGGACTTCCAGCAAGTCTGTTTTTGAATCGTTGCCATCGTCAATTGCCTCGGCAAATGCCTTTTCAAAGGCACGAACTTCTGCTAATGGCACAGCAACTTTGAACCGTTCAATCCCGTGTTCAATTGTATACACCTGAAAAGGTCGCTTATCTAAATTGTTTAAGAGCGAATTCATTTGTGACCTTTGTTGCTGTAGTCTTCGTAGTAAGCGAGGAACTTTTTGCGTGAGAATATGTACCCGTCAACATCGGCGATTTGAGACAGGAGAATTGGGACTACCACCTTGCTATCAGATTTCTCGCATTCAACGATAAGTCCAGAGGCAAGCTCATCTTGAACATGAAGTTTCAGACGCTTGACTTTGAATGGCAAAGTGGAAATTTCTTGATCGACTGATATTGTTTCGCCAACCTGTGGGAGTTGGAACTTTCGTTCGACAAACCCAGAAGTCTCAAACACGTTGTATCCGTCTGCTGTTTTGATCAACTTGACCTTGTGGTCATTGATCTCTGTAATGTCGGAGAAGTAGATGACGTCGCCGCCATTCACTATAACTGCCGGACCATCTTTCTTGTAATTTGTAAACGACAAAACCTTCGAAGGCAACCCGTTCGAAGATTTAACAATGTCGTTCTTAATTGGTACAAGCAGCATGGTAATAAGTTCTTAACATTCTATTTATGCGCGACAGCGCAGACAGAACTTATTACTCTTCGCTTAGGTCATCAGCTGCGTCTTGAAATTCTTCTTCAAGCAGATCTTCTTCAAGGTGCTGAATGTAAGACTTGAATGATACACGCTGCTTTCGCTGTGACATTGGGTCTTGACCCTCTGAGAAGCGGCGCTTTTGGCGCTTGTGCGGATCTTTCTTGGTGTTGATATGATCACCCATAAAAACTAAACTTTCTGTGTCAGGAGATAATTATTTATCAGTCTTCGAAGCGTCTTCTGTATTTTTGAGCGCGTCTGTGAGATCTTCGTAGTATCCGTGAAGGACATCAAGAAGACGGGCATTTCGTTCTGTGGCAAGGAATGCCGTTCGCAATGCCTTCACTGCCTCTTCTCGATCGGTTGGGTGCGTCACATTCATCATCTTAAAGAAGCCATCAAGGATGTCATCAAATGCTTCTTGTTGGGCAGGTTTGCCTTTGCGGTGAAGGTCAGGAACCTGCTGCTTGCCGAATGCTGATAGCATTGAGTTCGCCAACTCGCCAACCTGTCTATCGGTGTATCTAGCATCTGCCGCGAGTGTTCGAATGTCTTCAGCTGCCATCGACGATCCTGCTTCTCGTACTTGCGACGGTGACATCTCTTTGTAGGCAACTTTTCCACGCAAATTCTTGTCAGACTTAAATGCCTGATGCTGCGCAGTTGTTTCCATGCGTTCGTGAATACGCTTCATCCATTTCACAACACGTCCAATATCGCGATCGCCGACTAACGAATCGAGTTGTTCAGGTTTGAGCGCCGCAATGTAAGAATCATAGACCTCTTTGAGATTGCCGTACAATGAAAGGACGCGTGCCTTCATTTCTTTCGACGAAAGTTTTTTGAATAGGTCGACTTCTTTGTTTCCGAGGATGCGACGAATATCGAGATGATTCCAAGCGCCGCCAATTTCCTTGTAGTCGGAAAGATCAAATGACTTGGCAAACGACTTGACCGCTTCCACTGCGGACATTACTGTTTCGTCTTTTTGTGTTGATGCTATCGGGTCAACTTCACCGGTCTTGGTGTACTTTGTGCTGACTCGGCATGTGTACGAACCAGGTTTAAGAATGAATTCGCCTTCTCCGCCGTGTTGAAAGTGCGCCTGCGTATTCATGCGTGCCACATCAATCAGGACATCTTCCGGTTGTGCTAGGGTTGAAATGACGAAACCTAGATCTCCGTCAATAACGTCTTTACCACGTGACAACCAATTCATTGTTGCTTCGTGACTGGAATTAGCGGATCTAAATCTAGCAAACTGCTCAGCAATTTTCCGATCCGTTGTCCATGAACTCGCACGATCCCATGTCAAGTCTACGATGCGAGTGCCTTCTCGAATTGAGCGAAGAAATTTAAGTCCGGCACCAGTTTCAAGTTGTCCGTCATAGCGCTTGTATTCTGACAGTGATGACCCGCTGAATAACAATCCACGGTACAACAATGTTGGTCTTGTTGGTCGAACATTAGGGAGCGATTCGAGTTCCTTCTTTGCCGAAGGCGAAAGCGAGAAGTAAGTCCCGTTGCCATTGACCCATGACATTATCTCTTTACGAAGATGCGGCGACATTCCACTTCGTTCAACATAAGAATGTTCGCGAAACAGCGCAGTCAAAAAATCCTGAATTTCGTGAATATCTGCTTGAGTCAATTTCTCAGCACGAAGTTCGCGTAATCGCTTCAGCACATGTTTCGACATGTCCTTTACATCGCTGCGCGAGTTCACAAACTCGATGACGTTTCGGTTGTTCAGCACAAAGAACTTCAGAGTTGCCAACAGTGTCTTCTTATCCTGAATATTTTCAAGATCGGCGCCCTTGTTGAAGATGATTTTCGTCCGATCGTCTTTTGATAAGATTTTCTTTAGATCATCAATGGCATGCGCTGATGCCTCATTAAGCGTTGTGAGCAGTGTCATTATCGAAGATAGAGGTTACTATCTCCTATTTACGATTTAGGTTGAACCCAGAGTGTGGTTGACTCGCCAAGATTTTCTGAGATGATTGCTGAAACAATCGACCATTTGCCACCGCCTAATCCGCACCCAATGTCTGGGTGATGAATCGGAAGGTTCAATTCGTCTTTCAGATTGGCAAGAAAGTGTAGCGATGAATCAAGTGCGTCGTACTTTGTATACTTCGCACCGGTTCTGCCGTAATACTGCTGCCCAAACAGGTTCGCAACGAACAAGTCAGGTGCTACTCGAACGAGTTGACATTCGCCGAGAAGAGATGCGCCTGACGGGTCTTGTGACAGAAACCGTTGTGAAAGATTTCTGAACTGCTTATACACTTCCGGATACTTGTCGAGAATCGCCTTGGCGAATCCAGAACCCATAACTCCCTGACAATTAACCTGTTGAAGGATAATGCCAGAGGTTACTTCTTCGAGAATGTTTCCGACTTGAATTTTCATACGGACATTTTGAATTTAATACCAGGATGACTCTCGTAATCGAGGATCTGAATGTCGTCCATCTTGAAATCATCAATGTTCTTCACAGCAGGATTCAACCAGAGTTTAGGTGGTGCCATTGGTTCGCGACCCCATTGTTGTTGAATATCTCCCAAGTGATCGTTATACAAGTGCGTGTCGCCGAGGCACATGATCAAACGATCAACTGTACAACCTGTGACGTGTGCCAGCATGTGTGCTAGCATCGCGTAACTCGCAATGTTGAATGGGAGACCAAGTGCGGTATCAACAGAGCGCTGATACATTTGGAGACTTAGTTTGCGCTTCTGCGTCACGAAGACTTGGAAGAACATATGGCAAGGTGGGAGCGCCATATTGCCGAGATCAGCAACGTTCCACGCGCTTACCAGCATTCGGCGATCAGTAGGATTGTTTTTGAGTTTGTCAATGAGTTGAGCGATCTGATCAACTGGTTTGCCGCTGAGATACACAGCATCTCCGGTACTCAGGGTCGTGCCGGTCTTCTCGTAAGTCTTCCACGAACGCCACTGAACGCCGTAAACGCTTCCAACGTCACGATCAAACGTTGCCTTTGGTTTCCAATACGATGCTTCGGCATTGTCTGTCCAAATGGTGTTGTTGCCAAGATGGCGTGTTTCGTATTGAATCTCAGCAAGGCGGCGCTCGTCATTGCTACCTTCAAGGAACCAAAGCAGTTCCGCTTTGATCGCTTTGATCGCCATCTTCTTTGTCGTCAGGAGAGGGAATCCTTTTGTCAAATCAATGTCGAGTTGTTTGCCGAATAGCGCCCGTGTTCCAGTGCCAGTACGATCAGTACGATCATCACCCCTGAGGTAGATTTCGTTAATGAGATCGAGGTATTGATTTTCCCACGTGTTCATAGTTGCTCCTGAATTGATAGGTATTTTGGATGGACTTCATCAACAAGAAATACCCCGTTGTCTGAAATGAAGAATGAGATGCCGTCTGCTAGCATTTGCTTGGCATCAACTGAAAAGATTGTGACACCGCCCTTGCGACGTTGTCCTACTGCGCGTGCGGTGTTGAGGTCGTTTGACAAGTGAACGTGATGTCTCTTCATAGGAAGCAGACCGGACTTGAGAATAGCGCCAACGCTCTTAGTGTCAGTCCCGTGGAACAACTGAACTGGCGGGACCACATTCTTGAAGGTTATCTTCACAGTCGGCACGCTGTGACCTTGATTTGCGCGAATGCTCGTCATCGTCTCGTCTGAGAATGAATAGCGATCTTTTGAATCGTCAGCAACAATTTTCTTAATTTCAGCAAGTGTGAAATCGGTGTTAGTAAGGATTGACAAAACCGTACACCATCCCTGAGAATCAAGGGTCAGGTTTGCCGATTCAGGTTTATGTCGAAGTAGATACGACAGTTGAGTACTGCGTTGCTGTTGAGTTTTTGATGTCATACACCTATTCTATCAAAATCTGAGGTGCGACATCTCCACTGTTTCGGTTGGCACTAGCGTGACGTACACATCGCCGCGAGTTGTTCCTGCCTGCTTTAAGGTTGAGAACCAATCAACATACCCTTTGCCTTCGACCTTTACGGTGACCGGGCGAGAAGTGTCAGACCTCGGAACTTTGACCGTGTACTCTTGACCTAGAAAATCAAGCATTTGGACGCAGAGACCTTGTCTGAGATCTCTGTCAAGAACTTCTTGAGTGACTCGAAGGTCTTTCGTTCGGTGGACTCGCTCTGGTGCGCCATTGACCATTGTGTTCTCGGAAACGGCGTAATCAAGACTCGTGAATGAGTAGAGACTTTGGTTGATGCGAACAACCACAGTAACATCTTCAAGTCCTTCGATTGGTGCTGTGAATCGTAATCCATCCGGCGCACCTGCTGGAACTCGAATCTTATGCGACTTCCCATCAACGTTCACTTCGCATATGAATCCGCGATATGCCTCTGCCAAACTTACACGGGCAATAAAGTCACCTACATTCTTTCTGTTTGGCGGCGCGGGCGGACGATATGCTTGAACATATTGCTGTTGATACGGAGTAATTTTAGGTTTGGCAGTCTTGTATGCCTGCGATGCTGCCGCTTGCGCTCGCGCCTGCTTTGCCGCATACCCTTCCCAAACATCTTCCGGTTTAGACCAAGTTGTATTGCTGCGTCGAGGTTGCTGTTGAGCGGGACGTTGAACCGGTTCACTCCAACCGCTTTCAATATGTTCCCACGCCTGCTTCACCTCTTTGAACTTTGATTCGCTGCCGCCGCGATCCGGGTGATGTAACATCGCCAATTTTCGGTATGCCGCCCGAGCAACTTCAATTGAAGAACCTCGAGGAATACCTAAGATGTCATATGGGTTGTACATTGGCGAATTTCGACTATTCGCTATTTACACCCTGGATTCGTCACATTCGTTCTTGTAGATAAGAAGGTCATCGATCTGAAGAAGATCCAACGCGAAGCAGACAATGTAATCTGTCATCGCTGTAATTGGCGACGACCCAGCAAAGTTATGCGGATTGTTCTTCTCGAGAATCTCGCGATTGCCAGCAACATTCAAAATACCGATTTGGTTCTCAACGATGAATTCGAAGAGTCGAACACCGTGTTGACGAACTATTGCTAGCGAATCAAATTCATTCCCCGCTGGCAGGACTTCCATGAGATTGCGAATATCCAATGTCAACACTGGTTTGCCTAGTTTTTTCGCTGTGTTGATTGTGAGACGCGAACCTGGACTAGTGAGATCGACGCCGATAACAACCGTTCCATCGCTATCGAGAATGTTGGTTTTGGTTCGTTGATTGTAGTCGCCGCCAGGACGTAACCCAAAAGTTTCAAGCAGCGGGTTAGGTCCTAACTGAGTCTTGAAATTATCCGGCGCAGTGCCACCAGTCAGAATGCCCATTCGCCAACCGGCAATCAGACCACCAGCATCAGCTCCCGTTTGTCCACCGCTAATGATCTTATACAAACCATCATAGTTCATTTTTAAAGTCATCAGGCGGCGTCCTTCTTACTCTGCTCGACCTTGAGTGCTAATGCCTGAGTGTACAGTTGCTCTATCTTTTCGAAAGGCAAATCTTTAACCTGCTTGAACACCGGCACCACGCGAATCAGCATATCGTTTCGCCAACCCGCTTCGCTCTTAGCAATTGACCAGTTAGAGTATCCCTTCCCAGTAACCTTAAGGCGGTGATTTAGATTGTGACCAGCAGGGATTCGAACAGAGTATGTGTCGCCAAGAATATCCTTGACGTTGACCCATGCTCCAAGGATCAAATCGAGTGCGTCAACTTCAAGTGTCAACTCAACGAGTCCGGTGTCGATCACGCCTGAGAAGGTTTTTCCGTCTGGCGAAATCTGCTGAGTTGCCTCGTTGATATGTTTGACTGTGAACTCAGATGGTTCGAAGATTGTGGTGACAAATACTTTGTTGCCGTTCTTCGTTGTGAAATGTCCGCGAGCACCATTCGGCACGCCGGCAGGAATTTTCACGCTATCGTCTTGTCCCTTGATCTTCAGTTCAAGGTTGAATCCGCGATACGCATCGATGATCTTGACACGAGCAACAACATCAGGAATGACATTGACATGCTGACGCATCTGTCGAAGGATGTCGTTGAGGTCGTTGTACTGACTTGCGTCACCGCCGAAATGCGACGGGTTGTCGTATGCGGCTCGCTTGTTCTCGTCGGACAAAGTTTCATATGCCTCTTTGATCGACTTGAATTTTTCTTCATCGCCACCCTTATCTGGATGGTGTTTGTTCGCGAGTTTGCGATACGCTTTTTTGATCTCGTCTTGAGTGGCGGTCTTTGCTACACCGAGTGTTGAATAAAAATCGCTCATTCAAAATGCCTTTTACAAATTTGTGTATGTGTTTTCAAACAATGATTGTCGTACAACCCATTGGTCTTTGTGATCATGTGGTTGGCGACAAACGTAATCACCAACTTTACATCGAAGAAGATTCGGCGTTCCCATTACGGTCTCGCCAAACATCCCTTGAATGTATACAAATTCAGGTTGGTCCATCCCGAGCATTAATTTCTCGAGTTGAAAGAATTCTACCTCATTTTCGGGTTTCGGTGTACAAGTTAACCAACCGTTATCGTCAATGCTGGTAACATTGTATTTTTTAAGTAGCGTCAGAGGTGTTTGTTGCCACGGTTCACCGCCTTCACCAAGACATAACATATTTGCTAGGTCAATCGGTTCGCTGCCTTCAAGTGTGTCGATCAACCAACTGCGATGTGCGATTCTGTCGACGACCACGCTCGACATAGGTTTTGCCTGAATGCTCTTGGTCTTCTTGGCAAACCTCCAATGTCTGCCGTCTGTTCGGAATATGTAACTCACGATCTTCCCTTTCATGAAATTCAATGTTTGATTGCGGAACTGAAACCGTGTGCGATCTATCAATCACTCGCGCTACTTGTACAAGACCGGACTTGGTTACTTTTATGAAGACACAAAGGGCACCGATGTATTTGCGCGCCTCAGCGTCCATCGCAAGGTCACCTCGCCCAGTCACAGTACAAAGTACATCACGCATATTTGAATGCCTTCAGTTCTCGACGATACATTTCGTCAGCGCTATCTGACTTCAGCGTTGCCAAGTACGCCTTCAAATCAGCAAGGCGCTTTTCGAGTTCGGCAATGCGATCCTTTGTCAAGTTCCACATTGGCATCGAGAGCAGTTTGTCGTAGTCAACAAAATCTTTTGTGAGCAGCAATTCAACGAGATCTTTCTTGCCTGTGTCCTTGAAGGTTTTTGTGTTGGCAAGATAGAAGCGAATGAAGCGAATCACTTCGGACTGATAGCGAATCTGTTCGTCTGTGTCGACGATCAGTTTTTGACGACGCAATTCGTACTGCGATAGACGCCATGGCACAAATGCCTGAATCACATCTTCCGCTGAGACGTATTTTTGAAGTGTGCCAGCAGGATTCCACAGCGTAAAGTTTTCAGTACCGCGCCCAATGAGTTTGAACTTCGACAACAGGGTTTCTTGATCAAGGATACTTGTGCTACGCGGCACAGTCACATTGAAGCAGAACTGATCTTCTGTTGAAGCGTCTTCGTAATCCTTGATGAACTCTTTCTCTTCGAGAGAATTCAGGAAGTCCTTGTAGGTGTCGAGGTAAACGCCAATCGGCAATTCGGTAATCTGAATGGTCGTGCTGTTCACAACCTTGAGTTTACCGGTCGTAACGACTTGCCCAGTTTCCTTGTTACGAACCACTGTCCCGTGATAACCACGGAAGAACGGCGACAGGGCGCCGTCTTTCAGGGGTTTGGATTTACTATTTGGTTTGGCATTTAGAACGCTCAGAATGGCGTCTCGTAGTTCCTCGGGATGGTAGGAGTAGATCTCACAAGCGTGACCTGTTCCTGTTCCAGAGGCGCCGTTAACGAGCGACATTGGCAGCAGTGGAATGTACGTGTGCGGTTCGATCTCTTCGCCATCAGAGATGATTGGTTGGAGAATACAGTCATCTTCTTTTTTGAAGAGTTGACGAAAGTACGGAGACAACTCTGTGAAGATGTATCGACCTGCTCCTGCTTCTTTAGTCAGACGCGATCCAAACTGTCCGGATGGAATAAACAAATTCATGTTGTTCATGCCAGGCATTTTGTCGCATGCCATACCGACCATTGTGCCAACCATCGACGTTGCGCCGTGGTGATAGTCTGTGGTAGCGGCGATCATCGATGCCAAACGCTCAACTTGAATTTCGCCAGCATTTTCACCACGAGTAAGTGTGCCGCAGATTGCCTTGCGCTGAGATGGTTTCAATCCGTCGGTCAATTTTGGAATGGACCGTACGTTGTCATAAAGACTGAAGGTCTTCAACGCCGAATCAAAGAAGTGTTTGACGCGGATTGATTGTTTTGTTGAGTTGCCGTGAACTACTGGTGCTGTTGATTTTTTCATTGTTGTATTCTATTTCACTTTAGCAAAAATTCTGTCTTGATTTCGAAGTCGACAGGCGTGCTGCTGATAATCTTGAACTTGTCTTTCTTGACCAAGTTGGCCAGCACCCATGCGCTCAAGGCATCATGAGAGGTGAACACGAGGTATTGAAGTTCTTCGTGCTGCGAGTACGATGGTCCAGAGCGAGAGTCCCCGTAACCGTCATCATACCTGAAGTCATCTTCCAGAAGAACCGCGAAATGCGGTACTGTCGGAACGTGTGTCGCGCGAGTGGCGTAGCGTGGAGATTTGTCAATTGTTGAAGTGTAGAATGCCATGATATTACGCTCTCACAATAAAGTCATCGAAGTCTGCGGCACCGGTCTCCAACCAAACTTTGCGATCGTCAGCACGTTGAGAGTTGAATGCGAGATCAATCGCTTCCTTGTCCTCGTTGTTGACCATATCAATTCGGAAGAGATATTTCTCGAGGTTGCCGAGGAACAAACTGAACTGCTTCGTGCTCCAAGTGGACAGACCTTTGTAGTACTTCATCGACCAACCCTTGACCTTTTGTCCGTCCTTCGCTTCCCACGCCTTGTAGTCGCGTTCAGTAAAGAACTCGAGAGTTGATTTGTCCTTCAGCGTGACCATGATAACCGGCGTGCGAAGAATGTGAACGAAACCTAGGTCGAACAATTCGGGCCAAAATCTGTCGAACATGTTCATCAGCAATCCGCAGATGTGAAAACCGTCGACGTCAGCATCGGATGCGAAGGCAACTTTGCCGAAGCGAAGTTCATCAAGTGATTTGACTGGCGTGCCAATCTTCAATCCGATGACCGTGAGAATCTTCTGAATCTCATTCGGTTCGATCTTGCCGTTCTTGTCCTTCTTTTCCTTGTCTAACCCGAGAACCTTCAGAGGATCTTTTTCACGAACATTGGCAGGTTTGCCTTTGAGCGGGAATGATCCGATGTACGGATTGTCGCCACGACCGCCTTGAATGGACTTGGACGCTGAGTCTCCTTCAGACAGAAACAGAATACATTTGATTCGTTGATGACGCTCTGCGGCATCTGAGAATTTTTCGACCTTGCGTGGATCCGCTTTGCCGAGTTCCTTGCCTGCTGCCTTGAGAGTCTTCATCTCTTCGGCGAGTTTCTTTGCTTCAACCCAGTCGAGAACCGATTGAATGATAGAAGTCTTCAGCAACTTCTGAATCAACTTGTCTGGGCAAGACCAGGTGCGCCCATAAGCGCTTGGCTCAGTAATTAATTCGTCTTTTGTTTGCGATGAATATCTAGGATTCACGATTGTAGCATCGACAAATAAGTGTAAATGATTTCTAATGTCTGCTGGCTTTACTTGAATTTTTGCTTTCTTTTCTATATGAGACCGCAACCCATCAACAATCTGGTTGATGATGTAATGAATGTGCGTCCCGCCAATTTTCGTCTTCGACGTGTTTACGAATGATGTATGTTGAAAACCATCCTCGGATTTAGCAATACCAACCTTAAATGAATCGGTTTCATCGTAAGCGTATTCGCCATCTTTCCCAACATACATTTCGATATAGTCTTTGAATGACCGAGTTACTACTCGCTCGCCATTCCAATAAACCTTTAGGTGGGTATTTGTTGCGGCAACTTCAACAACGCGAGAATGTAACATTGCATAACTGCCATCGTCAATCCCGCCCATGCCAAGTTTTTCAAAGTCTGGTAAGTAGGTAATGCGAGTGAAGCCTTTGCTGTCCTTTGCTGTTTCGATTTTTGCCGGTGGGCGCTCTTGTGAGTTTGACCCAAAGGTCATCAAAAATCTCTTTTTCCCGTCTGATGTTTCTACTCTAAATTTTTTGCTGAAGATACAAGTTAACGCTGCACCCTCCCCGTTTTGACCCGTAAGAGTCGCATCGTCATCATCGTCAAAATTTGATCCTGCCCGCAATTCAAAAATCATTTCTGGGATATATTGATCGTAATCAGGATGTTTAACAACTGGTATACCGCCATTATCAAATACGGTGATTTCACCTTTTACTTGATCTACGTCAACGCGAATCGTATCAAGGTGTCTGCCTTCAGCGGATTTGCTGTGATCCGCTGAATTCGAAATGACTTCATCAAATAACTTTAGAAAACCTGGGTTGTATGTGGTCTCTTGGCGAGCCATTCGCTTATCAGCATTCGGCAGCCATTCTTCAGCGGTATGCGGCTTCACTGACCCAATATACCTGCCTGGCCGAAGTAAGACATGCTCAACCTCATTTAATTTCTTGTATTTTTCTTCGATGGATTTTGTTTTTTGCATAAATATTTTAGACTAAAGAGAACTCGAAAATGTTACCATTTACTTATTGTATCACACACCTCGACACAGGCAAAATCTACTATGGGGTTCGGTGGGCTAAGGGTTGCCACCCATCAGACCTTTGGAGTATATATTTCACATCGTCTTCCAAAATAAAAGAAATAATTCAGGTTGAAGGCATTGATGCATTTAAAGCTGAGGTTAGAAAAACCTTTAAGACGGCCGAAGAAGCCAAACGCTGGGAGAGCAGGGTCAACAAGAGGATTGTTGGTAGACCGAATGTTATAAACAAATGTGCGTGGCCTGGTATCTCAGAAGCCCAACAAACAAAGCGGCACGCTACGCGATTAGTAGTTGGCAAAGATGGTCTTACTGGCTATCAGCGAGCTGGTAGACTTCAAAAAGAACAAAGATCGGTTATCGATGAGATGACTGGGCTATCTAAAGCAGATCTTAGGAAAATGAAACTTAATCAAACCCTAGATAAAAATGGGTCTCGACAAAAGATGAGTAAGTTTAGATCTGAGGGTTGCTCAAGCGGTCGATTAGTGGCGCCCAATAAAGGGCGCCTCTACGATTTAGTTATATGCCCACATTGTCAAAAGGCCGGTCGAGGCGGCGCGATGAAAAGATACCATTTTGACGCCTGTAAGAGTGTCACAGTTTGGTGACACCGCCGGCAACCAATCCGCCGACGATCTTCAGCGCAACAAACTTGGTGCCAGGTTTAGCGAATGCCAAACGTTGAAGTTCGCTGTTCCACGAGTTCTCGGCCATATGGATCGCCGGTTTGGAACCGAATTCCAGATGTTCGATGTCATCGTGTTTGCTGACTTGAGCAATAACAACACCGCGGCCGGTAATGCCTTCGTGAACGGACTTGGCATGCGAACGTGGCGATACTGCTGCTTGGTTAACAAAACCGCTTGTGTCAACAATTGGCGCGGATTCCAATTGAATTTCTTTTGCCCAATCGCGATGACTTTTCGAGGCGGACAAGAGTTGATGCCCAATGTAGTTCATATTGGACAGGGTGTAGGTTCGCGGATACCACGACTTTGTCTGCGACCCGATGAGACGCTGCGCTGGACCCTTTTTCGTAGAAAAGATCGCGCCAGCGGCGTCGATGAAATACCCGTCCAGACGTGAATTGATTTTGACCAGCGGGAACACCGTAAAGAGGGCGTTGCCAAAACCGTAAATGCGCATTTGAGTTTCTCCTATTAGGCAAGTCGATATGACTTGATATGTTGAATGAATTGTCCTTCTTGCGAAGACAGAGGAAACCGGATATAGTCACCAGTTTCCTTGTCAGTGTAGATGTACGCTGGACCATATACCGTTTGATCCAAACACGGATCGCTTTCGCCGGCATCGTACACCGCGTCGAAGTAAATGTTCGGCACAACGACACCACACGCAGTTGCCATCCCGTTCATCGAGATTTCATCTTCGTAGAAGATGTCAATTGGTAGTTCAATCGGCAAACGAAAGTTCAACAACGTGTCGTAGCAATTGGTAACACCACCATGATTCAGAGCACCACAGATGATGATCACTTTGTCGCTCGTTGCCCACTGAATGTATGCTTCGCTAGCCTCGTCTTCGTCGGTGAACGACATCGACATATCAGCAACCACATGCGCTGTCTGAAGACCGCACTGAAGAGGACTCAAGTACAGATTTGCTACGAACGCGTAGAAGCGATAGTTGAGGTCGAAGTTTTTGTATTGACTCATTGGAGTTCTTCTTTCGTGATTGTCGATGCCGCCTTGCCGTCGTACTGACCATCAAAGCGCTGCTTCAATACCTTCATCACAAGACCCATGTTTGGAACTTCACCAGCGGTCTTGATGCCGCCAATGACATCTTGAATCGCTGTGCGCAATTGGTCGTCGTTCATTTGCGAAGGCAAGAACTGTTCAACCACACCGCGTTCAGCATGTGCCATGCGAATGGCCGCTGCCTTTTCATCCGTCATCTCGACCTTTCGAATGGCAGCAATTGTTTCGTCAATGTTCTTGATGAACTTCTTGGCGATAGCAATGACCTCTTCATCGGTGGTCTCGCGGTTGCCGGCATTCTTGCCGATCATTTCTGCTTCGCCGAGCAGGGTTGTCAGAATTGCGACCGTGTCGGATCGTGTGATACGAGCACGAACTTGTGCTGCTTTGATTTGTGAAATGAGACTCATATTCAATCCTTGATGTTGATTGGCAATTATACACCCAAGTCAAAATTACAGGTGTAACGAGTTACTGCCCGTGATGGAAAACTGTAACTTTCAGATTGGCAACTGCGGGCACACCAACACTGCGAAGATATCCGTCTTCTTCAGGATATTTGGTGACATACTCAACTTGAACTTGAGCAGCATTGACATCTAATTTTTCGGCAATCATCAATCTCACTTCTTCAAGACTGACTTCATACTCCGATTTAGATGAACGTAAAACTCCGATTGCCATGATCTTCACCTCTCACATAATATAGCATTAGTTGCTGAATAAGGAATTGTTTCTGACAGGATTGATTATAACACACTTTTGCGGGGCGCCCAAAAGCGATCGTTTTTAATGTATCAAACAACCCCCACTTACGATAAATACACTATCAACTAAGGACCGCCTATGCAAAATCAACCATCAACTAGGAAATATCACTTCATTTATAGAACTACGAGACTGGACGGTAGTGGGGCATATTACATCGGAATGCATAGCACCGACCGCCTTGACGATGGGTATCTAGGAAGCGGGTCTATCCTAAACAACTCTATTAAGAAATACGGAAAGAAACTTCACGCTCGGGAGATTTTAGAATTTTTACCAACAAGACGAGAGTTAAGTGTTAGGGAAGCAGAACTAGTGTCTGAAAAAATTATTACAGATCCGCAATGTATGAACATCACTCTCGGCGGAGGAGGTGCCAGACCTGGAACAGAGAATCACTTCTTTGGTAAAAAACATTCAGCAGAATCTAAAGAAAAAATAGCAAAATCGAAAATTGGAAAACCTCTATCTAGTGAAACTAAGGCAAAACTTAGCGAAAAAAATAAAGGGCGATCTGGCAAAAAACACACCGACGCGACAAAATCTAAACTAAAATCTGCGTGGGTTAATAGGAGAAAAATTAGAGTGAGCGATGAAACAAAAAGTAAAATGTCAAAATCGCACCCTAGATCAAAGTATATTTTTTCTGTCGTAAGTCCACAAGGACTTACGACAGAAACAAGCGACTTAAAAACATTTTGTGAAAATAAAAATCTTTCTTATTCGATATTCACATCATGTATGCGAGTCGATAAACATCCAACTGGCAGAAATGCGGGTTGGACGATTACTAAGAGACCGATAAAAGACGTTCTGCAAGAATAAGACCGTGATAATGGGCGGCAACACACTTGGCAACATCGCTGCGTATATATTGTGCCAAACCAATCCAGCAGACTGCCAACCACAAGTTATGAACAGGGTCAAAGCTTGCCTTAACATCTGCTTCAATGCCTGAACGGTCTGGGCGTTCAAAGTCGAAGTCCAAATACCCGTCTTCGATCGCACTGATATGGAAGGACGTTGAGTAGTTGAAC
>Ga0255340_1001101_pt1 | contig 38059 bp, 30 predicted proteins | sample wastewater_treat_7_FD_192417 | JGI IMG/M metagenome (GOLD analysis project Ga0255340, IMG submission 192417) | Wastewater microbial communities from Lulu Island WWTP, Vancouver, Canada - plant10 | ecosystem: Engineered > WWTP > Wastewater > Unclassified | place: Canada: Vancouver, British... | reverse complement strand
TATCCGGCAGCGTCCTACTCTCCCAGGCCGTTACCAGCCAAGTACCATCGGCGCTGGAGGGCTTAACTTCCGTGTTCGGGATGGGAACGGGTGTGGCCCCTCCGCTATTGCCACCGGAAACTTTTTGTCTTTGACTTAAGAGAGGGTCGCGAAACTAACTTAAGCGCAAGAGTCGAGGCCTCGACCTATTAGTACCGGTCAGCTCAACGTGTTACCACGCTTACACTCCCGGCCTATCTACCAGGTAGTCTCCCTGGGGTCTTACCGGACTATCTCCGTGGGAAACCTCATCTTGGGGTGGGCTTGGCGCTTAGATGCTTTCAGCGCTTATCCACTCCGCACATAGCTACCCAGCTTATGCCCCTGGCGGGACAACTGGTACACCAGAGGTGCGTCCACCCAGGTCCTCTCGTATTGTAGGTGGCTCCCCTCAAGTTTCCTACGCCTGCGACGGATAGGGACCGAACTGTCTCACGACGTTCTGAACCCAGCTCACGTACCGCTTTAATCGGCGAACAGCCGAACCCTTGGGACCTGCTTCAGCCCCAGGATGCGATGAGCCGACATCGAGGTGCCAATCCTTCCCGTCGATGTGGACTCTTGGGGAAGATCAGCCTGTTATCCCCGGGGTAACTTTTATCCGTTAATTGATGGCCCTTCCACTCGGTACCACCAGGTCACTAAGCCCGACTTTCGTCTCTGCTCGAAATGTCTCTCTCACAGTCAAGCTCCCTTATGCCTTTGCACTCCACACGCGATTTCCAACCGCGCTGAGGGAACCTTTGGGCGCCTCCGTTACTCTTTAGGAGGCGACCGCCCCAGTCAAACTGCCCACCTGACACCGTCCCCGAACTCGTCTCGAGTCCTAGGTTAGAATTCCGTTACTTCAAGGGTGGTATTCCACCGCCGGCTCCCTGCCCCCTGACGAGGGCAGTTCTCAGCCTCCCACCTATCCTCTACATGAAACAACAAAATTCTATGTCAGGTTACAGTAAAGCTCCACGGGGTCTTTCTGTCCAGTCGCAGGTAACCTGCATCTTCACAGGTATTACAATTTCACCGGGTCCCTCGTTGAGACAGCGCCCAGATCGTTACGCCTTTCGTGCGGGTCGGAACTTACCCGACTAGGAATTTCGCTACCTTAGGACTGTTATAGTTACAGCCGCCGTTCACCGGGGCTTCGGTTCAGAGCTTCGCTTGCGCTAACCCTTCCCCTTAACCTTCCGGCACTGGGCAGGCGTCAGCCCCTATACTTCGCCTTGCGGCTTTGCAGAGACCTGTGTTTTTGTTAAACAGTCGCCTGGGCCGATTCTCTGCGGCCTCCTTACGGAGGCACCCCTTCTCCCGAAGTTACGGGGTCATTTTGCCGAGTTCCTTAACGAGGGTTATCCCGCGCGCCTTAGGATTCTCTCCCCGCCTACCTGTGTCGGTTTGCGGTACGGGCACCACATAAATTGCACTTCCGTGCGCTAGAGGCTTTTCTCGACAGTATGGGACAGGCCTGCTTCGGTACTTATTTTTCCCTCGCGCTCGCCTCTCAGAACTCCCCCACGGATTTTCCTATGGAGGCTTCCTCGATGGCTTAGACCGGGGCAACCAACGCCCGGCCAGACCCTCCTACCTGTGTCCCCCCTTCGCTCTATGCGGTGGTACCGGAATATCCACCGGTTGTCCATCGCCTACGCTTCTCAGCCTCGGCTTAGGTCCCGACTAACCCTGAGCGGACGAGCCTTGCCCAGGAAACCTTAGGCTTTCGGCGGACAGGATTCTCACCTGCCTTTTCGCTACTCATACCGGCATTCTCACTTCCCTACGCTCCAGCAGTCCTTACGGTCTACCTTCTGTGCATAGGGAACGCTCCCCTACCAATTGGCTTACGCCAATTCCGCGGCTTCGGTGACAGGCTTTAGCCCCGTGTATTTTCGGTGCAAAATCCCTCGGCCAGTGAGCTATTACGCACTCTTTAAATGTTGGCTGCTTCTAAGCCAACATCCTGGCTGTCTTGGGAATTCCACTTCCTTTACCACTTAGCCTGTACTTAGGGACCTTAGCCGGCGGTCTGGGCTCTTTCCCTCTCGACTACGAATCTTAGCACCCGCAGTCTGACTCCCGAAGATGGTTTAGGTGGCATTCGGAGTTTGAATGGGTTCGGTAATCTTGTAGGACCCCTAGCCCAACCAGTGCTCTACCTCCACCTTCCTTACTTCGAGGCTAGCCCTAAAGCTATTTCGGGGAGAACCAGCTATCTCCGGGTTCGTTTGGCTTTTCACCCCTATCCACAACTCATCCCATGTTTTTTCAACAACAATGAGTTCGGGCCTCCAAGTGGTTTTACCCACGCTTCACCCTGGTCATGGATAGCTCACCCGGTTTCGGGTCTATGGCCTGCAACTAGTCGCGCTATTCGCACTCGGTTTCCCTGCGGCTCCGGGACTTAATCCCTTAACCTCGCTGCAAACCATAACTCGCCGGTTCATTCTTCAATAGGCACGCTCTCAGCCCGGACTTTACGTCCATGGGCCTAGAACTGCTTGTAGGCACACGGTTTCAGGTTCTATTTCACTCCCCTAACAGGGGTGCTTTTCACCTTTCCCTCACGGTACTTGTTCACTATCGGTCGCCAGGGAGTATTTAGCCTTAGGAGGTGGGCCTCCCAGATTCCCGCTGGGTTAGCGTGCCCCGCGGTACTTGGGTGCCTTCCTAGGGAGCTCATTCTCTTTCGCCTACAGGGCTGTTACCTCCTTTGGCATGCCTTTCCAGGCTCTTTCGGCTAGAAAATGAGTTTCTTACTCCCCTGTAATGCCGCCGCATTACTCTGGAAGGTCCCGCTACCCCTATACAGCAACGTCGGCAGACTATCACGCTGTCTAGGTTTAGGCTCTTCCCCGTTCGCTCGCCACTACTTAGGGAATCGCTCTTGCTTTCTTCTCCTGAAGGTACTTAGATGTTTCAGTTCCCCTCGTTTCCCCTCTTGCCCTATGTGTTCAGGCAAGTGTGACATGGTCTTCCCATGCCAGGTTCCCCCATTCGGATATCCACGGATCTTCGCCTGCTGGCGGCTCCCCGTGGCTTTTCGCAGCTAACCACGTCCTTCTTCGTCTCCTGGCGCCTAGGCATCCGCCATGTGCCCTTAATACCTCGACTCTCGCGGCTTAAGTTAATTCCGCGAAAGATTATACTTGCTTCTCTATTCATTTTACTTAAATCCTAATTTGCGCTCTATTTGTAAAAACGCTTCGTTACCTCTCTTAAGTTGTCAAAGACCGGATTTGGTGGAGACGGGCGGAATCGAACCGCCGACTTCCTGCTTGCAAAGCAGGCGCTCTCCCAACTGAGCCACGCCCCCACGCAACTATCTGCGATGCAAAAGGACTAAGAATCCCAATGGTGGGCACAGGTGGACTCGAACCACCGACCTCACGCTTATCAGGCGTGCGCTCTAACCACCTGAGCTATGCGCCCATAGGCATAGGCCTCAGTCCCTCAAAACTGGACAGCGTAGGACCTTTGTAAGGTCTCCTTAGAAAGGAGGTGATCCAGCCGCACCTTCCGATACGGCTACCTTGTTACGACTTAGCCCCAGTCACCAGCCCCACCTTCGGCAGCTCCCTCCTTTTCAGGTTGGGTCACTGACTTCGGGTGTTGCCAGCTTCCATGGCTTGACGGGCGGTGTGTACAAGGCCCGGGAACGTATTCACCGCGACGTAGCTGATTCGCGATTACTAGCAATTCCATGTTCACGCAGGCGGGTTGCAGCCTGCGATTCCAACTGGGGCCGGCTTTTTGGGATTCGCTCCAGATCGCTCCTTCGCTGCCCGTTGTACCGGCCATTGTAGCGCGTGTGTAGCCCAGGGCTTAAGGGCCATGATGATTTGACCTCATCCCCACCTTCCTCCAGATCGTCTCCGGCAGTCTCCAATGAGTCCCCAGCTTTACCTGTTGGCAACATTGGATAGGGGTTGCGCTCGTTGCGGGACTTAACCCAACATCTCACGACACGAGCTGACGACAACCATGCAACACCTGTCATACCGTCCGCCTAAACGGAAATCTGTGTTTCTACAGACGTCAGTATGATGTCAAACCCTGGTAAGGTTCTGCGCGTTGCCTCGAATTAAACCACACGCTCCACTGCTTGTGCGGGCCCCCGTCAATTCCTTTGAGTTTTAGCCTTGCGGCCGTACTCCCCAGGCGGAGTGCTTATTGCGTTAACTGCGGCACGGAGGATTGTAGCCCTCCACACCTAGCACTCATCGTTTACAGCTGGGACTACCAGGGTATCTAATCCTGTTTGCTCCCCCAGCTTTCGCTCCTCAGCGTCAGGTACAGTCCAGGAAGCCGCCTTCGCCACTGGTGTTCCTCCCGATATCTACGCATTCCACCGCTACACCGGGAATTCCACTTCCCTCTCCTGTCCTCTAGCCTGCCAGTTTCAAGCGCAGTTTCAGGGTTGAGCCCTGAAATTTCACACCTGACTTAACAGACCGCCTACTCGCCCTTTACGCCCAATAATTCCGGATAACGCTCGCCCCCTACGTATTACCGCGGCTGCTGGCACGTAGTTAGCAGGGGCTTCCTCTTGGGGTACCGTCACTTCCTTCGTCCCCCATGACAGAGGTTTACGACCCGAAGGCCTTCTTCCCTCACGCGGCGTCGCTAGGTCAGGCTTTCGCCCATTGCCTAAGATTCCCAACTGCTGCCTCCCGTAGGAGTCTGGGCCGTATCTCAGTCCCAGTGTGGCCGTACATCCTCTCAGACCGGCTACCCGTCGTCGCCTTGGTAAGCCTTTACCTTACCAACTAGCTGATGGGACGCGGGCCCATCTGAAAGCGGGTTTCCCCTTTCTTCTAACTGCCATCCGACTGTTAGATATTATCAGGTATTAGCGACCCTTTCGAATCGTTATCCCTGTCTTCCAGGTAGGTTACCCACGTGTTACTCACCCGTTCGCCGCTAGGCTATATCTTCCCTTACGGTCCAACATAGCCCCGCTCGACTTGCATGTTTGAGGCACGCCGCCAGCGTTCATCCTGAGCCAGGATCAAACTCTCCGTTACACCTTATCCTTAACTCAAAGGTTCTCTACGCTGTTCAGTTTTCAAAGACCGACTCTTTGTGAAACTTTCCGTGCGCCCCCTCAGGGGGCAAAGGTTAATATAGCACCGTTCACGATTAAGATCAATAGCTTATCTCAGAAAATCGCGGAGTTTTTGCCCGATTCCGCGAAATACCCGACAAAATCTAAGATTTCGGTCGCATCATCGGAAACAAAATGACATCACGTATCGAGGTAGAGCCAGTTAGAAGCATTACCAGCCTATCAATTCCAATCCCTATCCCACCAGCAGGAGGCATACCATACTCCAGAGCCGTAAGAAAATCCTCGTCAAACACATGCGCTTCTTCATCGCCCATGGCTCTGGCTCTGGCTTGTTCCACGAAGCGCGCTCTCTGGTCGATTGGATCATTTAACTCAGAAAACGCATTGCCAAGCTCCTTCCCTGCTACAAATACTTCGAATCGACTTGTCAAGTCCGGCTGATCTGGTTTTCTCTTGGCCAAAGGCGAAACCTCTACAGGGTAATCCATGAGGAACGTTGGCTCCTTCAAATTCGGTTCAACCTTCTCATCCAACAGCTTATTGATTACGTTCGCCTTTGTTGGAGGTCTATCCATCTTGAGGTCGAGGTCTCTTGCAACTCTTCTAGCTTGGTCGTCATCCTTCAAATCGTCGTACTTGACTCCCGCCCACATCTCCATGGCGTCCCATACCCGAACTCTTTTCCAAGGGGGAGTAAGATCAACCCGCTGCCCCTCGTATTCGACCTCAGGCGTCCCAAGGACGTCTAGCGCGCAGCTTGAAATCATGTCCTCACACAGTTCCATCATTGTCTCGTAATCGCCATACGCTTGATATATCTCAAGCATCGTGAATTCGGGATTGTGGCGGGTATCGATTCCTTCGTTTCTGAAGTTCTTCCCAAGCTCATAGACTCGCTCAAGTCCGCCAACCAAGAGCCGCTTCAAGTAAAGCTCTACCGCTATCCTCAAATACACATCAATATCTAGAGCATTGTGGTGAGTAACAAATGGTCTAGCCGTAGCTCCACCTGCAACTGTCTGCAGTATAGGCGTCTCAACCTCAAGGAAGCCTCGATCATCTAAGTACTTTCGAATGAATGATATGATCTTTGTCCGTTTTACAAAAACATCCTTTACTTCAGGGTTCACTATCAAGTCCACATATCGTTGGCGATATCGCAAATCCACATCTGTTAGGCCATGCCATTTCTCGGGAAGAGGCCTTAGAGACTTACAAAGGAAAGTCCATTCTGTTACCTGTATAGTCGGCTCGCCTTTTCTAGTACGGAAAACTTCCCCTACAATACCTACAATATCGCCGATGTCTAACAAGTCCGTGAAATTGCTATAACTCTTTTCACCTAGGAGATCTTTTCGTGCGTAGATTTGAACCCTGCCTGTTCTGTCTCTTAGATCAGCAAAAGTAGCTTTTCCATGTTGCCTGAACGCAGTGAGCCGACCGGCAACGCTAATCTTGGTCCCCGAAAGGTCGTCGCATCTTGAAACAACGTCCTCCGCTGTGGCAGTAACGTTGTAGATACCTCCAAAGGGTTCAAGACCTAACTGTTTCACTTCCTCAAGTTTGCCCAAACGCCTGTTTATCTCTTCGTTTGCTTTCAGATCAGCTAACATTTCCTCGATGTTCAAATTCCTATCGCCTGACACAACAAATCCTCCTGACGTAGCAAATCCCTTTGCCCAAAAGTACCCCAAAAAACAAAAAAGAGCAAGTTGCGTCCGGGACACACATTACGTAGATGCAAACAACAAGCCTATTTGTCTATGGATAGTATCTCATACCTGAAAGTGCCTGCAGGAGCAGTAACAGTTACAATGGTTCCGCCTTTGCGCCCGAGGAGAGCTTTTCCCACAGGTGACTCATTTGATATGCGCTGCTTTCCAGGATCAGCCTCTTGAGATCCAACAATTGTGTACGTGTGAATCTTGCCAGATTCCAGCTCTTTCACAGTCAAGGTAGACCCTACCGTAACAACATCGGATTTGACGTCACCGTTTTGAGTTATTACAGCGTGCCGCAGTATGTTCTCAAGAGTCATAATCCGACCCTCGACAAAAGCCTGCTCATTCTTGGCATCTTCATACTCGGCATTTTCTGCGAGATCGCCAAAGTCACGGGCAGTCTTGATCCTCTCGGCTACTTCTTTCCTGCGCACTAATCTCAGGTAGTTGAGTTCTTCTTCTAACTTCTGCTTACCCTCAGGCGAAAGCAACACTTCCTGTTCAGCCATCCTACACATCCCCGCCTTTCTTATCGATCCGATACGCGAATCTGACATGGGTATCCTTATCCACTGCAAGTATTCGTGCTACATATTGATCACTGGACGTTATATTAGACGCTAGTTTCTTCATTAGTCTCTTCATTCCTGCTTAAGCGGATCCAATCCGCTTCGCTATGTTTCTCATATTCCATATTAGATAGATAAAACCGCTGCCATGCGTGGCATTACGGCATCGGTCACGAGAGATTATAATGCACTGCCAAACCCATAGTCAATACAAGTACCGAAATAATCCTGATTTCGGCAGCCGTCACCTATATGCGCCTCTTGGTAGCGGCGTTTCGCTTAACTTGCTCTATTTCTTCAAGTGTAACAGGCCGCTCGAAACTCCTGAAACCTCCTACCTCAAACCCGTGCTTGCGTGCAAGATTCGCTATCCCTTCTACTTGCTCAACAGTGAGTTCTCGGCCTAAAGACCAATTCACGTATTTCTCCTCAAGCGCCAATATCATTGTCTCTGCCATACAAGCGTAACTGTGCCCTTTCGGGAATCCAAAATCGAAGTTGAAGTCAACGTCCCCTGGAACGCGCACAACTCCGCCTTCTATGACCAAGACGTCTTGTCTTTGTTTCTTTACCTCTGCCGATACATTCCTCGGCCTCGCAACATCACAGACAAGAGCACCACTTTTTAGATCATCAGGATGTACTATTGCCTCTACCGCCGAACTCACACAAAGCACCACATCTGCCTGTTTCAATGCGTCACTAATATCGGTGGTAACGTAAGGAGTGACTCCTGAACGCTCATTAACCGCGCGCGCAACTTCATTCAATCTATCGGAATTTCTTGCGGCAAGAGTAAGATTGAAACCGTGATCTGATAGCATCATCGATAGAACACGTCCGATGGAGCCTGTTGCCCCTAAGACGAGCACGTTGGCACTATCCATGTCGATATCCATGAGCTCCGCCGCCTTCAAAGTCGCCTCTATGGCTGTGTACACAGTGTAGCTGTTACCTGTTGTAACCGCTATATCTACGTTCTTGCTAATCGTGATGCCCGCATCCCCGACGACCGCTGTAAAAGCCCCTAGCCCAACAACCTTGGCGCCTAAGTCTTGTGCCAGTCTTGCAGAGTCGATGATTTTCTTTATGACCTTATCTTCAGGCATGCTTATCATCATGCGAGGTGTGAGAGGGCATGTGACAAAGTAACCATTGGCAGTACCATGGTCGGACTTTATGCCATTTATCTCAGATACTTCGAACGGCTTAAGATGAGCGATGCTCCTTTCAACAAGACCCGAGGGAAGATACCTGCTTACAGGAAACTTCCGTGCAACATCACTTATATCTACGGGATGGATAATGAAACCAAACGTACCCACTAGCGCGTCACTTCCTTCGTACTTTCAAGTATAGAGTTCGTATTTGGTCATTCCGTGCTCATGGGATTAATGAGGGTGGATTTAGCACCTCAATCCTGGGCTTGAAATTGAGCCTGTCTAGAAGCTCGTTTATCTCGTCGTCGGTGATGTCTTCGGGCATCTTCTTGAGCAACGAGACAATAAGGGCTTCCATGACATTTGTCCCAAAGGAACGCCCATCCATCTCGGGTGTAGTGGTAATTAGAGTGCTCAATCCCCGTTCCCGGAGTAGATCCACGTCTTCTGCTGTGACTGTGTTGGTTATGATCGACTTTCCTGTCATATCCTCAGGCATGTGCTTTTTCACCAGCAGGAAGTCTCCCGCAATGATATCGGCTTCATTGTAAAATTTGGTGTGGACCGACTTTTTTGATTGCACAGTGTCTTGCTTTTCTCCGGTAGGATAGAGCATGGAAAAAGGAAGCTTCACGACTATAGGAGCAACTGCCCGAGCTATCTTGTCGAGAGCGCTTAGGGACTTAAGAGGGATAGGAATATTAAGAATAAAGACTAGGTCGCCCAAAACTAAATCGCATCCAGTTTCCTGCAGCGCTTCGGCCATCCCAAAACGGTCCATGCCGCTGACCAGAAGCACTTTCTTATCATCGAATGGGACTTTGAGTTCCCGGTCAAGATACTGTATAACTCTTCTTTCTAGAGTGCCCTTGAGTCTAGAACCGTCTACGATAGGAGTTTTTTGTGCGGCTTGTGCAATAGGTATGGCATCTTTCAGAATGTACCTTTTCTTGCCGCACGATACGTAGAGGTCAATACCGCCCATGCCAAAAGCGTCTACCTTACCATCTAGTTCTTTTATTATCTCGATAGCCTTTTCTATAGAACCGTCTGTTCCAATTCGCTCAACTATTGTCTTTTCTCCCAGAAACTCCTGCGCAGTCCGCTTATTTCTCTTGGACGAACCAAGACTAACGCTTACTACGTGTTTCACCTAAATACCCCCTTAACCCTTTATCTCTCTGATCATCTGCCGCAAAGACTCAGGATTTATCTGGACATCTCCGGTCATAGGCGATTTGCCGATTACGATTGAAAATACATCTGTGCCTCTATCAAGAAGACCTTTCATGAGATCGAGGCGCCTATCCGAGCCTATTAGTATTACCTTTTCGTAAGTCCTTACCTCTGCAATAATCCAAAGAAGTTCGTTTAGGAGATCCATTCCGCTTTTCTGTTTCACCCAATCCCACCGCTCTGTGTCGTTCATAAGCAGAGTGAATTCTACGCCTTCTTCTTTTGCCAAATCACGAATGTCGTCGCAATTAGATATAGGGAAACCGATGATCGCTATTGAACCGCCTTTGCGAACCTCCCCTAGGGTCTCCAAACGTGAAACAAAGGTCCTATCAACGCCTGTTTTGACAGAGACCTCTGCCTGAGACATACCCTGGGCACGTAAGTTTATGATCTCATCAATGGCCTGATCTATTTTTTGCCTACTGATTACTTTGTCTCCGACCCTAACAAATTCCAACCAAGCCACCGCCTTGTGCACAATATTGTGTACATATAGTATCACTGGCAAGGACGCACTGCAACAAAATTCAACAGCCTAGATCGGCGTAAGATGGGAGGAGATTGCAAACAACATATTGGAGAAAGTGTTATAAAGTGTTATATGAAAGCGATTCTACTTCGAAGAGGAGATCTGCTCTATAGCAGTCACAATTTCGTCAAGGGATGATGCGCGGCTGATGCGCTCTCTTGCTGCTGGGGCGCCGCGCATACCTTTGAAATAAAAACCGAGATGCTTCTTGAGATCTTTCAATGCATATCCCTCCCCGTTTGCTGCTATAGCCCGGCGAAGATGATCCTGAGCAGCCTCGATCCTTTCTACATTTGTTGGCCGGTAGGCCGTCTTGGCCTCAACTATTAGGTGCAGCTGCCGCCAGAAAAATGGATTTCCGAGAGTCCCCCTGCCCACCATCACTGCTGAGCAACCGCTGCCAACAAGACGCGCAAGTCCTTCTTCAGGCGACTGAATATCCCCGTTTCCAACGACCGGAACGTCTAACGAACTCGCAATTTCGGATATAACAGACCAATCTGCAGTCCCGCCGTATCCCTGGGTCACAGTCCTTCCGTGCACAACCAGCATATCCGCGCCCGACGAAGATAGGCGCTCCGCAATATCAACTGCATCCTCATGTTTATCCCAGCCTGTTCGCATTTTCACCGAAACAGGGACCACAGAAGCAGATTTTACTGCCTCCACAATTTCGCAAGCTCTGGATACATCTTTTAAGAGAGCGCCTCCGGCTCCCTGTGAAGTAATCTTCCTAGCGGGGCACCCCATGTTTATGTCTACCGACTCAAAAGACGCTCCCGAGTCGCATACAATCCTAACGGCTCGGAACATTTCCTCGGGATCCTCTCCGAAAATCTGGACCGCAAGCGGTCTATCCGCCTCTGAATGATCTAAGAGACGCAAAGTGTTGGGCCCTTTTTGGATCAGCCCTTTCGAGCTAATCATCTCTGTGTAGCAATAGGGACAGCCAAACTCGCGCAGAATCTCCCTGTACAGCGGATCAGTGTAACCTGCCATAGGTGCAGCAAGAAATGGAGGCCAGATAGTGAGGTTGCCAAAATGTAAAGGATGAATTTCGTAGTTCAATCGTTACCACCTAGAGACTTCTACTGGATTTCAGACTCGTCGCCTGCTATGCCTGCCTCTGCCATCACTTTTTCTTCGACATACATGGGCGCTGATTTTCTCAACGCAACTGCTATAGCATCTGACGGTCTGCAGTCAATTTCGATTAGTTTTCCGCCTTTATTGAGGACCAGAGATGCGTAGAAGATCTCATCTCTTATATCATTCACGACGGCCATGACAACGTCTGCTTCAAATTCGTCAATCAATTTGACGACTAGGTCAGCAGTCATAGGCCTGGGGGACTGGATCCCTTGAATTGGGATAGCAATAGCCGTAGCCTCTGACGTCCGCACCCAGATCGGTATAAAGGTTGTTCTCGTAAGGTCTCCAAGCAGAATAACCGCTTGATCGCTACTCTGATCCAGCCCTATGCGATGCACCGTAACCTGGATCATGCACACCCTCCCCCTTTCATTCCCATTCTATCACGCCTACAGTAGGATGTTCGCCCAGTTTTTCTTCGATTATCTGCTTTATGAGCCCTAGCTGTTCGCAAGTGCTTGCCTCGGCTCGTAACACAAGGGCGGGCTGTGTGTTGGAAACCCTCACCAACCCCCAACCTTCTGGGAAGACAATTCTGGCTCCATCAACAGTTATAATGTCGTACTCCGATCTAAGGTCCTCTATTAGTTTTTCTACTACCTCGAACTTATCATCATCGGGGCAAAACACACGCACCTCAGGAGTTGAGTAGTAGTGGGGCATATCTTGAACAAATTCGCTCAAGGTTTGGTCGGAATTAGACAACAATCTTAGCAGCCTTGCCGCAGCATAGATCCCATCGTCGAATCCGTAGTATTCGTCTTTGAAAAACATATGCCCCGACATTTCACCTGCAAAAAGAGCCCCCGTCTGTCGCATCCGCGCTTTTATGAGAGAATGACCGGCCTGCGTAAACTCGGGTTTGCCTCCGAGCTTTTCGACCACTTCAAAAAGAGCCTGGGAACATTTGACTTCTATAAGCGCAAGAGCCCCAGGATGTTTGGGCAGGATCTCGCTCCAGAAAACAGCTTGGAGCTGGTCCCCCCAAAGAGGATTGCCTAGCTCATCGACTACACCTATTCTGTCTCCATCACCATCAAAACCTATACCTATAGCGGCTTTTTTCTCCTTGACTGTCTCGATAAGGTCGTGAAGATTCTCTAGTCGCGTAGGGTCGGGATGATGGTTCGGAAAGGTGCCATCTGGTTTGAGAAAGAGTCCGTGGTACTTCACCCCCAAACGATCAAAGACGGCTCTAACGACGGGACCCGAGGCGCCATTGCCCGCATCTACTATACAAAACACCTCTTTCGGGCCGAGGGTAATGCGGCTAGCAATATCCTCAACATACTCGGGCAGAGGATCTTTCTCTGTCATCATGCCTTTCCCGCTTTCAAACTCACCCGATTGGATAATCCTGTAGATACCCTGGATGCCGTCACCGTAAAGAGTGTCGGGCCCAAATCCGAGCTTGAATCCGTTGAACTCAGGAGGGTTGTGACTGCCGGTTACCATTACTCCGCCTTCGATACCGTAGTTTGCCCTGGCGAAATAAAAAAGAGGCGTTGTTACCATGCCTATGTCCAAGACATCTACACCTGTATCACAAAGGGCCTGGCAAATGGCCCTGGAATAAGCGTAGGAAGATAGTCGGGGATCTCTGCCTAGCACAGCTCGGGCGATGTTGTTCTGCCTAAGAAATGTTCCGTAGGCACGTCCTATGAGATAGACAGTGCTTTCAGTTAGATCTTCGCCTACGACACCGCGTATATCGTATTCCCTAAATATCTGGGGATTTATTGCGTTTGCTGTGTGCATGATTGGTCCCTCCCTGATTGCTACATTCTCGCCTGCTCTGGTAAATCCTCTACACGCTCCTGGATGACGCCTAAACAGGCTTTGCCTCAGGGCCCGGGCCGCATGCACTTGGCTAGACGCAAGCAATGTTATTGGAGTCTTGTAGCAAGATGATGCACGAGAACCGACCCCCTGCTTCTATTGGTTCTTGCGGTATATTATGTCGAGTCCTTCTAGGGTTAGGGTAGTATCTACGACTGTGATGGTGTCCGATTCGAAAGCGACTAGCTGGGCTTGGCCTCCGGTAGCTACTACTTGGGTGACTCCTCCTAGCTCAGCTGCGATCCTTCTTACTAGGCCATCCGTCTGACCTGCAAAACCAAAGATGATCCCTGCTTGCATACTTTCTACCGTGGTTTTCCCTATGGCATGTGAGGGTGTAATAAGCTCTATGCGTGGCAATCGAGCAGCCTTTTCAAATAGGGCGTCGGTGGCTGTCATGATTCCGGGCGCAATAGCTCCGCCGAGATATTCGGCGTCTCCGGATATGGCGTCAAACGTAGTTGCGGTACCGAAATCAACTACGATTACAGGTCCGCCATATTTGTTGTAGGCGGCAACTGAGTTGGCAATTCTATCGGGGCCTACCTCTTTCGGGTTCTCGTATTTGATGTTGATTCCCGTTTTGGTCCCCGGACCAACGATGAGGGGGTCTATCCCCAGATATGCGTTCATTGTCTTTTGCAGTACTGGGGTCAAAGGTGGGACGACCGAAGCAATGATCCCGCCGGTCAGAGCCTCTTTTGAAACGCCTGCGCGCTCCAAGAGAAACTGTAGAACATGGCCATATTCATCTTCGGTTTTTCTCCTGTCGCTTGCAATTCGCCAGTTATCCTTTATCTTGCCTTCATGAATAAGCCCTATGACTATATGGGTATTGCCTACGTCTACAGCAAAAATCAATGATAACCCCTCCTCGTTTCCAGAACTAACCCTAGCGAATAAGGTTCTTGCAATTTCGCTCGCCTGTCTAACGTTTTTCTCGCATGAACTTTGTGCCCCGATATATCAAATCGGTAAGGACCATGGCCACCAGAGCCTCTGGAATCCCATGCATAACGCCAATAGCCGCTGCCGCTTCCATCGGGATATACTTGAAAGCGACACAAAGACCCATTACGCCTACGGTATTCGTAAGGCTGCCTGCAATCGCCGCAAGAGCAGGGCCTGGCGCACTGCTTCTTTTGTTGATAGCAACAATCAAAGCGCAACTTGCAGCGGCGAACAGGATTGCCGCTGTCCAACGGAAAGGTTGGGATTTCTCCTCAAAAGCCCAATATCCCGTATGTGCCAATGCAATGCCTGTCAAAGACATAAGAGCAATTTGCCCCTTCTTACCCTTTGCCATTGAGTAGACGTAGTGAGATGAAACCCCAATGAGAATACGGGGTACAAATGCTACGACTGGATTTGTAAACATGAGTTTGGCCACAGGATTGGCCTCAGTCTGAGCTCTATAGAAGCTGAAACCGCCGAAAATCGCGCCAACAATTCCTCCTGCTACCGGCCCTTCGAAGATCCCTGCCAGAATGGCAGGTATATGCATGGTCGTTGCTGACCCGGCCGGTGTAGGAACCGGGATAAACCCGCCTACAGGCATAAACCCCAATGCAATTGTGATAGCTCCAAGTAAGCCTACTAAAGTGATCTGTCGAGTGGACATTTTCATTCCAAAATGCGCCTCCGTTCCAGCTCCCATATTCTATGGGATGCCGTTCGAATTATCTGCACTGCACTGCCTGATACTGCAACTCTTGAATCACTTGCCGCTCTTTTGGCAACAAAAGGGGTATGGCGACGCTAATCTCTCATCCCCAATTGCTCACCTACACGAGTGTTACATCTATTGTTCCTTTGCTACATTACCACTAATTCGTCCCATGGTGAATGCCGATGTCGCATAATTTGACTAGACGTCGAACCCTAACCCAAGATCAGCTATGGAAGGGACTCCTGATACTCCTTTACAGGAAGTCACAGCGTCTATGATCGCCGCGGCAACAGCTTCCTGAGCCGCCATACCTACTTGGGCCACTAGAGCAGCCCTCAGTTCTCCGGAATGGGCGACTCTCTCTTGACCATATTCACCCGTAGAAAGCACAAAAACAGTATCTCCGTCGAAAGGCGTGAAACTCGGCCTTATTACTCTAGCCAATCCTCCCATCGCCATAATTGCTACTCGATGGCATTCCTCTTTTGTCAACTCTAAGTCTGTGGCAACCACCCCAATTGTGGTGTTTTTTCCGCAAAGTCCTACTCCATCCGCGCAGGTGGAAGGTTCGTTGGCTGGTTCCGAAAAGGGACCGACGAACTTTTTGGATTGGCGATCATATGCCCCTGCAATGTGGCGACCGGTTCGAGAATCAAACACATCGCCCAGAGCGTTCACGGCCATTACACACCCTACCTTAGACCCCTCAGGCAAGCTAACCAATGAGTTACCTAGTCCAGATTTCATCCTATACTGAGGGCCCAGAAATTTGCCCACGGTTGCTCCCATCCCGACTCCCACGTTCCCTGACTCCGATGTGCCCTCCTCCGAGTTTACGCACGCAATATATGCCATATCGGGGGTTGGACGTCCTAGTGGGTCACCTATGTCGAGGTCAAAGATCACAGCTCCTGCAACTATTGGCACCTTTGCAACTCCAGTGTCGAATCCGACACCTTTCTCTTCAAGATACCTGACTACACCTGAAGCCGCATTTAGCCCAAATGCCGAGCCACCGGCCAAGAAAACACCGTGAACTTTGCTAACTGTAAAAGAGGGTTTCAGTAGGTCCGTCTCGCGAGTACCAGGCGCACCGCCCAAAACTACAACGCTGCCTGTAGCTCCTTTTTCACATAGGACAACTGTAAATCCGGTCACACTCTCAGCGTCGCTGCTATGCCCAAGTTTGATGCCTGAAACATCGGCAATGCTGCCCAAGATAATCATTCTCCCTGGTAGTATTATGAACCGACGGGCTGCGTCTTTTGTGTTTACACAAGCCGCAGCCCGAAAATAACGCTGTCTCTAAGTACCTTAGAACAACCCTACGATGTTTCCGTTCTCATCAAGATCCATACCCGCTCCCGCAGGGTTTGAAGGAAGCCCTGGCATTGTCCTCATCTCGCCAAGCAGAGGATACAAGAACCCCGCGCCAACTGACGCTCTCACTTCTCTCACTGTTACGCGGAAGTCTCTGGGACGTCCCTTGAGGTTTGGATCGTGTGACAATGACAAGTGTGTCTTTGCCATGCATATGGGAAGTTTGTCATAACCCAACTTCGTATAACGACGTATCTGTTTGTCTGCAAGAGGTAGGTAATCCACTCCGTCGGCTCCATAGACCTTGGTCGCAATAGTCTCTATCTTCTCCTTGATTGGAGCATCAACAGGATACAAGAAATGGAAATTAGTGGGTTCATTTTCTGTGACATCTATAATAGCTTGCGCAAGATCCAAGCCACCTTCTCCGCCTTTTGCCCACACGTTGGACACAACCGCAGCAGAGGCTCCCGCTTTCTTGGCTCTTTCCATGACGAACTGAATTTCCTTCTCGCTATCGGTTGGGAAGTGGTTTATAGCTACAATGCAGGGTACCCCGTGCATCAGAACGTTTTCTATCTGCTTGTCCAAGTTCTCGCAGCCCTTATCCAAAGCTTCCATGTTTTCTTTTGCGAGGGCCTCACTGTCCAGCGGCTTGCCTGGAACAACTTTCAAAGCTCCACCGTGCATCTTAAGAGCCCTAATTGTCGCAACCAGAACTGCCGCGTCAACCTTCATTCCACTGTAGCGGCACTTAATGTTGAACAGCTTCTCAGCTCCGATATCAGCACCGAAACCGGCTTCTGTAATCGTGTAATCGGCAAGCTTTGTTGCCATCATGTCAGCCAAGATTGACGAGTTTCCATGCGCTATATTGGCGAAAGGTCCTGCATGCACAAATACGGGCGTATTTTCCAGAGTTTGAATAACGTTTGGCTTTATGGCATCTTTCATAAGAATCGCCATGGCGCCGCCGCATCTTAGGTCTTCGGCAGTAACCGGGTTGTTGTCGTAGGTATAGCCCACAACTATGCGCCCGAGCCTTTCACGGATATCTTTTAGACCCGTTGTGAGGGCCAAGATAGCCATGACCTCCGAAGCAACAGCAATATCAAATCCGGTTTCCCTGGGGATTCCGTTTTCTGATCCTCCAAGACCAATAACAATCTTGCGTAGAGACCTGTCGGAAATATCAAGAACCCTGGGCCATGTGATGGTGAGCGGATCAATGTTCAGAGGATTCTTGTGCAAAAGACTTGCGTCTAGAAATGCTCCCAGAAGATTGTGAGCGGTAGAAACTGCGTGAGTATCTCCTGTAAAGTGAAGGTTGAAATCCTCCATGGGGACACACTGTGAGTAACCGCCGCCCGCTGCTCCACCTTTTATCCCAAAAACCGGTCCCAGAGACGGTTGTCTTAGAGTGTTCACAACTTTTTTCCCGAGTCTACCCATGGCCTGACCAATCCCTATGGCCGTTGTAGTCTTGCCTTCCCCCAACGGAGTAGGCGTTATGGCCGTAACGACTATGTACTTCCCCTGGGGACGATCCTTTAGGTCATCTAGAAGGTCCAAACTAATCTTAGCTTTGTACTTACCGTAATTATCCACGTAGTCATCAGGAATTCCGAGACGTCTCGTAATCTCTATTGCAGGTAACATCTTTGCCTCTTGGGCAATTTCAATGTCTGACTTCAACTAAGTTCCCCCTTTTCTTTAGGTCTTCGAGCCTTAACAGGCTCAAAACTGAGACAGACGATCCAAACCAGAAATTCAGTGCGCCAAACAATCTAGGAAGCCTGACATCCCCGCCACAACATTGCTACAAGGAACCCTAGGATCAAAAATACGATGTCTAACTTTCCGCAGCCCTTTCTCTTTTGAGCTTCTTCGGCCTTTTTTTCTCCCTTAGCCTTCGCTTGTAGCTCCGGGCTCTCCTGCGAAGCTCTCCATTCCTCATATTGCTCAAATGCAGGGTGAAATGCTTTCTCCAGATCCCCTTCCCTGGGCTCTCCCAAACGCTCATCCCTATCCTTATTCAACTTGCTCACCACCTGCAATTATAATTTGAAAATAATAGATCTAACAAGGGTCCTTCTTCCGCCGCAATTTAACCCTTGTTCTTCTCAACTACAATTTCCCCGCGCTTTATTACCGTATCTACAAGATTAGTGCCGAACCTATAGGGGATCTCCCTATAATCTGAAGCATCAAATACCACAACATCCATAACAAATCCTCTATCAATTCCGCCTACTACTCCGCCAAGATTTGACGCCCACGCGGCGTTCCAAGTAGAAGCAATAAACGCCTCTTCAGGCGAAAAGCCTAGCATTGAGCAAGCTAAAGTCATGCAAAGAGGCATGGACATGGCCGTAGATGTTCCAGGATTGAAATCCGTACCCAAAGCTACACACACTCCGCTATCGAGCATACGCCGACCGGGTGCGCCCGGAAACTCGCCTAGATAGCAGGACGTTGCAGGAAGGAGGACTGCGATCGTATTTGAGGAAGCTAGTTTCTCGATCCCTTTACGAGATACCTTTATGAGATGGTCACACGAGATGGCCCCTAAGTCACACGCCAGTTCGGTAGCGCCCGTGTTTTCAAGTTCGTCAGCGTGAATCTTGGCCATGAGACCATGCTGGATCCCCTGTTCAAGAATATATCTACTCTCGTCAATAGTGAAATTCCCTACATCACAGAAAACATCCACGAACTCGGCCAGGTTTCCATTTTTCACTGGCTCAAGCATGGAAACTACCTCATCAATATAAGTTTGGCGGTCATGGGCAAATTCGGGAGGCAGTGCATGTGCGCCAAGAAACGTCGGCACCAGATCCACAGAGTGCAGCTTGTTGCACTCCCTAATGACCTCGAGTTGTTTCAACTCATTCTGAAGATCCAATCCATATCCGCTTTTTGTCTCGCAGCTGGTAGTGCCGTTTTGAAGCATTTCATCCAAGAAGCCCAGAGACCTCTGCAGCAGTTCTTCCCTGCTTGCGTTCCTTGTGGCCCTAACGGTGCTCATAATGCCTCCGCCTCTTTCGGCGATTTCGAGATACGATGCTCCCTGGCACCGCAGGGCATACTCTTCGTATCGCCACCCTCCGAAAACTAGATGTGTATGGGCGTCCACGAAACCAGGGGCAACGACCCTCCCTTTGACGTCCACAACTTCTGCATTGGGTAATAGATCCACCTGGTTTCCAAGTGACGAATTCGCTCCTAATGCTACAATCTTGCCCTCCTTCGAGGCCAAAAATGCGTCTTCCACTATACCCAAGTTCCTTGCGTCCCGGCCTCTTTTTGGCCCATCGCTGGGAGCCATAGTGAGGAGCTGTCCAATGTTTTTGAGTACCAAATCGGCCCGAAACTTTCCCATACTCTTCATCCTATCTCATCCTTTACACACCACAGTCGTTACAATAGCTCTCCACTTATTTGAGAAACCGCCTTCTCCAATTTGCCTGACACTATCAGATCTCTAGCAGCCTCCAAATCCGGGTTCAAAGGCCGGTCTTCTTCGATAGGAGGTATCTCTCGTCGCAAAACCATGTAGGCTGCGCGACCAGCGGGAGATAACGCGTCTTTGGATAGAAATTCCATGCCTTGGCATGCGCTTAGATATTCTGCCGCAAGCACGTAAGAAACATTTCTGGCAATGTCGCGTGCCTTCCTCGCAGCAATGGTCGACATACTGACATGGTCTTCCTGATCTGCTGAGGTAGGCACGGTGTCGACACTTGACGGATGGGCAAGAACTTTGTTCTCGGATACCAAAGAAGCCGCAGTGTACTGAACTAGCATGAAACCTGAATTCAAGCCTCCTTCTCTTGTAAGAAAAGCAGGGAGACCGCTTTTCACCGAATCCATCATCCTGGCCGTCCTTCGCTCTGATATGTTGCCTAGCGAACAGAGACAGATTCCGAGATAGTCAGCTGCAACAGCAAGAGGCTGCCCGTGAAAATTTCCGCCAGATAGGATTCTGCCGTCTTCAAGAACCAGCGGATTGTCCGTAGCTGAACCGCTCTCTACTTCAACGATGTGTGCGACATGATTCAACCCCTGGCGTACAGCGCCATGAACTTGCGGTATGCACCGCAAGACGTAGGAATCTTGGACACGAACCTGCCCTGACACCGTAGATAGCTTAGAACCTTCCAGGAGAGTCCTTAGATTACCGCCTACTTCTCTTGCCCCGTCCTGAGGGCGCAAATTAAGTATATGGTCATCGTAAGCATCAACTATGACCTCTAGGACCTGCCCTGTGAGGGATGCAATTATGTCAGCCGCCCTAGCCAGTGCTCGACCTTCGTCAACAACCAACGAGAGCACTCCGTTGGTCATCTGCACACCATTAGTAAGCGCCAAGCCCTCTTTTGCCTCGAGTCTACACGGCTTTATGCCTGCTCTGTCAAGAGCCTCTTCCCCAGACATGACGTCATCTTTGTAAAATGCCTGACCTTCTCCAATAATGACCAGAGCAATGTGGGCTAGAGGCGCCAGATCTCCGCTTGCGCCTACTGAACCTCTTTCCGGTACGCACGGCGTGACACCTTTATTGAGCATCTCCACAATAGTCTCAACTAGCTCAACCCTTATCCCTGACATTCCCCTCGCAAGAGCATTGGCCCTCAGGAGCATGGCTGCCCTTACTTCTTCCTGAGAAAATAAGGGGCCTACACCTGCGGCGTGGCTTCTCACCAAGTTTTCTTGCAGTTTCGCAAGATCGTCGTAAGATATAGGGGTGTCAGCGAATTTGCCAAATCCAGTGTTTATGCCGTATACTCTCTTCCCGTCTTCAACCGCCTCACCCATAAGGGCATGAGACTTGAGCATTTGTTCCCTAGCTTCTTGGGATATCGCAACCTCTTCCCTGTCTTTTGCCACCCTCACTATTTCTCCTACGGTCATATTCCTGCCGTTTATGACTACAGTCATCTGCTCATCACCTTCCATGTATCTACATCAATTCATCATCTTATTGTTTGAGAAATCTACATGTTTTTCTCTTCGTTAGCGACAATAACGCTTACTTTCATACCCTGAGCCAAGCAATCCATACTCGCATTTATGTCAAATATGTTAAGGCTTTCTATAACAGTACCGTACGAAAAAAGATCTTCCCCTAAACTAGAGAGCCGAATCTGGCTCATCGCAACAGATTCAAATGATCTAAAGACCGTGATAAACCGGCCTAAGGCCGCTTTCTTCTTTCTTTCAAATTCTCTCTCATCTATACCCTCTTCCTGGATCCTTTCTGCCTCCGCTAGGATCATTTCGTTCAAAGCGTCCGGGTCTTCAGTTTCGGCGCTTACAATTGCGAATGCATAGTCAGGCCATGCTTCATACGAAAAACCCAAATCATCGGTCAAACCCCGATTATGTACTTCCGCAAAGAAATCCGAGCTCTTTCCAAACATAATGTCTAGAAGGAATGTGCACGCAATCTCACGCTTGAGCATTTCTCGTCCATTTAAGAGATGATTGTCCTTCCAGCCTACATTAAGAAGAGGGGTAGGAACAGGTAGACTAATCCGAACGTCACAATCGACGTTGGAAGGCTCATCGGGTCTCACCCGAACCGGCGGTTTCCTTGGGGCATGGACGTACTTGGCAATAACCTTACCCGCCAATTCTAGGACTTGGTCAGGATCAAAATCACCTGCCATGAACAAAGTTGTGTTTTCAGGGCAGTAGAAGTTCTCGTGGCACACATGAAGTATGTTCTCGTCAATCTGCTGAATCGATTCGTAGTTACCGGCAATATCTAGGCGAACAGGATGCTCTTTGTACAGTCTGCCCAGGGTTTCTCTGAAAATACGCCAATCAGGCTGGTCTTCATACATATTGATCTCCTGAGCGATGATGTTTTTCTCCTTTTCGACAGACTCTTTGGTAAAATATGGTACAAACACTACCTCCGCAAGCAGTTCGAGACCTTTGTCATAGTTATCAAGGGACCAGAAGTGATACGAGGTGGAGTTATTGGTTGTGTAAGCGTTTGCTGATGCTCCAAAGGATGCAAATGCTGAAAAAGCATCGCCCCAAGATTTTTCAAACATCTTATGCTCCAAGAAATGGGCAACACCCGGAGGAACACAGACTGGAGATTCCGCCCCATGCGGGATGAATACATTGTCATTCGATCCGTAATTAACACAAATTTCGGCGTATTGTCGGCGAAACCCACGCTTCGGCAAGACAAAAACGTTCATGCCGGAGATGACAGCTGCATGGATTTCTTCATCCAACAACCTATTCTTGAGAACTGGAAGTCTACGCAACAATTTGGCCATCACCTTCCGCTCTCAGAACATATACCGCTTTTAGTTCTGTTTGATTGGCCAGTCTTACCACGTCATCTTTGGTCACTTTGGAAACTCCAGCAACGATTTCTTCACCCGTGCGAGCGCCGCCAAGTATCTCGTGGTTAAGCATGCGGTTGACAATGGAGCCCTGATAATCTGCCTCCGTCCTTAGCCTCCTTATCAGTCCCGCTCTTGTGTTATCCATCTCTTCGTCTGATATGCCGCCTCGTTTTAGAACGTCCATTTGCGAAACGATCAAGTCTTGCACCCTATCTTTTTCGTTATCCGAAATGCCTGTAATGGTGATAATCATGCCGCGCCAGGCGTCGACTATGGTGTCTGCGAAATATGCAAGGCTCTCTTTTTCTCTCACTACCGAAAATATCTTGGAGTGTGGAAATCCTCCCAAAAGCCCGTCGAGGAATAGTAGAGCTGGAAACTCTGGATCTTTTGGGGTCACACCTGCGGCGAATCCCATAGTAAGGACGGTCTGGTGCCCTGGGAATCCTTCTTCAACACGCACCACTCCTTCGGGCATTAGCGGCGGCGTCAGTTCTTTGGAAATATCCACTATCTCACTAGTCCTCCCTCGAGGAAAAGTAAGCCCGTTTTCCGAAATGACTTTACCTATCTCGTCAGCACCTTCTCCTATCGCGTAGATGCTGATCGGACACTCAGAGAGAGTCTCTGTCCACACATCCCAAGTGCCCGCTGGCTCAACCGACTCAAGCCGTTCCAGAGAACCCCAGGGAGGAAGACCCCTATGATCGCCACGCGAGATCTCCTCGATAAGCCGAACCACCGCATAAGAAGGCGGGTTGTTTATCAGTCCCATGATATCTCGTCTATGCTCCTCACGCTCTATCGCAAACATCTTTGCAGGGTAAGCTCGGTTTTCCAAGTAGGGCTTGGTAACTATATCCCACAAAAACGACCACATCTTGAATTCAATGGAACCCGGTACCTCGCCAAATCTCTTAGAACTCAAGTACTTAGGTGATGGCACTTCTACAGTAAAACGTATGACTTGCACTGGACCGACTTTAGAAGCATCAGAGCCCAGACGACCTCCGTATATGCCCTCCAAGAATCTTGCTACATGTTGGATCGAAGGCAAAGTAGAGGTCCCGTTTGTATTCAGTCTCGGAACGAGAGCAAGAGAGGTGAATATTTCTTCGTTGACAGGGATCTTGCAGAACACATTTATTGAAAGTGTTTTCCATTTTGACTCCGGTAAGTATCCGAAAACTACACCAGGTGCAACAGCAATTGGCTCAAACTCGTCCGGTTCATAACCGGAGCGACCTACTGAATCCACAGGCTACACCACCCATTTCGTTCCTCTTTATTGCATTTTCTAGATGTCAGGTTTGTAACAAGCAAAATATGCTCTCATGGTGACAGGAGAGGCTGCCTTCAGCGAGTTGGAATCATACGTTCCCGCTATTGCGAATCCTGCTTCTTCAAGCCACAACGCAATGTTTTCCAGAGAGAAGGCTCTCTCGTGATGAATTTCGTCGAACCTGTTCCAATGGTCGCCCTGTCTAATAAACCCTGTCAAGTTTACTTGCCACCAGTCATTTCTTCTGTCCCAAAAGTCTTGCCATACAGCATAGTACCATGAACCGTCAAAGACAATCGTATCTTTGCCCACAGTTGACAACCTGAGGTGAGTGTTGACATCAAATACAAAGTACCCGCCAGGGTTCAGTGATCTGTATACAGCACTGAAACAGGATTTCACATCGGCTGGTTCCAAGAGGTAGTTCAGGCTATCGAAAAGACACACTACTGCGTCAAACTGCTCCTGGGTTTCAAGGCTCCTCATATCTTGGTTAATAAACGAGATACACAACCCGTCTCTCGCGGATTTTTCCCTTGCGATATCTAGCATATGCTTTGAAATATCAACTCCAGTTACCTTGTAACCGCTTTTTGCAAATCTCACAGCCATACTCCCCGTGCCACATGCTATATCGAGCACCGTTTTGGGGCAAAAAGAGTGATGGTCCCAGATGGCTTTTATGTAGTTCAGCCAATCGTCATATGGGACATCACACATTATTTCATCGTAGATTTTCGCAAAGCCTACGTACGGTTGCTTGGATGTCACTTTCTCCTATCCCACCACAAGAACGTATTTGATTTGGTCAAATTCTTCACAAAAACTGCAAAGTCCTTCTATATCTCAAAGGCCCTAGGTATCGCGCAAATTGAAACAGCCGCCCATTTGAGAGCGGCTGAAGCACACATTTGAGTAAAATGCAAAAACTCGACCAGCGGTCTTCTTGTTACCGCACCTCAGGAACAGTAGCAGGTCTACCTCCGGACGTCTTAGGCTCCCTGATGCGCCCTTTCTCCGACACATCTTGCACGTCATCCAAAACCTCGGCGGCTATAGGTTCTTTGTCTACCTCTACTTGATCGATGGGCTCACCCTGGACAATGCTTTCAAACTCCTTGCCCTTTAGGGTTTCTTTTTCCATAAGAGTCTCTGCCACAAGAGTCAGTTTATCTTTATTCTCGACCAATATAGACTTGGCACGCTCGTAACACTCATTAATGATGTTTCTCTCTTCACGGTCAATTTCAGCGGCCACTTCTTCAGAAAAATCCCTTTCTCTTGCCAAGTCCCTTCCAAGAAATACCTGGCCTTCCTTTCTTCCAAAAGTAAGAGGGCCAAGATTCTCTGACATCCCGAACTCCATTATCATACGACGCACCAAGTGAGTTGCTACCTCCAGGTCATTTGCAGCACCGCTAGACACTTCATTGAACACTATTTCTTCGGCCGCTCTGCCTGCAAGGACTGAGGTAACCCTATCTATAATCTCTGATCTAGTTATTAGATACCTGTCTTCTATGGGCAGTTGTAGAGTATATCCAAGCGCCGCCCCGCGCGGGATTATTGACACCTCATGCACTGGATCTGCATTCGGAAGCATTATAGCAGCCAAAGCGTGACCCGATTCGTGATATGCAATGACTTTCTTTTCCTTCTCGCTTATAAGTCTCGATTTCTTTCGAGGTCCCGCAATCACTCTGTGTATAGCTTCCTCGAGCTCCTGCATACCAATCCGTCTCTTCTTGCCTCGTGCCGCTAAAAGAGCAGCTTCATTCACCACGTTCTCTAGATCCGCAGGAGTAAAGCCAGGCGTAGCTCTGGCCAAAACCTCAAGATCGACTTCCTTGGCCAGAGGCTTGCTGCGTGTATGAACTTTCAAGATCTCTACTCGAGCGTTTAGATCAGGCTTATCAAGCACTATTTGGCGGTCGAATCTTCCTGGTCTCAACAAGGCCGGATCTAGCACATCAGGTCTATTCGTAGCGGCCATAACTATGATGCCTTCATTAACGCTGAAACCGTCCATCTCAACCAGAAGCTGGTTTAGCGTTTGCTCTCGTTCGTCGTGGCCCCCGCCCATTCCGGCTCCTCGCATTCGGCCTACAGCGTCTATCTCGTCTATGAAAACAATTGCGGGAGCCCTTTTCTTTGCCTCGCTAAATAGATCTCTCACACGAGCAGCCCCAACTCCAACAAACATTTCCACAAAATCCGAGCCGCTAATCGACAAAAACGGCACTCCGGCTTCGCCGGCAACTGCCCTTGCGATGTATGTCTTACCAGTGCCCGGCGCTCCAAATAGCAAGACTCCCTTGGGAATTCTTGCACCCATCTCAAGGTACTTCTTTGGATGCTTAAGAAAATCTACAATTTCCTCTAGCTCCTCTTTGGCCTCATCGCAACCTGCGACGTCGTCAAAAGTGACTCTGTCATGCGCATCAGATTGCAGCCTAGCCCTCGCCTTTCCAAACTGCATAACCTGCTTTCCACCGCCTTGTGTCTGCTGCATCATGAAAACAAACAGCCCAACCATAAGGAGCGCCGGAAGCAAGTTAGCGATTAGAGTTATCCACCACGATGGTTCCTGAGGCAACTTTAACTCCACTGCAACTCCGGATTCTACCATTTTCTGATAGAGCCCAGGATCTACAGGGATAACAGTAGTGAACTTGGTCCCATCTTTTAGTGTCCCTGTAACGGTACTGATCAGCGACTTCTGGTCGGTAATGGTGGCAGTAGATATTCTTGAACTCTCTACATATGAGAGAAACTGGTTATAGTCTAATTCAATGTACTGATCCTTGGGGGCAAAAAGATAAGCAATAGAAATTGCTACAAACATGAGCACAAGATAGACTACAAGGCTCTTCCATAATTTCTTGTTCAATCAAATCCCCCTTTCGTAATAGAAAAGTGCATGTTTCACAAAACCAACATTAGTATTCCAAACTTCTGCAGCCTGCGAACAAGCAGTCAACTCGCTAAATATTAGCACAATTCTGCCTTCGTCGCAAGAAAGGCTCGACTGTTATCTCAAGTATCTTTGAAGTATTCTCGGTAACCTTGAACTCCTCGCTTAATCGAAACCCACCTACCCAAATAATGCGATCCCCACACACGAATATGGGAACAAAGTCTCTGTAGTATCGCGAAACCCCCACTGACACAAGAAAGTCTTGAAGTTTCTTCTCTTTACCACGCATACCCAGAGGTTTGAACCTATCTCCCGGTTTTCTGGTCCTAACCCTTATTACGTCTCCACATATATTGTAGTCTGCAAAAGCCCTTAATTCTACCATGAATAATGAATCTGAGGTCCGCTCGCCCTCTAACCCTTTGGCATTTCCTAAACAAGGGGTAAACCCACTAGGTTTGTCGAACACTCTCGATGTGATTGTGAGTCCTAATTCAGGAACAAACGTAACCCCAGGTACTCTTATCTCAATGTCCACATCGTGTGGGGCTGGCGGATAGAAACCTAAGTATCCACGGTGCGAATCAGCGGTAACCCCTTCCGGAAGGCTTTGAGTACCCCCCTTATTGTCCATCAAGCGAATCACATGCTCTACGTTCAGACAGTCAGTTTTTCCGCTACACTCGCGCCACGCAAGCTCCAACACCCTTGAACTCATTGCTTCCGGGAGCGTATTGAGACTCGCTTCATCGACAAGAGTTACTCGTCCTTCTTTGGTTGAAATATCTTCAAAAACACCAGTCGCGCAGTTTTCGAGAAACTCTGCGTCCCACCTTAGGACCTCTGCGGTATTTGATAGCGTCTCAACAATAGATGGGTTAAGCAATTCCGCGATCTGAGGAATCACTTTGTGCCTCACCAGATTCCTCGTGTATTTCAAATCAAAATTATATACATCTGTAATCACAGGAAGTTGCCTTTTGCTGCAATACTCTTCGATCTCACTTCGGGAGAGATAAAGGATTGGGCGTATTACATTATCCTTCACAGGAGATATTCCCGCTAGACCCTGAGTACCGGCGCCCCGAGCCAGCCTCATTATGACTGTCTCTGCCTGATCGTTCATATTGTGCCCTACAGCTATTCTATCTGCTCCAATTTCCTCGCATAGTTCAAAAAGAAACTTGTACCGGGCTATCCTACCTGCTTCTTCAACCCCTACTCCCATGTCTTTTGCTAAGCCGAAAACATCAGCGTGACCAATAGTTATGGGTATTCCTCTGGACCTCGAGAAGTCTGCCACAACCTCAGCATCTTTGTCAGCCTGCTCGCCTCGCATATGGTGATGGAGATGTCCCACACAGACTCTAAAATTGAGGTCTTTACAAAGGTAAAGAAGGCTATCCAACAGACACATAGAGTCCGGTCCGCCCGATACAGCACAAATAACAAGATCACCCGACTTTATCATGTCGTACTTCTCGATTGCCTGCCTCACCTTATTCAGAATCATTGCTTCAAAATCCAAGGTCGTGCAGATCACCTCCGCCAGATTCTACATTGTCGCCCATAGCACGCGCTTGGGGTTAGAAGATACGCTAAAGCGAACGCCTATACTCTAGCCCGACAAGGTTGGAAATCGGAAACGTAAATGCAATTCCTCTTCCGGGCTCGCGGAGTTTCCCGGCTTCTACTACCGCTTCTAATATCTGTTCTAGCTTAGTTTCGGTGCACAAAATGATTATTATCTCTTTCGATGCTTCAACGTGCAAGTGGTGAAACATCCTCTGAAACTCCTCCTGCCCGGTTCCTCTGCCAAAGAGGATTGTAGCTCCACCTGCGCCGAACTCTTTAGCCCTTTCCACGACATAATCGGCCTTACCGCGTTCGACTATGGCGACAATTGCATGAACTTCACCCATATACAATCTCCTCTCCCTGGAACTATGCAGATTTGCTCGAATAGAGACTATCGAAAAACAGACCATACCAAGAAGTCATAGCCTGCTGAGTATTCCAAGTAACAAAACCGTCACCATAGTGCCCAAAGATGTCAGCCCAACAAGCCCGAACCCGTTCAGAAGCGGGTCAGCGCCTCCTAGAGCATACGCAAGACCGATAGCAATTGCCATGTTAATCGGGATATTCACGGGTCCCGTGGTCGCACTAGCCGCATCGAAAGCAATACCCACGAATTCTTCAGGGGCAAAAAGTATAAGCACTGCTGTCACAATCAAAATTGGGATGATCACATTTCTTGACGGAATGCTGTTTAGTATCTTGAGAAGGCCGAGAGACATACCGCTTCCTACGCCGAGCGCTACAGTATGAATCAAGATTTTCTCCCTAATAGCTCCAACCGAGACTTCTTCTACTTCTGCCGCCAACGCTTGTAACCCTGGTTCTACAAGCGTCGACGCATATCCTATTACAAAAGCTATGGCAATAATGTAAACCTTATTGTCGAGAACTACTAGGCTTCTGCCTACTTCTTCTCCCATGGGAATAAGGCTCAGAGAAATGCCTTTAAGGAAGAAGAATAATCCCAACACAACGAACACCAAACCAACGCTAAAAGATCGCACATTGGGAACAGGCCTCTTCAATATCATCGTCTGGCATATAACCAACATTGCGATAAGTGGCAGCACATTTCTAGCAGCCTGCCATAGGCTTTGCAGTATGTCCATAATAATCCTCATGGCGCACGTCCTTTCCTGAGCATCCTTCCACAGCCCCTTCTCCTACTTTCAGGAAAGAAGCAATCTGTGAGCCCCATGTACCCAATATACTGTATCGTTCTTCGCTCCCTTTTGGGCCAAAAGAAACTCTTGCGGCCCTATACTTCTGAAGCGCGTAGGGCTTTTTCGGTCAATAACTCTGTGTATTTCGAACCTGCACCTGTGTTAAGGATGAGCACAGGGTCATCTGGTCCTACAAGTCCTTTCTCACGAATCATCTTGGCTGCCCTTACTGCCGCAGCTCCTTCGGGACATATGAGCATGCCCTCTCGTTTGGACACTTCTTTCCAGGTTTCAAGTATTTCTTCGTCGCTAACGGCCACCGCTGTACCGCCCGACGACCTGACTGCATCCAAAATTAGGAAATCTCCCAACGCTGAGGGGACTCTGATCCCAGCCGCGATGGTGTGGGCCCCTTCAAAAAACTCCGCCCTGTCTTTTCCCTCCAAAAAAGCCTTAACAATTGGCGAACAACCTTCAGCCTGACAGACTACCATCTTAGGAAGATCCCCTTCAATCAACCCAGCCTGTTTGAGCTCTAGAAATGCCTTCCACATACCTATAAGCCCTACGCCGCCACCAGTCGGGTAGATGATAGCCGCAGGGAGCTTTCCCTGGAAGTCTTGGAAAATCTCTAGACCCATTGTTTTCTTACCTTCGATCCTATAAGGTTCTTTTAGAGTTGCTACCTGAAACCATCCGTGCTCTGAGGCTAGTTTGTTTATGAACCTCCCCGCATCGGATATTAGACCCTCAACAAGGTATGTCTCTGCGCCATATGCTACGCATTCTGATTGCGTGACCAAAGGAGCATCCTGAGGCATGGCTACTACCATACGCAGTTTGGACCTCGTCGAATAGGCAGCCCAAGCTGCTCCGGCGTTACCCGCAGTCGGCATGGCAAGTACTTGAGCCCCAAGTTCCTTTGCCTTGGATACTCCAACCGCAGCACCTCTTGCTTTGAAGGTCCCTGTAGGATTCAATCCTTCGTCCTTAAGGTATAAATCCCTAAGCCCGTACATATTCCCAATCTCGGACATTTTGAGTACTGGAGTCCCGCCTTCTCCAAGACTAACCGCGTTTTGTGGCGAGTTTACAGGTAGGAGCTCCCAGTAGCGCCATATGCCCGGAGGACGTTTTGCCCAAAGTCCAGGGTCGAATTCCTTTTTGAAAGAATCCAGATCATACCTAGCAAGAAGTGGCCCACCACATACACAGGTATTTTGCAGCACTGTGGGATCATATGTTGCGTGACATAGCGGGCACTCTAGTCCATGAAAATACGTCTTAGGAGGCACGGTTCCGTAGTTTGAAAACAACCTAGATACATCGCTCACACATGACATCTCCTTTTTGGGTGTTTTGATCATTCAAAGCACTGCCTTACACTTTACCTTTTTGAACCGCACTTTCTATATGCCCGACAAACCCCTTGATGCTGTTTCTGAGAAAATATGCTTCTCTAAGAGATATATCCTGGGGTAAGCTACAGAATCCTTCTAACTGCGGGTCTTCAGACAAGAGCCTTTCTAGAATCCGATCTACTACCGAATCACTATTGAGATCTAACTGACCTTGGTCTCTGAGACAAAATGCTTCCGAGCGCGAAATACGTGAGACTTCGTCCCATATTATGTCTTTCCACAGCCCAAGTTGTTTTTCTTCACCTAACAAAACGCCACTATCATCTGTGTAGCCAAAATGCCCGTAACACATGAAAGAAGGTTCAAATTGTGCCAGGCTCTTCAGCGACTCTAGGTAGATGTCGTAGAAGAATCTAGGAGGAGTAGCGGGTCTCAAATATGGGCTCTCAGAGCCTCTCCCGTCTCTTTCCGAGCCACAGAAGTTGCCTTTTTCTCCCAGATAGATCCCTGCAGCTTCTCCCAAGAATAGTATCCTTTCTTTCCCCATGTGCACAAGGTAGGACTGATGGTGGGACGAGTGACCAGGAGTAGCGATGATCCGCACTTCCTCTGGCAAATCTCGTGGTCCGCAGCTCTCGGACTGTATTTCATCTGGGCTTGCCTTGAGTATTGACTCCTCGGGGACTCCCCGTATCGGTCCGTATGCTCGAGCAAGATCACCTAGAGTCTCAACACTTCCTCTCCACAGACCGGAAGGATCAATTAGATGCGGTCGGCCCCTGGGATGAACTTCAATCTTAGCATTGGGAAAGGCACTGATAAAGTCTCCCAACCCTCCCGAGTGATCTATGTGAACGTGAGTCAAAAGGACAAAGAGGTCTTTACCCTTGTTGCAGCCAGAATCTACACCTATTTCCGATAAACTCTCTAACAAAAATGGTATTGTGCTTGAAGGTCCTACATCTACAACCAGACTCCATTTTTCGGTAACGACTACCCATGACGTAAGAAAATCCCGAAATCCCGGCAGATACGGTAAGACCCCGGACTCCAATCCGCTTGGGTCAGGAGGTGGCAAAACCACACGGTACACGTCACCCAAGGGACACTCTAGAACTGGCGCTGATAAAGAAGGCTCAGACGGCATGTGCATTTCATCACCTCTTATTTGAGAAAAACTACAGTGAGAACAACTCTTAGCGAATATTCTCACAAACTGCGCCATGAGAACCTTGCTACAAAATCGATCCTGGTTTAAGCTTATTGATATAATCCTTACAACGCAACAATAAAACAAAATGCACTACCATTTATCGCAACTGTTACACAGACTTCGCGTTTCCGTACCTAATTAGTAGCCTAATCGTGCTAAGGAAGTGAAACAATGGATGCCACAGTCATCGGCCACGGTGCAGCAGGGCTTACAGCTGCCTTGGTCCTAGCCAAAGAGGGAATCAAGGTTACTTCTATGTCAAAGACCCAGCCTGGCAAAGCAACCGCTACCATATACTCCGGCGGAGGGTTCACTTTAGGAGTAGGTGGGCTTAGTACCCATGAACACAAGAACATGACTCTTAGAGCAGGCAGAAACCTCAATGTCCCTGAACTTTTGGACGTTTTCGCACAAGAAGCCCCTTCTATCATCCCATTTCTCCGTCACTCGGGCGTGCCCTTTAGTATCCGCCGCGGAGGAATAGGCATCCAAAGGGACCCTCATTTCCCGCTATTGGGCGGCAAACCTCTGATCGACGCGCTTCATAAAATGTGCGTTGATAGCGGCGTCAACTTCCTGCCAAACGCAATAGCTACCAGACTTCTGACTGACGATAGAGGGATTTCAGGAGTAGAGTGGTTACAGCGCCAAACTGGTAATATCTCAGTTCTCGGTGCCAAATCCGTTGTCTTGGCTACCGGTGGTGGGGGAGCAATATATGAACGTACTGATAACCCTGCAAGAATCACAGGGGACGGATATATGCTAGCCCTTGATGCCGGGTGTCATCTACTAGACATGGAATTTGTTCAGTTTTATCCAATAGGTATTGACATCCCAGGCGGAGCTCATTGGTTCATAGATCTAGGAATAATTGACCTTGCAAGGCTTACCGATGCTGACGGGGAGCCTTTCTTGGATGCTTTACTTAAGCAAGAAGGCATATCTTCAGGAAGAGACGCCAATCTTTTTGCAAGAGACAAGTGTTCAGTAGCAATTGCACTTCAAAACAGAAAGAGCCAAGTTCTCTTGCACCTTGACGACATCCCAAAAGAATCCTGGGAAGGTGATGAGTATCTGAGAACCATCATGCATATGTTCCCCAAGTCTAGTCCTCCTTGGGAGACCTCCGTTCCTGTAAGCCCTATTCAGCATTACTTCCCGGGCGGAATGAGAATAGGACCGAATGCTGAGACCGAAGTCCCTGGTCTTTTTGCTTGCGGTGAAGTAACCGGCGGTATTGACGGTGCAAATAGAGTCGGTGGAAACGCCCTCACAAACTGCATCGTATTTGGGATAAGAGCAGGGCAATCTGCTGCTTCATGCGCAAAGGGTGGGCAACTCGCACCAATAAAGCTTGAGGACAGTGCCTACGAAAACGAGGTCTTTATACCTGCACTCCGAGTTCCAACCGTGAGAGACTTGTTGAGAAACGAGGACTCGCATGTAACAGCAAGGTCTATGCGCCGAGAGATTCAACAGTACTCGGCCAAATATCTTCTACCCGTTCGTTCGAGAAAAGAACTAACAAAAGCTAAAGAGGATCTTAAGGCGCTGAGTGAGCTTCTTCATCTACAGAAATGTGAGTCTGAAACCGACCTGCTTCTTGCAGCAGAAAACGTAGGTCTGTGGTATACCGCAGCGGCAGTCACTTTCTCTGCAAGCGCCAGGGAAGAATCAAGAGGTCCTCACTTCCGAACTGATTTCCCTGAAGAAAATCCGAGTTGGGAAAGGAATATCTATGTTAGGATAGAGTAAGTACATATTTATGGACTTTGTTGATAAGAATCTGATAGCATATCTTAACAGATACCTAAATAGAGTAAGTCTGTAATTAAACCTGATATCTGCCAGCGCTGTCAGAAACTAAGTGCATGTGCACGATTGGAGTGTTGTCGAGTTTGGATCTGTCACCACAGCCCACTCCCGGTTTGTTTTCACCTTTCTCTCGGAATAGGCTGATTACAACAAGCCTTGTAGGACGCCAAGCGCTTTACCAGGGTCTGTATTTTGTTTCGGTCGCCGCAATTGGGCTTTCTCTCTGCGCGAAATCCTTGTTGAATGGTAACTTCCCTGAGCCAAGCACAACAGTTCTACTGGTGCTTTTCGGACTCATATCATATCATCTTCCTGTGGCGCTTCCTTCGGGCATATACGTTAATCCCGGTTTCCCGCTTCTTATGGGGGCGCTCTTTAGGTATGGCATTGCTCCTGCCCTCTTGGTTATTGTGCCTTCAATGTTATTACACTTCTGGACAAGAAGGCATGGGCTATCAAACTGCCTTTTCAATGCAGGACAGTTCACCCTTAGCCTTTACGCAGCCAAACAGGTGGGGTCGTGGATGGGTTGGGTCGCAGGCGTTGCAGCTACCGATAGAGACCTCGTTACAATTGTTCTTATGATATTGGCCTATGACGCAACCAATATTCTGTTCATCACCGGCGCGGATCTGTTTGTATCAAAGACGTCTTTCCTAGAAGCCTTCGTAAAGAACTTTTTCACGGATCGAAAGTCTCTGATGGCAGTTCGAGGATTCCTGACGCTAGTGGGCACGGTGATCTCGTCGCACTTGGGAAATACTGCGTTTGTTGTCATCTTCCTAGGAGTTATGCTGCTCCGACGCCAAAACGAGTTCCAAAAGGAATTGCTCCAAAAGACTAAGGAGAGCCAAACCGACCCTCTCACCGGCATCTACAACCTACGATACCTAAGAGAATGGGTGGACACAGAGTTTAGTAACCTAGCTCTCAATAACGAGCCTTGTACAATGATCTTTATCGATGTCGATGGATTGAAGCATATAAACGACCTGTACGGTCATGACATGGGCAATTGCCTCCTGTGTCATTTGTCCCAGGTCATAAAGACCAGCATAAGAACTGAGGACGTACTCGCCCGCTATGGCGGAGATGAGTTCTTGGTTATGTGCCCGAAAACAAACACTTCAGGGGGATTGGTGGCAGCACAACGAATTCTCAATGCAGCTCGCTCGGAGTCCGTTTCCTTAGGCGAGGCGAAAATTGACATCAACCTCAGCATTGGCGTAGCATCCTGGCCCGAACACGGTGATACAGCCTACGACGTAATTCGCATGGCTGACAAGTCCATGTACATGTCGAAAAAGCATGGGGGCAACAGAGCAATGCCCGCGGACAGACTGTGATTCGAATTCATACGGCAGGCCTTTGTTCAAGACTGTAACTACCCATTTTGAAGCCAACCCGCATTTCTACTAGGAAACTTCTTTTCCTTGCTTGACATATTAGGTCTATCATAATAGACTGGCCTTAGGAGGTTTACCGTAATAGACCGAGGGGGGCCTTAGAGTGGACGAAGAAAAATACAAGCTGTTTGACGCGGAACATAAGTTCATGGACATCGTCTGGGATAACGAACCCATTAACTCAACCGAGCTATCTAAGATATGCAATCGCAAACTCGGATGGAAGAAGTCTACCACATACACGATGATAAGAAAACTTTCAGATCGGGGTATCTTAGAGAACAGGGATACAGTCGTGCAATCATTGGTCAAACGGGAACAGGTTCAGCAGTATGAAATTGCGGCGCTCATCGAAAAATCGTTTGGCAACTCTGTCCCAGCGTTTGTGGCAGCTTTTCTTGGCGGCAAAAGACTATCACCAAGAGAGTTTGAGGAGATCAAAGCGATCATTGAGGAGGCCACGAAATGACAAACGCATTTCCCTTGGTGTTAAACATGACCATATCTGCCAGTTTGGTCGCGTTTGTGGTCATGTTTGTACGCCCTTTCCTTAGAAAAGTTCCAAAGGTGTTCTCGTATATCCTCTGGCTGGTAGTCTTGTTTCGTCTAATATGTCCCTTGTCTATCGAAAGCAATATTGCAGTAATACCCATTTCAGAGGTAGGCACGCAGGTTAATCAAATAATCGAAGAGTCAATAAGTTCTATGGAAATAGGTAAGGAAAAGGTTTCTCAAGGGCAGGGCGCCGAAGTGCCCAATCCTGAACCCATCTTAGACAACCAAAGCCAAACAGGTGTTAGAAGTCCTTCCGAGTCTTCTAGTCCCGTTACCTGGGACATACTGTCCCGAATATGGATGCTAGGATTAGCCGCAGTGCTGGGGTATGGCGTGTATTCATATTTCAGTTTGAAGCAGAAGCTCACATTTGCTACCTTGGTGACAAGGAACATCTACGAAGTTGATACCATACTATCGCCCTTCGTATTGGGCCTTATTTCACCGAAGATATACCTCCCAGCAACAGTCCAGGGCGAAGAAAGGGAATATATTCTCAAACACGAAGAATGCCACATAAAAAGGCTCGACCATATAGTAAAGGCGCTCTACTTCTTATCTCTCGCCATTCACTGGTTCAACCCTGTAGTATGGGTTTCTTTCTCTCTGATGACCAAAGACATGGAAATGTCTTGCGATGAAATGGTCATAAACCGTTGGGGAAAAGATATAAGGGCAGATTACTCTGCCTGCCTGCTAAACATGTCCATGAATCAGAGGTTCGCATCTCCCTTGGCTTTTGGGGAAAACAGTGCCAAAAGTCGCATTAAGAATGTAATTGATTACAAAAAACCTTCGTTCTGGTTAACTGTCATAAGCATCTTGGCGATAATCTTGGTGAGTATTGTGCTCCTAGTCAATCCCAAAAAGCCCATATTGTATGAGAACGCACAATTAGGGTTCTCCTTGGAGTTCCCGTTCCAATGGAAAGATCGGTATGTAATAGAAGATCATGATGATGGAATCGTCATATATTGCAAAAAAGTGTACGACGCCTGGGAGCATGAGGGGGGGAGGCTCTTAACCATACACCGCCAAGTCGGAGAACTGATAGATGAAGAAGATATCGCACAATCCCCTGCCCCTGCAAAGCTATTGATTCAAGGAAACGGTTACACATACTACGCAATATTCGCTTCCGATGTTCAGTATCCTGCCGACGATAAAGAACTTGCGGAAGAATACAAGGATCTGGGAGAACAGATCTTGGAGGTACTGAAAAGCATAGCATTGGTTGGAGACACAAAGCCTGCAGTCGAAAATGAAGGGTTCAAAGTTGTAGGAACGACCTTTTTCAAACTCGAGGTGCCCCAAGACTGGGAACTCAAACGTTCCGCCGACCATCCTGTAGCGTGGGATATATCAGTCGGAGGAACTAATATTGGCCAGATCAAGATGATACCTTACAAATCAGAAACCACTGTAGAAAATGGCAACATGGATGATTTCCTGGTTTTGACTTTGGGTGCCCGCGAAAATCTGCGCCAAATTGCCCTAATCGTAGACCGAAATTACGCCGACGCTGGGACCTTGCAAAAGATCAAAGATACATTCGAGCTGGCCGACGGTTATTTCACAGTCATAGACCTAATGTCCAATGCCAACATTTACGTTGAAAGAGGCGGTACAAGGCTTTTTGGAAAAATCGAAAACGTAGATGTAAAAGACCCTGGACAGGTATCTGTTGAAGTGAAACTCAGTGAGCGAGTACCAGACGATAAAAGCCCATCTGGCTACCAATTCGAAGATCTGAATGAAATGCGAACCTTGACAGCAGACTGGATTCCAAACATAGTACCGCTCATGCCACCCGATTACGTTACCTATGGGAGATACGACATACATCTCCTAGACTCAACATTCATCGAAGCCAATCCCGACTACAAAGACTTCTACTACGAATTCATCCTAGACAGCGGAGGAAAACTAGTCATCCTGTTTCAGGGAAGCAACAGGGACGGCACTTTCTGCTTCGGACAAAGTCTCACCAGATAAGATGCTAGTAGACACACGTGACATGTAAGTTGAAAAGTCAGGCTACACCGATAAGGTGCAGCTTGACTTTTTCTATTCACTTGACATGCGCCCCTTTA
>Ga0255340_1001096_pt1 | contig 38182 bp, 29 predicted proteins | sample wastewater_treat_7_FD_192417 | JGI IMG/M metagenome (GOLD analysis project Ga0255340, IMG submission 192417) | Wastewater microbial communities from Lulu Island WWTP, Vancouver, Canada - plant10 | ecosystem: Engineered > WWTP > Wastewater > Unclassified | place: Canada: Vancouver, British... | reverse complement strand
CCCGTGAAGCGGCACGCCGCTCCTCCTGCCAGAATAATTTGAAGCAGTGGGGACTTGTATTCAAGATGTATGCCAATGAGTCGCCAGGAGAAAAGTTCCCCACCATTCAGGTCGGCAATTATCTCAAGCGTAACGGCACCTACAGACTCTGCCTCGATGTGGGTCCCAATATGTTCCAGATTTATCCTGAATATCTTACTGACCCCATGATTATTTTCTGTCCCTCCACGGCAGATCTGGGCGGTAAAATTAATCATGCGAAAGACGGCGGCACCGAGTTCTGCGTAGGTTATGCGGAAAATCATGGCGGGAAATGTGCCCGTGCGGTCGATGCCAGCTATAACTATCTTGGCTGGGTTCTTGACCGAAGCGACTTTACCGATCCTCAGGAACAATTCGGTAACTTCGGCAATATCCAGATGCTGGCCCCTTTGCTGCCCAACATTACACAGGTTGATCCTACAGCGAACGTGAACGCCCAGCTTGGCTGGCTGCTCAATTTCATTCTTGACATCACCAAAGTCGGTCCTTACAACAATCCGAACGGGCCAAAGGGCATGGTGCCGCTGGTGGATCAGGACGCCAAAGTGCCCGCAGGCATCGGTAATGGCGGCGCAGGCAATACGAGCGACACTGTCTATCGCCTGCGCGAAGGGATCGAGCGTTTCCTGATTACGGACATCAATAATCCTGCAGCCAGTGCTCAGGCACAGAGCACGGTCTTTGTGATGTTTGATGCCCTTTCCACGAACCCTGCCGATTACAACCACGTGCCGGGCGGTTCCAATGTGCTGTACATGGATGGCCACGTTGCCTTCCAGCGCTATGAAGAAAAAGGTGACGGTCCCGTCAACAGCCTCATGGCTATACTGGTAGGGCTTTTGAGCGATCTGTAAGCCGAACCTGCTGTTCCGTTTTTTCCGGCGCCTCTCCCCAGCGGAGGGGCGCTTTTTGTTTCTGCTGGCAAATGATCCCGAAAATGCGCACAAACAGTGTATAAAAGGGACTTTATAGAACATCTCATAAGGCGGAAACAGGTCTGTCCAGATTTTTTTTGCGCCCGGTTAAAGTGCAAATAAGGTCTGTCCAGCATCGACACTTTTCTTAGCTCGAAAAAATTTGCTTTTGTTCCAGAGAACCTTTATAATCACAAAAGTTGTCTTATTTTTGTGTGTTCCTTTTAACCAAACCCAAGGAGTAATGTCTTATGAAACGTAAAGGATTTACACTCATCGAACTGCTGGTGGTGATTGCCATCATCGGCATCCTGGCAGCCATTCTGCTGCCTGCTCTCGCCCGTGCCCGTGAAGCGGCACGCCGCTCCTCCTGTCAGAACAATCTGAAGCAGTGGGGACTTGTTTTCAAAATGTATTCCAATGAATCCCCCGGCGAAAAATTCCCGACCATCCAGATCGGTAACTACAAAAAGATCGATGGCACGCTGACCGTGGCGCTTGATGCGGGTCCGAACCTTTTCCAGATTTATCCGGAATACCTGACCGATCCCATGGTCATTTTCTGCCCCTCCACCGCTGATCTGGGCGGAAAAATTGACAAAGCCAAAGACGGCACAACGGAATTTTGCGTAGGCTACAACCACAAACACGGCGGCAAGTGCGCCCGCGCTGTAGACTCCAGTTATGCCTACCTCGGCTGGGTGCTTGATCAGACCGACTACACCAGCCCCAACGTTACGCTGGGCTCCCTGACCGGTCTCAGCGCCATTACCTCCATTATTCCCGATGTGACCATCAACCCGGCGGATGAAGTCAACGCTCAGTTCGGCTGGACTCTGGACGCTCTGTTGAACACCCAGAATATCGGTGCTCTGCTTGCCGTCGAAGGTATGCTTCCGGCAGTGGATAAAGACGTGAAAGTGCCTGCCGGTTTCGGTAATGGCGGTGCCGGCAGTGCCAGCGACACGGTCTATCGTCTGCGCGAAGGTATTGAGCGCTTCCTGATCACGGACATCAACAACCCTGCAGCCAGTGCCCAGGCACAGAGCACGGTTTACATCATGTTCGACCAGATCTCCACCAATCCTGCCGACTTCAACCACGTGCCCGGCGGCTCCAACATCCTGTACATGGATGGTCACGTTGCCTTCCAGCGCTATGAAGAAAAAGGTAACGGCCCCGTCAATGGTCCGATGGCCCGTCTGATTGGACTGCTGAATTCAGATCTGTAAGCCAGTTTTTTTCTCTCTGCGGACAAGCGGCGTCTCCCGGAGTTTCCGGGAGGCGCTTTTTTATTTTAATGGGGGCTGTAACGGATCGCTTCGCCAAACTCCCAGGCGAGAGCCTTTCGGGGCGGCAGCGTGATCATGACCGGCTCTCCTGAAGTGATGCAGTCCGGAACGGGTGCCGTGCTTTTATCTGTGAGCACTGTCCGGGCAAGGGATGCGCCGTCTGTACCGGTGTTTCTGAGTACGATGGGCGCTTCTATCGGTTCATCGGACACATTGGCAAAGAGCAGTGCCGTCCTCGTTTCTCCGGCTATCTGCCAGGCGCCCGTAAGCAGCGCATCGGTAATGACCGGATGCTCTCCATGCCACTGCCAGTCGGCGCGCACCTGCGGTATAGTGCCGCCGGTCACGGGCGGCCGCAGCATTTCGCCTGCATAAAAATACCGGCGCAGCAGCCAGCGCAGCTGCACGATCTGTTTGAAAAAGGCGGCGTTTTCTTCCGCTATTGCCAGATCAGGATTGATCCATCCGATCTGTTCGCCGAAGACCAGCTGCTGCGCCGCCTTCATTCGGAGGGCGAGACTTGCCGTCTCACCGCCGCCATAGGACCTGCCGAAGCATTGAATCGTACCGCCGTAGATCGCCGGAAAAACGGGTAGCTGCCCATCGGTCTGCCAGTGCCAGCTGAGATATCCGTCGAAGCGGTTGATATAGGGTTCGCCGTTGCACTCCGTAGTGATCACATGCCCTTCCGGCATTTCCCGGCGGATCCGATCCAGCATGTTCCAGTAACTCAGGTTCCACCAGGAGCCACCCGCAAGAGGATGGCCGTGGGACGGATCCATGCACAGGGCAGGCGTCGCTGCGGCAATCTGATCAATATACACGCCCTTCACGCCGCACTCTTTCTGCAGGCGCAGCACGATTTCCTTCACTTTATTCTGCCACAGCGGTGTGGCGGGGCACATGACCCCCAGCGCAACTTCGGATCCGTCGCTTTCCCGGCTGCCGTATTTTTCGATATAAGGCGCGCCATCTTCTTCTTTGGTCACAGCGGGCAGAGCAAGCGAAGTGAAGGAGCAGTCTTCCGCACCGCAGTCGTGCGTATCCCAGAGCCGTCCGTTGATGTAGGGCATAACGTATACATTGGCTGCCTGCAGGGCCTGCACCGCCTCGGCAAATCCCTCTTTGGCAGGGAAATAATGAGGATAATCATTGTCGAAGGGGATTTCATGCCAGTTGTACCAGTGAAAGCCTACGGGCACATCGAGGTAGTCGGCAAAAGACTTGACGCGCTCCGTCACTTCTTCCGGTGTGCCTCCCGTCTGTGCCCATACGCAGAGCTCACGCATCCAAAGAGGCGTATCTTCCCGCCCTTCTCTGCCGAGCCGGGGCATCCACAGCGCATTCTTTTGCACCCAGTTTTTGTAATACTGCGCCGCATCGAACCAGTCGCCCCGGAAGAGCCGCCACACGGCTTTGCCCGGAAGGCTGTAATTATTGGTTCGGGTTGTATCGGGTATGGGATGTTCGAAAAAGAGGCTGACTGTCCGCTCTTTCGCTTTCGACTGGGCAACGATTTCTTTTGCCGATCCCTGTGGATCATGCATGGCAAAATAGAAACCGGACTGGTTCTGTTCGGGCGACCACCTGGAAAAGGTGCTCATAAACTGCATGCTGCCCCAGCCGCCGCCGTAGCGCTGCCATTTCTGCATGTCCGCATCCCAATGATATTGAATCAGCGCACCGGGCCCGTCCGGATAGAGGATGCCCCCGTCACAGATGGATTCGTGGAGGGTTATCTGCGGAAAAACGACATCTTCCAGCCGTGTTGTATTGAGTGCCCCGGCTGTGGCAATGTGCCATTCCCAGGCGCTTTCTTCGGGGCGGGCATAGAGCCGCACTTCCACAGTAAAGGTGCTGAGATTCGCACCGGGATAGCCCTCCCACCGGAGCAGGGCGCCTCCATCCGTCGCTTCCATGCCGACCCGTTCCCATCCGTCTGTGGAGGGGACATGTGTCTCTTTTCCGTCCTGATCGCAGACAACAAGCACAAAGAGGGGCCGGCACAATGCCGCCAGAAGATTTCTGTCCTTGCCCAGGTCCTGCAGACGGGTAATCCGGATGCCGCCGGAGCCCTGATGAAAGGTAAGGGCAAGGTCGCCGGAAATACATTCCAGCGTGTCGTCGGCGAAAAGCTGCAACGGAAGCAGCAGCAGGCAGAGAAAGAGCGCTGTGGCAAAGAGACGCGTTTTCATGGCACACTCCTGTCGGCTCATCCATGCAGCGGCGCTGCAGGGTTGTAGGCGGACAGCCTGCTGATGCTGTAAAAAGCTGTCCTTTAAAAATCGATGACGCTGAGCTCCGGAATACAGGAATCCAGCGGAAGGGTCTCAATATGGGTCGCGCCGAGCCGGGCAAGGTCATAACGCACCTGTGCAAGAGGCAGTGCGGGATCAGCGGTACGCACCTGAATGTTGAATTCAGTAAAATTAATGCCTTCGTTCATCGTGGGCTCATCGCCGAAAAGGCGGTGTTTATCCAGATAGTCAATGATGGCGGGCACCTGATCTTTGCGGGCATTGAACAAAACCAGCACTTTGTTTTCGGCAAAAACAGCGCCGTAAAGATTCAGCAGAAACATACGTGCAAGTTCATATTTTTCCGGATCATTTTTCAACCCTTCCGCCGCCCAGACGCCTGCTTCGGACTGCATGATTTCTTCACTGATTTCCAGCCCGTAATTCCGGATGGCGCTGCCGGTCTGGGTGATTTCCAGCCCGAAATCAACACTGCCGTGGAGTACTTTCGCCTCGGTCTTTCCCCACGATTCATAAACGACCAGCCCCTTTTCGATCTTCGGAGGCGTATTGTATTTTTGAATGGAGTAGCAGTCCCATTCCTCACCAAAGCCCAGTGCCGCGCGTTTCTTCTGAAACCATTGAATGAAGAGATAGGGCATTTCCGAAACGGCACGGATTATCTTCTGCTCTGTCAGCAGTTGTGTCAGCCAGGCATCAAAACTCTGCCCTTCCGGACGGGGAGCGTTGATAATGACAAGCCGTACTTTGCCCCGGCCCAGCGACAGTGCTTTGGAAAGCGTGATGTTTTTCCCGTATTCGTGCTTGTATTCCAGAAGCCGTTCGGCAATCCAGTCATCGCCGCCGATGGCAATGTCGACTTCATGCAGCGCCAGCTGCGCGCCGAATTCCTGAGGGCGTCCGTCCCAGCCGAAAAGCATGGAATGGAGCGGGAAGGTGGTAGGCCCGCCTTTTTCGTATCCTTGCGTGGGAAAGCCGGCCGCTTTAAGCAGAGTAACAAGATTACCGCCCCGATTGACATCTGCCAGCGATCCGGCAGGCATACCGATAACAAGTTTGTTTTTCATGAAATGCTCCTGCAGCGGGAAAAAGTTGCCCGCTGAAAAATGAGTTGATTTACGGGAGAGCCGTTTCTGCCTTGGCAGAAGAGTGTCCCGGTTTATATCCACGCACTCCCGAAGATTGCAGCAGTGTATCACCTGAAGGGGGATCAGACAAACTGCTTCATATATTCCAGACTCTTTTGGGCGATCGCTTCCGGCCCCGCCTCAAAACGAAATACTTCCACAGACACATAACGGTCGTAATTAATGTCTCTGAGCGCATCGAAGATAGGAGCGAAGTCGACCTCGCCCCAGCCCGGCCCGTGGAAATTTGTGTCGTTCGCATGGTAATGACGCAGGTATTTCCCGTATTTCCGGATCAGTGTCGCCCGATCCTCTTCCAGATAGGACATGGCTTTGGTGTCCAGAAGCAGCTGAAAATGGGGATGATTCACCGCATCGATGAGCTCTACCGTCTGCTCGGGCGTGTGGCAGAAATTGGTTTCCCAGTGGGTCAGCTGTTCCATGCAGATTGTAACGTCACGCGCTTCACAGGCGGGCATGGCAGCTTCGAAAATTTCGCGGGCGTAATCGAAGGCCTGGTTGTAAGTAACATCCCGGCCTACATTGCGCTGCTTGGGTGAGCCGAAAATCAGCACTTTTCCGCCCACATCTCCGCAGAAATTGACCAGATCAATGAGATACTGTGTGGTAAAACGGCGGACTTCAGCGTCGGGATGGGTGAGAAAAACACCCTCCGGGCCGACAAAAACCCAATGAATCCCCAGAATATCAAGATCGGCGGCCGCTGCCAGCCGTACAATTTCCGACCGCGTCGATGCGGGGATGTCGGTGACATAGGGCGCCAGTGTGAAGGGAGCGATTTCGAGACCGTCGTACCCTGTTTCCTTCACAAAATTGATGGTGCGCGCCAGATCGTTCCACTCTTTAAATATTTCGTTGCAAATTCCGAATTTCATAAAACCTCCGGTATGTTTAGGGAAGCGCTGCGGCTCTGCCGGCACTGTCATGCATCAGGGCCTGCAACGTTTGGGCTGCCGTCGTAAATGCAAACCCGGTTTCCGCCCGACCGCTTCGCTTCGTACATCATCTCATCCGCAAAACGGATGTAGGATTCCGCACTCGCCCCTTTGTCGGGCGCCGTTTTATTGTTCGTCATCAGTCCGATACTGAGCGTACATTGATCAAAAGCCCGTGCTTCAAAGGAAACCCGTATGCGCTCGGCAATGTTCTTCGCATGAACCAGATCCGTTTCCGGGAGGATCACCGTGAATTCATCGCCTCCGTAACGGCAGCCCACGTCCACATAGTCACGGGTGCACTGGCGGATCACCTCGCCGATTGCCTTGAGAACCCGGTCCCCTTCAAGATGCCCGCGACTGTCATTATACTGTTTGAAGGCGTCCACGTCCAGAAGAAGCAGGGACAGGGGGTGATTCTGCCGCCGTGCACGTTCTATTTCCGCCGCCAGACGCTCATAAAAATAACGCTGGTTATACAGCCCGGTGAGGCTGTCGGTGACAATTTTTTCCTTCAGCTTCTGTTCCAGCTGTTTCTGCTGTGTAATGTTTTTGCAGATCGCAAGAAGGGATACGAACTTCCCCAGATGATCATACGCTTTGGACAGGGAAATACTGACGGGTACCCAGCGGCCGCCCTGATGGCGGAGCTCTGTCTCGTAATTTTGTATAGGGCCGTCGTCCAGCTGCGTCAGGAGCAGTGAAGACTCATCTTCGGCGCCCCGGAGCAGTAATTCAAAGTCCATCCCTTCAAATTCATTAAAGTTGTAGCCGAGCATGCGTACTGCGCCCCGGTTGGCATAAGTGATTTCCAGCGTGGTGCCCAGTGTGAAAACAGCATCCATGGTGCTGTCCAGCAGATTATTCAGCCGCTCCCTGGTGCGCAGCAGCTCGTTTCGTGTTTTTTCAACTTCTTCTGCCAGCGTGGTACATCGGGTCAGTCCCGCCTGCTTCAGGGCGTGCTGTACATCGGCGAGGAGCTGTTCGGGCTCTCCGGCACCGGATAGAAAGACAAAGGAGCCCGGGCAGTTGTCCGCTTCAGTGGCTGCAGCTCCCAACAGTATGCATACTGTTTCTGGGCGCCGTACACTGACTTCCCGAAGGAGCGGAAGGCAATCCTGACCGTTACAGTGCTGCTGGGCGATAAAGACCTGGTAGGAGGCTTCCTGCAAACGCATCAGCGCGTCAGCATGGCTTTTGGCTATGTCCAGCTCAAATGATGCTGCATGCAGGCACTGTATTGTCTTTTCATGGGATGCTGTGCTGCTATTCAGCCACAAAATACGTTCGGACACAGGAATTCCTCGTTTCATTCCGGGGCGGCCCTGCGACCCGGCTGCTCTTATTGATCAACAGAACTCCCAAACTGAAAGTGATCCGGCATCGATGACCGGAGTTTCCGATCTGCCTGCGCAACCGAATTGCGATACACTTTGCGGCTATCCCAACCCTTCAGGCAAACTTCACGACGGCTATCATGGCGACTACGGAGCCGATGGCAATGGTATATTCCAATTTCCCCGGAAGTTTGTCTGCATCGATTTTTTTGGAACCCAGTCCGCTCTGCTGCGCCAGTTTCTGATCGGCTGTTTGCGCTTGCGCCTCATCCATGGTGCTGACCCACAGGACAGCCGTCAGCAGGCAGCACAGTAATACTAACTTAAGAAAAGAACTATTTTTCATGGTTGCTGCTCCTTAGTTATCTCGGTTTCAGACTTCATCTCTGTAATAATAATACCGTTATTCTCTTTTTTATGCAAGTAAAGCACCCCGTTGCGACAGCAAATTCACGGGATATGCGCTCAATTTTGATCGGTATCACAGCCCGGGGATGTGCCGGGCGGATCGATATTTTTCCGGGTGCAGGCACAAAAGCGACGGAAAGCCGTGCCGGGTTGACTGTTTACCCCGTGTTTGCAGTACGCTACTGTCATAGCAAGGCGGAGAAGCCCGCAGAAAGTGATGCAGTGATCCATGTTTTTTCCATGAATGTGCTGCAGGACAGCACCCAACCTTTCTTTTATGTCACCGGAGGGGTGATTCTGGCTCTTTTTCTCGGAGTCGGCATCTGGTCCCTCCATGTCCGCTTTCACCTGCAGCAGGAATGGAGTGTGCGCCGGCAGCTTGTTGTTCTCGGGATGGTGCTTCTCTTTTTCGGTTACGAAATCATTACGGTGCAGCAGTTGATTCAGGATGATATAGCCTTGTTTATCTTTACGCTGCTGGGGCTTCTGGTGGCGGGCATGGCGCTTTACGGTCATCTGGTGGTGTCGCTGCTGTCCCGTATTCTGGTGGAACTGATCCTTCCGGATCATCCCGGCATTTCCACTGCGCCCCAGCTGGAGCACGCTGCACAGCTTGAAAAACAGGGGGACTGGGAAGGCGCTCTGAAAGAGTATTTTGTTCTTGTCCACATTTATCCGGGCAATCCTGCCGTCCTTTCCCGGATTACCGCCAATCTGATCTGCCAGAAACGATATACGGAAGCAAGCCACTGGTTTGACCGTCTGGTCACGTATGCGGAACGCCCCGACGAAGCCCGGGCGCTTCTGGAGCAGATGGCGGCTGCTTTTACAGACGAAAAGGATCTGCCCCTGTTGAGAAACGGGATGTTTTGCTTTTTGCAGCGTTTTCCCCAGCAGACTGAAATCAAAGCGCAGCTTGCGCATTTGGATGCGGAAGACGCAGGAAGGCCCCGCCCGCTCGGAACCGGGATCTCCGGGGAAAAGCCGGGCAGCTCGTCGTTCCAAAGCAGCGCCGCAGTCGGTTCCGCCCTCCTGCCGATGCGGGATCTTTCGGAATCGACGGCGGAAGTCCTTCGGCAGCCGGAAGCGAAAGAGCTCAGTGCAGGCGTCGGTGCGCTGCTGCAGCCGCTTCAGGATCATCCGATAGGCGATCCTAAACGGTGATCTGACGGTGCTGCCGGATGCCTTCGCTGCACCGGTGCCCGCATAAAGGTGGTATACTACTTGAAACAGGTCTCCACTGGAGTAAAGGGAAATGGTGTGTCACATCAATTAACCTGTCCTTACGGAAGTAAAGGATCGCAGCCGCCCGGTTCACTGGTGCATGTCGGCACCGCTCATACAGCGGTGCCTGAAATTACGCTGATTTGTTTCGGGCCTGAACACCATGCCATCCGCAAGGGCATATCTCTCGAGGAAGCAGCAAAGCCGGATACCCGGGCGGAAGTGGTTTGGCTGGATATAACCGGTCTGCATGATGTTTCACTGCTGAAGGAAGCGGGCGAGCGTTTTTCAATCTTTCCGCTGACACTGGAGGATATTCTGAATACCCACCAGCGGCCCAAGGCGGAGTTTTTCGAGCAGTATGTTTTTTGTGTGCTGAAAGTGGCGGAGCCGCATCCGTCGGGAAGAGGGCTTGTGATGCATCAGCTTAGCCTGATATTGCAGCCCGGACGGGTGATCAGTTTTCAGGAGAAGCCCAATAAAATACTGCATCCGCTGATCCATCGCATAGAAACGGCAGCAGGCCGTATTCGTGAGTTTGGTGCGGATTATCTTTTTCATGCGATACTGGATATTGTTGTGGATCAGTATTTTCTGTGTCTGGAACTGTTGGGTGAAGAAATAGAAGGGCTGGAAAGCCGCGCCCTGGATCGGCCCGATCAGGCACTGGTGCCTGAACTGCAGAAAATGAAACGGGAGCTTCTTTTCCTTCGAAAAGCGCTTTGGCCCCTTCGTGAGGCAGTCAACGCGCTGCTTCGTGACGGGCATCCGCTGATTAAACGTGATACAGATGCCTATTTCCGTGATTTGTACGACCATACCGTCCAAATCATCGATACGGTGGAATTATTCAGAGACATGGCATCGGGGCTTCTGGATGTCTATCTCAGCAGCATCAACAATCGCATGAGCGAAGTGATGAAAATCCTCGCCATCATCTCGACAATTTTTATACCCATGTCGTTTATAGCCGGAATTTACGGTATGAATTTCCGGCATATGCCGGAATTGGATGTACCCTGGGCATACCCGCTGGTGCTCCTGCTTTGCCTGTGCATAGCAGGCGGAATGCTGGTTTTTTTCCGGCGCAGGCACTGGTTATAATACCCGCTTACATCATCTTTCCAAAATGCCCGTGAAGAGGACAATTCGATGCAGTCATTAACCCCTCAGGAAATTGTTCAGGAACTGGACAAATATATTGTCGGTCAAACCCAGGCGAAACGAAAAGTTGCGATTGCGCTGCGAAACCGCTGGCGCCGCCTTCAGCTGCCTGAAGCACTTCAGGAAGAAGTAGTTCCTAAAAATATCATTATGATAGGAACCACCGGTGTCGGTAAAACGGAAATTGCACGCCGCCTGTCCAAACTTGCACAAGCGCCCTTTGTTAAAGTGGAAGCGAGCAAATTTACAGAAGTGGGTTATGTGGGACGGGATTGCGAGTCCATGATCCGGGAACTTACGGAAGTGGCGGTGAAAATGGCGCGGGAGGAGCTGCGTGGGGAATGTGAAGCCCGGGCAAAGGAAAAGGCGGAGCAGCGTCTTCTGGATCTTCTGCTGCCCCCGACCATGCGGCATGCTGAAAGAGGAGGATACAATCCTGCCGACCCGGATGCCGGAGATGAGCCGCCTGTTGAACGGGGGGCTGCCGCTCAGGAGAAAGCAAGAAACCTGATCCGAACCAAACTGGCGGCAGGGGATCTGGAAGACAAGGAAGTGGAACTGACCGTTACCGAGTCCAAGGACAACGCCATGCTCCAGATATTTGCTTCCAGCGGCATGGAAGAAATGGGCATGAATCTGCAGGATGTCTTCGGGCACATGACGCCGAAACGGCGGAAAGCGAAAAAGGTCACCGTGGCGGAAGCGCGGGAAGTGCTTCTGCAGGAAGCGTTCAATGAGCTGATTGACATGGACCTTGCCGCGCGGCGCGGTGTTGAGAATGCAGAAAACAGCGGTATTGTTTTTCTGGATGAAATAGACAAGATAGCAGGACGTGGGCATCGGGGACATGGTCCCGACGTGTCCCGCGAGGGTGTCCAGCGCGATATCCTCCCCATCGTGGAAGGCAGCACGGTACTGACGAAATACGGTTCAGTCCGAACCGATCACATTCTTTTCATTGCAGCCGGCGCTTTTCACATGACCCAGGTGTCCGATCTGATCCCGGAACTTCAGGGACGCTTTCCCATACGTGTGGAGCTCGACAGCCTGAGCCGGGATGATTTTTTGCGTATTCTCACCGAGACGGAGTATTCGCTGATCAAACAATATCAGGCCATGCTTGAAGCGGAAGAAGTCACCCTGCATTTTGAACCGGAGGCTCTGGTAAAAATTGCGGAAATCTGTGAGCGCGTGAACAGTGAAACCGAAGATATCGGCGCAAGGCGGCTTCATACGATTTTAGAGTATGTGCTGGAAGACATCTCTTTTGATGCATCCAACCGCAAAGGGACGCAGGTTTTGATCACGGCGGAGTTCGTGGAAAGCAGGATTTCCGAAATCGCGGAAAAACGCGATTTGAGTCAATATGTGCTTTAAGGCGAAAATGCGCCATGATACACTTTTCGCTCATGCAGGAGGCGGGGCTGTCTGTTGCCGCAATGTCCGACAAAAGCGACGGAGACTGCGGCAGCCGTGATGAGGCGGTGCCCAATACAGAAGCGTTTATGACATTGGCCGGTGCACCCGGCGTACGTCCCGTCCGGGTGCGGCAGGTACACGGCATTGCCGTAGTATGTGCCGAAGAGGCGCGCGGCGCTTCTTTGGAAGCGGATGGAATACTCCTGGGCAAAGCCGGGATCGCAGCAGGGGTCAGTGTGGCGGATTGTGCGCCTGTGCTGCTTTTTGATCCCTTAGTACGGGCAGGCTGCCTTCTTCATGCCGGTAGGGAGGGAAGTTTCCGTAATATTGCCGGGACGGGAGTGGCACTTCTGACGCACCGTTTCGGGTCGCAGCCTTCTTCTCTTGTGGCGCTGATCGGACCCTGCGCCCATGGCTGCTGCTACGAAGTCTCTCCGGAGTTGGCGGCGCAGTGGCATAGGGCGGGGTATGCCTGCCGGGACCGCTTTCTCGATATCCCCGGCACAAACAGTGCGCAACTTGAAAAAGCGGGCGTTTTCAGGCACAATATTCATATTGTGCCCCACTGTACTGTGTGCGGCGGTGTGTTTTTCAGTTATCGAACCGACAAAACATCCAACCGGAATCTTGTAGTAATGATGGTATAACCCCAAGCACAATAAGGATCTGCTGAAACTTCGTAAATCTGCCCTGATTTTACGGAGGCGTAAGCAGAAATCGGTTGCACTTTTACCGGTATGTATGTTATTGTACTGGTAACAGATAGCGACCGTGACAAGTGGGTCTTGGCCCACTTTTTTTGTTTGTGTTTTTTGTGTTTCAGGGCAGGAAAGGCATGTTCCGTGGAAACAGATGCCCTGGTGCGTCAGCTGTGGCAGTTGCTGGAAGGAGACTTGCAGCAACTCGGTTTCGAGCTGGTGGAAGTGGAAATGTCCCGGCAGGGCGGTGCGCCGCTGCTGCGGGTTTTTATAGATAAAGAAGGCTCGGGTATCACGATGGACGAATGCACACGTGCATCCCAGATGATGGACCCGCTGCTGGACAGTGCCGATTTTCTGGATGGTCGCTACATGCTTGAAGTGTCATCGCCCGGTATCAGCCGGCCCCTGCGCAAAGCATCTCATTTTGAACGCTACTGCGGGCAGCCTGTCCGGGTGGAAACCCGGGCGCCGGTTGACGGCCGCTCCCGGTTTCGAGGCGTTCTGCGTGCATTGGATGGCGATCTTATCCGGATACAGATGGGCAATGCTGAAGTGGCTCTGCATCTGGAAAATATCAAGAAGGCACGGCTGGATCTCTGATCTGCCCCGCCTGAGGAGATTGTCTTGACAGAAAACATGAAAATGATCCTGCAACAGCTTGAAGCCGAGAAAAGCCTGGATATGGACACGCTGATTGAAGCCATTCGTGGGGCCATTGAAACGGCAGCGGGTAGAGCCATGCATAAAAAAGTGGCTCATGTGTCTGTGGAAGTTGAAAGACAGCCTCTGTCATTTAAAGTGTTTGAAATCAGGCTTGTAACGGAAACGGTCCAGGATCCCAGTTCAGAAATCGCTCTCGAAGATGCATTGAAACTGAATCCCGACGTGGTGGTGGGCAACAAACTGAAAGTGCCCGCTGCCCCGGCGGATTTCGGGCGTATTGCAGCTCAGGCGGCGCGCCAGATGATCGCCCAGAAAATCCGGGAAGCGGAACGGGAACGGATCTTTCAGGATTTCAAACAGCATGAAGGCGATCTGGTCGTCGGTTCCGTAAAGAATATTGACGACCATCGGAATCTGTTTATCACCGTGGGGCAGGTGGAAGCGGTGCTGCGCTACAGAGAGCAGTCGCCTCGGGAACGATATAAGGTCGGAGACAGAATCCGCGCCATCATTCTGGAAGTGGACCGTGCCAGCAAGGGTGCCAAGGTGATCCTTTCACGCAATGCGCCTGAACTGGTTGAGGCGTTGTTCGAACACGAAGTTCCGGAAATCAGGGACGGCACCGTCAAGATCAAAGCAATTGCGAGAGATGCGGGGAACCGCACAAAAATCGCCGTGGCATCCAATGATCCCAATGTGGATGCGGTAGGTGCCTGTGTGGGGCTGAAAGGCTCCCGGGTGCGCGCCGTCGTGGAAGAGCTTAACGGCGAGAAAATCGATGTGATCCGCTGGAACAGCGATCCGATGCAGCTGTGCATCAATGCGCTGAACCCCGCCGACATTCTGGACATCCGCATGAATGAGGACATGAAGCGCATTCATGTGCAGGTGCCACAGGAACAGCTGTCTCTTGCTATAGGAAAATCAGGACAGAATGCCCGGCTTGCTTCACAGCTGATTGGCTGGAATATCGATATAAGAGGGGACTCTGAATCCCTCAGTCAGATGGAAGGGAATGTGCCCGAAAACCATAAAGAGAAAGAAAAAGACGGACCGGAGAATGAACTTTCCGAAAAAGGTGACGGCGGCAGCGAAACAGTTTCTGACACGGATACAGAATAGTTTTTTCGCCTGTTGTCAAAGTGGCGTATCAGCTGCCGTAAGTCAAAAAGGGCGCAAAGGCAGATCAGGAGATAGAAAAAGAATGCATACCCTTGCAAGTTTACAGGGATTGAGCTGGAAGCCTGAAAAGGCTTTAGAGATGCTCCGCCAACTGAAGATAGAAGTTGAGAGCATCGATGCCTCTATTCCGGGCAATATTGTGGATCTGCTTTTTGATATAGACGACGATCCCTCTATTTTTGACAAAATGCTGAAAAAAATAAAGGCGCAGGAGAAAGAAGAAGAAGAGGCAGAACGAAAGAAAGAGAAGGAGGCGGCAAAGAAAAAGGCAGAGGCTGCTAAAAAGAAAGCGGAAGCGAAGGCTAAAACCGCCGCCAAAGCCAAGCCTAAGGCGAAGCCCAAGGCAAAAGAAGAAACAAAGGCAAAAGCGCCAGCCAAGGCAAAATCCAAAGCCAAACCCAAAGCAAAAGCGGACGCAATAGTAGAGGAAGAAGCGGCAGAAAGTGCTGTTGCTGAAATCATTGATGAAGAAGTGACACCTGCCCCGCAAGCAGACGAAGCGGAAATTCTGGCGGTACCCGAACCGGAAGTGGCAGAAGTGGTGGAAACGCCTGCTGCTGAAGCTGAAGAAGCACCTGCTGACGAAACACCGGAGCCCTCCGCGCCGGAACCGGAAGAGGAACACGCGCACCCTGCCAAAGTGGTCGCTGAAATCATAGAGGAATCCGAAGAAGAGCGCCTCGCCGATCTGGAACGCCGGGAGAGCCGGATTCAGTCACTTGAAGAGACTCAAGGCACAGGGGTGCTTGCTCAGGCGGAAAAACGCCACGAAGAGGAGCAGCGCAGGCAGGCACGGAGACTGCAGCAGCCTCCGGAGCCCCAAGGTCCCGTCCTCTCGACCATTCAGGCCGATCCCGAAGTGCTGCGTGCTGTTCTTGAACGTGATGCAGAGCGTAAACGTCGTGCTTCCGAACCGCCCGCGCCCCGTGGTGGCAGACGGGTCGCTGATGCCGGAAAAGCCGCTGAGCCGGAAACGGCAAAAGCGAATTTGATTGCCCAGGCACCGTTGAAAGAGGTTTCAGCGGAGGGCGACAAAGATCGTCGTAAAAAGGTGAAGAAAGTAGACCGTACGCGACTTCGTGAAGATGGTATGCGTCGTGAAACAGAAGCGGCAATCCGGGAGTTCCGGAGCGGTACCGGATTTAGCGGATCACGGAAAAAACGTAAAAGAAAACGTGAGGAACAAGCCATCAGCACACCCGAATCTTCAATCGGCGGCACCATCGAAGTCGAAACAGAAGTAACTGTCGAAGCCCTTGCCGGTCTCATGAATCTGCCTGTTAACGAAGTTATTCTGGCGCTGATGGAAGACAATGTCCTTCTGACGAAAAACCAGAGTCTCGATATTGAAATGGTTCGCCACATTGCGTCGAAATTTAATTTTGAAGTCGAAGTGGCAATTCCCGAAGAGGAAGCGATTTTCAAAGAAGAGGAAGACGATCCTGCCGATCTGATCCCGCGTCCGCCTGTAGTTACGGTGATGGGACACGTCGATCATGGAAAGACATCCCTATTGGATACAATCCGGTCGACCAAAGTGGTGGAAGGAGAAGCTGGAGGAATTACCCAGCACATTGCTGCCTACGACATCAAAGTACAGGATAACAAAGTCACATTTCTGGACACGCCCGGACACCAGGCTTTTGCGCAAATGCGCGCCCGCGGCGCACATGTCACCGATGTGGTCGTTCTGGTCGTGGCAGCGAATGACGGCGTGAAGCCCCAGACGGTCGAGGCGATCCATCATGCCAAAGCGGCGGATGTGCCCATTGTGGTAGCCATCAACAAGTGCGATGTAGAATCGGCGCAGCCCGACCGCATCCGCCAGGAGCTTACCCAGTATGAGCTTCTGGACGAAGCCTGGGGCGGCAAGACGATTATGAAAAATATCAGCGCCAAGATGAACCAGGGCGTGGATGAGCTCATGGAAATGCTTGTGCTTCAGGCGGAAATGCTGGAACTGAGGGCCAATCCCAAGAAGCGCGCCAAAGGCACCATTATCGAATCTGAATTGTCCATGGGACTGGGGCCTGTGGCGTGGGTGCTCGTGCAGGAAGGAACCTTGCGGATCGGCGATGCCTTCCTCGCCGGAACAGCCCATGGGCGTGTGCGTTCCATGATTGACTGCAGAGGCGTGGAAGTGCAGGAAGCGGGACCGTCCACACCCGTTGTCGTTACCGGTTTCAACATGCCTGCCGATGCGGGTGAAGTGTTTATTGTCACTCCGGACGAACGCATTGCCCGGGACGTGGCGGAAAAACGGCTGCATCTTGCCCGGAGCAAGCGGGGACCCGCCGTGCGCCAGATGTCGCTCGAAGATTTTCATGCACGCATGGAAGGGCAGGAACAGAAAGTACTTAATCTTATTATCAAGGCCGATGTGCAGGGCTCTGTGGATGCGCTGCAGAACATGTTCTCCGCTGATCTCCGTACGGCAGAAGTGTCCATCCATATCGTGCATGCCGGGGTCGGCGGCGTGACCGAGTCCGATGTGGATCTTGCCATCTCCAGCCAGTCCATCATTATCGGCTTCAATGTTACCGCCAATGCCAAGGTGAAAAAGATTGCGGAACAGACCGGCGTGGATATCCGGCAGTACAGGGTGATTTACGATGCCCTGAACGAAGTCCGCAGCGCTGTGGAAGGGATGCTCACACCGGAAAGCAAAGAAGTGGTGGTCGGTCATGCAGAAGTGCGGAACGTCTTCACCTCTTCCGCATTAGGCAAGATCGCCGGCTGTTACCAGACCGACGGTGAAACGACCCGCAATGCCCTGGCGCGGCTTGTCCGTGACGGCGTGATCAAGTATCAGGGTAAAATCGCGTCTTTGCGGCGTCATAAAGATGACGTGAAAGCGATTACCGCCGGTTTCGAATGCGGTATCAAACTGGAACACTATGAGGATATTCAGGAAGGCGACATCATCGAAACATACAAGATCGAGCAGATCGCCAAAACACTGGACACCGATGCCCTGTGACCATAGGCGTGCTTTATCTTGATCTCGCCATGCCGGAATCGCGTTCACTCAAAGACCGGCGGCGTGCAGTAAAGAGTCTGAAAGAAAGAATACAGAACCGTTTTAATGCTTCTGTTGTGGAGTTGGGCGATCCGGACTTGTGGCAAAGCGCCATGCTGGCAGTATGCATTATCGGAAATGATGTCCGCCATGTTAACAGCCAGCTGAGCAGTGTTGCCGCTTTTGCCGGTCAGGATCATCGGGCTGTGCTGACGGATTACAGGATAGAGATGTTATGAATGGTAAAGGCAGGATCGCCCGTGTCGGCGCATTGATCCAGGAAGAAGTGGCACGGCTGATTTCCCGGGGGATCAAAGACCCGCGTATCGGATTCGTTTCCGTTATGGGGGTACGCATGTCGAAGGACCTGCGCTATGCCAATGTTTATGTAAGCCTCATGGGCTCTGAATCCGAAAGAAAAAGCTCGCTCATCGGGCTGCGGAGCAGCGCAGGATGGGTACGCCGTGAAGTGGGCAGGCATCTGCATATGCGCGTGCTGCCGGAGATCCGTTTTTTTGCGGATACCTCGCTGGATGAAGTGTATCATCTCGAAAGCGTTTTTGAGGAAATCAATGCGGAAAAACAGCGCCAGCCACTGCTCCAGCTCAACCACTTCGAAGTAATCACGGAGCTGCGCAATGCCCGGTCCTTTCTTCTCGCCGTGCATGAGAACCCGGACGGCGATGCCATAGGCAGCATGCTTGCCTTGCGGCTTCTGTTGCAGCAGCTGGGAAAAAGCAGCATCACCTGTGTCTGTGCCGACCCTGTTCCTTCCATGTTTCATGGACTTCCCGGTGCCGCTGCCATCGTAAATGCCGAATCCGATGCCGATACAGATGACTATGATCTCGGCATACTGATTGACTGCGGCACCTTCAGCCGTATTGGTGCGGCTGCCGATTTCTTTGCCTCTGAAAAACGTCTCCTCATTCTTGATCACCATCAGGAACCCGGTGAGTCCGGATCTGTCGGCCTTGTCGATGCAGGCTTTGCAGCAACAGGCGAGCTGATTGCTGAACTGTATCAGGCGGCAGAAGTGCCTTTTACCGCCGACGCCGCTGCGTGCCTTTATGCCGCCATTTCTTGCGATACGGGCTGCTTCCGCTTTGCCAATACGACCGCGCGGACGCATCGTCTTGCTGCTGAACTGATGGAAACAGGCATTGCGATTGATGAGCTGAACGCACGTTTTTTCAGCGATATGTCCCCGCAGAAATTCGAGGTGATGCGTCGTGTGCTGGAGCGGGTTACACTGTATCATGAGGGAGCAGTTGCCCTTTCCTGGCTGACGGCTGCCGACCTGCAGGAGATCGGTGCGGTGAACTCCGACTCGGAAAATCTGGTCAATCTCTGGCAGAGCATCCGCGGCGTGCAGCTGGCAATCTTTTTGAAGCAGTTTGACGAGGGAGAAACCCGGGTCAGCTTCCGCTCAACGGCATCCTTCGACAGTGCTGCTTTTTTGCGGACGCTGGGAGGCGGCGGACATGCCATGGCGGCAGGTGCCACCTTGGAACTCCCTCTGGACGAGGCACGGGCACGCCTTCTTGAAGCACTGGCAGCCTGGCCGGAGAGCCCCTGGGCACGCTGAACAGCTGCGCTGCCCTGACCTGAACCATTATCTCTTTTCTGGAATTACATCTGATGCAACTCAATGGAATATTGCTGGTCGATAAACCGCAGGGTATTACTTCTCACGATGTGGTGGACGTACTGCGCAAAGCGACAGGAATCCGCAGGATAGGACATACAGGCACGCTGGATCCCCGGGCTACGGGATTGCTGGTCATGTGCCTCGGTCAGGCAACCCGTCTGTCCCAGCATTTCTCAGGGCTGGACAAAACCTATGAAGGTGCGCTTCGTCTTGGGATCATCACAGACAGCCATGATCTGGACGGCACCATCGTGGAGGAGCGGCCGCTGCCCGAAGGACTCTCCCGTGAGCAGGTGCAGGCTGTCTGCCATGAATTTCTGGGTGACATCGAGCAGATACCGCCCATGGTCAGCGCCATAAAAATCGGAGGGCGCCGCCTGTACAAGATTGCCCGTGAAGGCGGCGAAATTGAACGTCCGCCCCGGAAGGTGCGTGTAGATCAGTTTGAGGTGTTGCGTTGGGAACTTCCGGAGGCTGCCATTCGCGTCTCCTGTTCCAGCGGTGCCTATGTCCGGACACTGTGTCATGATGCGGGGATGCGTCTGGGATGCGGCGGGGTGCTTGCACAGCTGCGTCGCACGCGTGTGGGTCGGTATGCGATTGAAGATGCGCTGCCTCTGGATCAGTATGATTCGGCGGAGCGTGTGGCTGAGCGTCTTATATCCATGAATGATGCCCTTCATCTCCCCGTCGTTTCTGTGGATGCGATACAGGAAAATATTCTCATGAGCGGCCGCGCCCTGCCGGCGCGTCATCTTGGGATTTCTGCTTCCGCCACCGGTGAATGGGTGCAGGTCAAAAACCAGCGCGGGAAACTGATTGCGCTGGCGCTTATGCAGGATACGCCTGCGGGAATGTGCGTGCAGCCGAAAACTGTTTTTGTATAAACAGCCAGGAGAAGTGCTTCCCATGCATATCATCACCGATGCCAGAACAACCAGTGAACGCTTTCCCGGACTGGTGCTGGCTGTCGGCTGTTTCGACGGTGTGCATCTGGGGCACCGGCAAATTGTCACAGCGCTCATAGAAGAAGCGGAAAAGATAGGCGGAACGCCCGGCATCATGACGCTGGACCCCAATCCGCGGCAGTTCTTCTCGCCGGGCAGTGCCCCCAACATCCTGACGCCCGGCCGGGTCAAGTGCAAACTTCTCGCCGCATTGGGTGTGCAGATTCTGTATTTCCTCCCCTTTGATGCCCGGACAGCGGCAATGGCATCCGGAACCTTTGTTCAGGAGATTTTGCTGGATCGCTGCCGCATTCAGGGAATCATTGCCGGTCATGATTTTGCTTTCGGCAAAGGCGCAGCGGGCAATTATGAATTTCTGAAGGAATCGGGTGAGAAGTACGGTTTTTTTACGAGGCAGGTGCCCCCTCTGATTACCGGGGGACAACGTATCAGCAGCACATTGATCCGTGAACTGATCCTGCAGGGCGAAGTGGACACGCTGCCCCGCTACCTGGGCCGTCATTACAGTATTACCGGTGTGGTGCAGTCCGGGCGCGGTATCGGCAGAACACTGGGCTTCCCGACGGTGAATCTGGATCCAGGCGAGTGCGCCATTCCCGCCCACGGCGTGTATGCCGCCCGGGCACGGCTTAAGGGCGTAGCGTATCAGGCAGCGGTCAATATCGGAATCGCTCCCACGATACAGCATGATAAGCCCATGATCGAAGCGCATCTGCTGGACTTTTCCGGAAATATCACGGGCGAGGAAATAGAGGTGATCTTCTACAGGCGTATGCGCCCGGAACAACGCTTTCATTCCCGGGAAGCGCTGGTGGATGCGATTGCCTGTGATGTGGAAGTCGTTCGCGAATACTTTTCCGCCCTGTGAAACGGATGCAGCGCTCTCAGCCGAAAGCAACATCCAGCAGCATCATCAGTGCAAATCCGCACATGAGCCCGATCGTGGGAATGTCGGTGTCTCCTTCGCGCTGACTTTCAGGAATCAGTTCTTCCGCTACGACAAAGATCATGGCACCGGCAGCGAAGGCAAGCGTAAAGGGAAGGACAGGGCGCGCAAGAAGTACCAGCCCCGCACCAAGCACACCGGCTATGGGCTCCACAATACCGGAGGCAGACCCCAGCAGGAAGCATTTCATCGGCGACAGCCCTTCCCGCCGCAGAGGCATGGCAACGGCAGTCCCTTCAGGGAAGTTCTGAAGGCAGATGCCGATGCCGAGAGCAATGGCGCCCGCCACAGTGGCACCGGGCATTCCGGCGGCGGCAGCGCCGAAAGCAACCCCCACAGCGAGTCCTTCAGGAAAATTGTGCAGCGTAATGGCAAGGACAAGCAGCGTACTGCGCCGCCACGAAGTAGGAAGCCCCTCCGCATCAGCCTCGGCAAGACTCGGGTGCAGATGGGGAAGAATTTTGTCAATAAGCAAAAGACACAGCCCGCCCGACAAAAAACCCAGAGCAGCAGGTATCCAGGGGGTATAATTGAGCTCTTTGGCAATTTCAATGGCGGGAAGCAACAGCGACCAGAAACTGGCGGCGATCATCACGCCGGCGGCGGCACCCAGCATCCCGTCCAGAAATTTTCGGTTGATTTCCTTAAAAAAGAAGACTGGCAGCGCACCCAGTGCGGTCGTACCGGCAGAAATCAGGGTGGCGATAAAAGCCTGCATGACAGGACTCAGAGAAGTAAAAAAAGCCATGACTGTTATTCCTGTATGACTATGCTGAGGGCGTGTCGGATCTCTTTCCCGGAAAAAAACAGGGATACATCTATACGCATCCGCCTGGAGCCCCAGTTGAACAGAAATTGTAATAAGGACGGGCGGATAATGCAAATTTTCCGGAAAAAGATCCCTTTTTCAGGTGGTTATTTGCTTTTAAACCGCCTGTTCGGGTAGTTTATTGGCATAAAGGGGCGTTTCTTTCTGTTATAGAGACATGCAAGGTGGACTGCAATTGTATGTGTGAGAGAGCGTAGGGGCTTTTCTGGCAATCGTTTACAAACTGGTCGCGGTATATGAGCCGCTGTCCAATCCCATACACCTTTAATCCTGTAGATGGAGAATACCCGATGTTGCGCGTATTGCTGCTGGACAACTTGTGTGAAGAAAGCATCAAACTCTTCGAAGAGGCCGGCATTGAAGCCGATGTCAAACCGCCGCAGACTCCGGAAGAGCTCGCTAAAATTATCAACAATTATGACGGTATGGTCATCCGCAGTGCGACCAAGGTGACTGCGGAGGCACTGGAAAATTCCACGCGCCTCAAAGTGATCGGTCGTGCCGGGGTCGGTACGGACAATGTGGACAAGGCGGCTGCCACCAAAAAAGGCATCGTCGTCATGAACACGCCCGGCGGCAATACCATCTCCACCTGCGAGCATGCCTTTGCCCTGATGCTGTCCATGTGCCGGCAGATTCCACGCGCGCACGATTCCATGGAAGCGGGACGCTGGGACCGCAAACAATTCATGGGCACGGAGCTGAAAGGCAAAGTGCTGGGCGTGATCGGCGTCGGACGTATCGGCGGTGCCATTGCGAAACGTGCCAAGGCCTTCGAAATGCGCGTGCTTGCCTTCGATCCTATCTTAAGCCCTCTGAAAGCTGAAAGTCTCGGGGTTGAACTGGTCGGGCTCAACGAGCTGCTGTCCACAGCCGACTTTATCACTGTGCATGTGCCCAAATCGGACAAGACCTTCAACATGATCGCCAAAGAGCAGATTGAGCTGATGAAGCCCAACTGCCGCCTCATCAACACCGCCCGCGGCGGTATTATCAACGAGCAGGATCTGGCGGAAGCGCTTCGAAACAACCGGATTGCAGGTGCCGCACTGGACGTTTATACCAGCGAGCCCTTTAAAGACAATCCCTTCCTGGGTCTCGACAATGTCATCATGACCCCGCATCTGGCCGCCTCCACCAATGAAGCGCAGCTGACCGTGGCGGTGGATGTGGCACGCCAGCTGATCGATTACCTGACCACGGGTGCCATTGTCAATGCGGTTAATGTGCCCAGCATGGACAGTGATACACGGCGGGAAATGATGCCGCTTCTGTACCTCGCTGAACGGCTCGGCCTGTTCCAGTCGCTTTTTGTAAAAGGCCGTCCCAAATCCATTGAGATCGAATACATCGGCGACCTGGGTGTGACCGATACCTACGCCATTACCACCTCGATTATCGCCGGATTTCTCCGGCCCATGGTGGAAACGGTCAATATGATCAGCGCTCCTTCGCAGCTGCAGGAGCGGGGCGTTGAAGTTTCGGAAAAACGAAGCCCCGTTGCCTCCAGTTATGCCTTCGAAATCGGCGTGACGGTAACCACCGATCAGGAAACACATAATGTGCGCGGCACGCTTTTTAACAGGACAGATCCCCGTATCTGCACCATCAACGGCATGCGGGTGGATGCGAAGCCGGAAGGCTATATGCTGGTCTGCACCAATGAAGACAAACCGCTCATTATCGGGCGTGTCTGCACCGCCATCGGCAATGCGGGCGTAAATATCGCCAATCTCATGCTCGGCCGTGCCGGGCGTGGCGGTCAGGCGGTGACGGTGCTGAATCTGGATGCGCCTCTTGATAAAGAGACGCTGCAGAAATGCATTGAAGTGCCCCATGTGACCGAAGTGCGCCAGGTGGCACTGCCTGAAGCCCAGACAGTCGCCTGAGCGAATGCATCGTAAAATACTGTTTTAACCCCGGTAAAGGAGAACTACGTGTCCAGCTATACCCATATCGTCGTGCCGGAAGGCGAAAAAATCCAGGTCGATAAAAGCGGGCGGGTTCAGACCCCCGACACTCCGATTATTGGTTTTATTGAAGGCGACGGCACCGGTCCGGATATATGGCGTGCCTCTCAATTTCTCTTTGACGCTGCTGTGAAGCATTGCTACGGCGATAAGCGCAAAATTGCCTGGATGGAAATTTATGCCGGGGAAAAAGCCAACCGCCATTGCGGTTCTTATCTGCCCGACGAAACGCTGGATGCCATCCGCGAGTATTCCATTGCCATCAAAGGTCCGCTGACCACCCCTGTGGGCGGCGGTTTCCGGAGCCTCAATGTAAGTCTTCGCCAGCAGCTGGATCTGTTCGCCTGTGTGCGCCCTGTCCGGCATTTTGAAGGGGTGCCCAGTCCGGTCAAAGAGCCTGAGGCTGTGGATATGGTGATATTCCGCGAAAATACTGAAGATGTTTATGCGGGTATGGAAGTGGAAGAAGGAACGCCGGAGACAAAAAAACTTATCGATTTCTGCACCAGAGAATTCGGCTGGACGATTCGCCCCGATTCAGGTATCGGCATTAAACCCATCAGTATTTCCGGAACAAAGCGGCTTGTGCGTGCCGCCCTGAACCATGCAGTACAGCACAACCGTAAATCAGTGACGCTGGTGCACAAAGGAAACATTCAGAAATTTACGGAAGGCGCTTTCAGAAAATGGGGCTATGAGCTCGTGCGTGAAGAATTCGCCGATGTGGCTGTCGGCTGGGATGACTGCCAGGGCAAACCGGGCGATAAAATTCTTGTAAAAGATGCCATTGCCGATATTTTCCTGCAGCAGATTCTGACCCGCCCCCGGGAGTTTGAAGTCGTTGCCACCATGAACCTGAACGGCGACTATTTCAGTGATGCACTGGCGGCGCAGGTCGGCGGTATCGGCATCGCTCCGGGCGCAAATATCAACTATGAAACCGGTGTCGCCATTTTTGAAGCGACCCATGGTACCGCTCCGAAATATGCCAATCTGGACAAAGTGAATCCGAGCAGCGTGGTGCTGTCCGGCGTGATGATGTTCGAGCATATGGGCTGGGACGAGGTCTCCGACGCCATTATTACAGCACTGACACGCACCTTCAAACAGAAGCGGGTCACCTATGATTTCGCCCGTCTGATGTCCGGTGCCACCGAGCTTAAATGCAGCGAATTTGCTAAGGCGGTCGCTGAAAACTTTTAAACGCTGCCCTTCGTAACAATTGACACGCCCTCGCTCCGCTTCGGAGTGGGGGCGTTTTGTTTTTGATGAGCGGGGGTTAAAGGAAATGTAGTGATTTCTTTGCGTGGTGTGTCATAATGAGTGCCGGTATCACCCCTGATCAGCGAAAGGAATACTATGAAGTATCTGACTTTTCTTTCTGTTTTCTTCTGTTTTCTGATTGCTTCTTCTGCTTCCGCTGCCGAAGAGATTAAATATCTCACACCGGAAGAGTTCGTGATTATTCCCTGGGGGCATATTCCTGACGATCTGGAAGTGCTGCGTACCATCCGGGAGTGCGGCTTCAATATGGCGGGGCTTGCTTCGGATAAAACGCTGGATCTTGTTCATGAAGCCGGGCTGAAGGCGCTGCTTTTTAATCCTGACTTTCATGCGCATCATGACACCTTGACGCTGGGTAAAGAGGAGATTCAGAAACGTGCGGATGCGGCTGCCGCTGTAGCGCCGGGTCATCCTGCTCTTTACGGGTATTTTCTGCGGGACGAGCCGGGCGCCAATGACTATCCGGCGCTTGCCTTATGGAGAGAAGCTTTCTCCCGGGCAGACCCGGATACCCCGGCGTATATCAATCTCTTTCCGAATTATGCTTCTCCCGATCAGATGAATGTGCCGACCTACGAAGAATATGTGGAGACTTTTATCGCGACGGTCAAGCCGGAAATACTCAGTTATGACCACTATGCGCTGATGGAAGGGGGAGTGCTCCGGAACGGCTATTTCAGCAATTTGGAGACCATCCGGGCGGCTGCACTCCGTCATGACCTCCCCTTCTGGAATATCGTTCTTTCCAATGCGCACTTTAACTATATGGAGCCCACTGCGGCAGGTTTCCGTTTTCAGCTTTATACGACCCTTGCCTATGGTGCGAAAGGAATCTGCTACTTTACCTATTTCACGCCCACAACAGGCAATTACCGGCTGGGTCCCATCGATCAATTCGAAGACAAGACGCCGACCTGGCATATGCTCCGAAATGTCAATCTGCAGCTGCACCGGATCGGTCCTGTTTATATTACGCTGAAAAGCAAAAATGTTTTCCATCATCCTAATGTGCCGGATGGCTGCAGGGGCATGGAAACAAGCTTGTATCTGTCTCATCTGGAAGGCGGTGATCTGATGGCTGGCGAGTTTGAAAACCCGGAGGGTCAGCCTTTTGTTCTGGTTGTAAATAAAAGCCTGCATCACTCCTGTACAGTGGAGGCGGCATTCAAGGAAGGCAGCAACATCCTGTGCGTCAATGCATGGACAGGTCTGATTCATGCCTGGCGGGGCGAACACCGGTGGCTTGCGCCCGGGCAGGGCATGTTGATGACCATATCAAGGCTTGAAGAGTAAAATAGTCCGGTGCCTGTCGTCGTACAAAAACAGAAGGAAGACCTGTCATGAAAATGCTGACACCCTTTTTTACAGTCCTGTCTGTCGCGCTCTTTGCTGCTTCGCTGCTGTCGGCGCAGGAATACTGTGCACTGGAAAAAAAGCTGATCGAATACGGCTGGGATGTGCCGACGCCGGAGTATATCCGTGACAATATCCGGGAAATGGAGAAACGGCCTTTTGACGGTGTTGTTTTCCGGTTGAAAGGCGGGGGGAAAGTCTTGGACATCACGCCGATGACGGAAGAGCATTACGCCGGCGATTATGCGGCTGTCGCCGAGATTGCCTGGGACAAATTCACGGATAATTTTGTCATTATGTGGGCGGCAACGGAGCAGGATTGGTTTAATGATGACCATTGGGCGATCATCGAGAACAACACAGCGCTGGTTGCCCGTGCGGCGAAACTGGCGCATTGCAAAGGAATCTGCTTTGATCCTGAGCCCTACGGGAAAAATCCATGGAATTATCTGGAGACAGAGCATAAGGACTCCCGAAGTTATCTGGAATATGCGGGACAGGCACGAAAACGGGGCGCTCAGTTCATGCGTGCCATTCAGCGGGAATTCCCTGATCCGCAAATCCTTTCCCTTTATCAGTTTGCCCTTTTCGGCGAGTTCTGCAAGCCCATGGAACTGGAAAAACTCGTGGAAGATCTGAGTCGGCACAGTTATGCCCTGTATCCGCCCTTTCTGAACGGCATGCTGGATGCCGCCGGTGAGGGCACCGTGCTCAGTGACGGCAACGAAAATGCCTATTATTATGACCGGACAGAGCGCTATTACGAGGCCTATCATCTCATGAAACAGGGCGTCCGGTATCTGGTGGATCCGAAGTTGTGGAAGGTCTTTGATACAAAGGTACTGGCAGGGTCGTCCCTTTATGTGGATCAGTATTTCGGGATGCGTGCCGATCCGGTGCTCGGGCATAAAATGACGCCCGACGAGCGCTCGCTCTGGTTTGAGCACAATGTCTATCACGCCTTGCGCAGCACAGACCGGTATGCCTGGTGTTACAGCGAAAAGATGAACTGGTGGACAGGGGAAACGGTGCCGCCCGGTGCAGATGAAGCAATTCGGCGTGCCCGTGAGAAGCTGAGCCGGGGTGAAACGCTCGGCTTTGACCTGGCTCCCATCGTTGCTGCCGCTAAAGAACGCCCCTTCCCGGAAGCACCAAAAGAAGAGGCTCCGCCTGCTCCCTGACGGATATCGGAGCGATATTTCCGTTTTTTTGCGCCTTTATGCTATAATAAAGTGCGTATTGTTGGTGTTTGTGTGTTTCTGCAGAGAAAAAGCGAAGCCCGGCGACCTGCCGGTTCTCAAAAAAAGCGTGTTATATACACAGGAGTACCCGGAATGCCCACCCCTTATTGTGTTGACGATTTCTCACAAAGCTTTGACAGTCTCTACCGGTTGGTCATTGTGGCTGCCGCACGCTCCAACCAGCTTGCCAGTGCCGGTACCCATGGCTTCGGCAGCCTTGCCAAGCCCACAGTAAGAGCGCTGGAAGAAGTGATTGAGGGCAAACTTCAATGGGCAGATACAGACGAGCTCGATGAGCCTCCTTTTGACGAAGAAGAAGAATAAACGTCCATGAACCGTTTTTTCGCCGATAAAACGGTGCTTCTGGGGATTACCGGTTCCATAGCGGTGTTCAAAGCCTGCGAACTGGTTTCCAGAATGCGTGAACTGGGCGCCCGGGTACACTGTGCGCTCACCCGTTCCGGCGCTGAGATGATACAGCCCGCCACACTGGAGGCTTTATCAGGCAATCCCGTCATTACGGAGATGTTCGGCACCCGTACCGGTCATACCATCAGTCATATCGCCATGACACGGCAGGCAGATCTCATTATGGTTGCTCCGGCAACAGCGAATATTCTTGCCAAAGCGGCCCAGGGCATCGGTGATGACTGGCTGAGCACGGCGCTTCTTGCGGCGCGTTCCCCTGTCCTTTTTGCGCCCGCCATGAACACATTTATGTACACCCATGCCGCCACCCAGGCCAATATCGCTTTATTGAAAGAACGGGGTGTTTTTTTTGTCGGCCCGGCGCCGGGGCGTCTTGCCTGCGGTGAGGAGGGGCCCGGTCGGATGGCGGAAGTACCTGAACTTCTGGAGGCGGCGGCACAGGCGCTGCATCCGCAGAAAGATCTGGCGTCACTCCGTGTGCTGATTACCAGCGGTCCCAATTTCGAGCCCATCGATGCTGCCCGCTATATCGGAAATCGCTCTTCCGGGAAGATGGGCTACGCCCTGGCATTGGAAGCATTATGCCGGGGCGCTGCTGTGTGCGTCGTTTCCGGACCGGCGACGCAGCCTCCGCCCGTCGCTGCAGAGATCGTTTCTGTACAGACAGCCCGGGAGATGTACAACGCCGTTCTTGAGCGCCTTCCCGGCTGCGACATTCTGATCGGTGCCGCCGCGGTGGCGGATTATCGCATTGCACTTCCTGACCCCGGGAAAATCAAACGCTCCGACGAGCCGATGACCCTGCATCTCGTTCCCAATCCGGATATCCTTGCCGAGGCTGCCGCAAAGAAAAAGGCCGGGCAGCGTTTTGTCGGATTTGCTGCGGAAACGGAAAATGCCGTGGAAAAAGCGCGGGAAAAACTGCAGCGAAAACAGCTGGACATGATTGTTGCCAATCTGATCGGCGGGGAACGTTGTGCCATCGGAAGCGATTGCGGAGATGCCTGGATTCTGACGGCAGGCGGCGTTTCTGAAGCCTATCCGCAGGTTGAAAAGGCGACTCTCGCCAAATATATCTTTGATCATCTTGTTTCCGGCTGATTCTCCGGCAGAACAGGAGAAACCATGGAGCATGCTTCGGGGTCATAAAAGAAAAAGCGTGCTGTTCCGGAACCGATCTTTCGTGTCTTATTCCAAACGCCTTCCCGGGCACCATGCTGCAAAACTTTGTTTCAGGGAGAAAGTTTCATGCGTATTGCTTCTTTTCTTTTTGCCGTACCGGTTGTTGCGATCATGATTGCCTCTGTGCCCGCCGGAGCCGAGGAAAAAGCATCTCTTGTCGAGCGGCTCGGATTTCACAAGGATGCCCGGGTGCTGATCATTAACGGTGATGATTTCGGCATGAACCATGCCACCAATATGGGTACTGTGAAAGCCCTGAAAGCGGGTGCCATGACTTCGTCAACCATTATGGTGCCCTGCCCGTGGTTTCTGGAGGCCGTGGACTTTGCGAAGAAAAACCCTCAGGAAAATCTGGGGGTGCACACGACCCTGACGAGTGAATGGGGCAAATATAAATGGGGTCCCGTGCTGGGCAGAACGGCTGTTCCGAGTTTATGCGATGAGATGGGCTATTTTTTTTCTGACGTGTTTTCCATTTACGGGGCATCGGATCTGGAAGAGGCTGACAGAGAAGTGCGTGCGCAAATTGATAAAGCGCTGGCGGCGGGCGTTGACGTTACCCACATTGATTCCCATATGGGTGCGGTTCAATATGAACCCCGATATCACGAGCGGTACATTCGTATCGCCGCCGATTACAAACTGCCCTGCCGTCTGCCCGGCAAAGAGATGCTGGCGCCCTTCGGTGCGGAATGGCTCCTTGATCTAGCCGCGGAGCTGAATGTGCTCGGTCCCGAAAATCTGTATCTGGATGAACCTCCTTCTCTTGAAGCGACGGAAAGTTACTATAAGGAGAGGCTGACAAATCTTCCGCAGGGGAAAGTCAGCGAAATGTATATTCATTGTGCTGTGGATGAGCCTGAAATCCATGCCACAACAGGATCGGCACGACGTCGTGTGGCAGATACGGATTTCTTCAGCGATCCCGGCACCCTGCAGTGGATCAGGGAGCAGGGGATAGAACTGATCAGTTACCGCGAGCTTCGCCACCTCCAGCGCGAAGGAAAAGCCATGCCCCGTGTTGAGCGATACGGGTGGGACTGAAACAGGCTGAATTTCTGATTGTAAGGCGAAGTGCTGACGCTCCGAATTCTTTTCAGAAGCCTGCCGGTAACGCTTCATGCAATCCTGCTGTGGCAGGCGGTATACTATTGGGTATGCTGACTTCTCTGCTTATCCCGAAAATATCCAAAAGCAAAGCATTCATGCCCCTGCAGTGCTCTGTGCCGGGGTGTCTTTTCCTTTTGCTGTCGGCATTGCTTGCCCAGCCCGTCGTTCAGGCGCAAGTCGAAACAGGCGATGTCTGGCGTGATGCCACCTTATACCGGGATGAGTGGGGCGTTCCCCATGTATATGCCAACAATCCCTTTGCGATGGCCTTTGTTTTTGGCTACGCACAGGCGGAAGATCATGCGGAGAACATGCTGCTGGCGTATCGGCTTGCCCGGGGAACGCTGGCTGCCGTTCTGGGGGAGCCCTGGGCGGATTCAGATGCCTTTTCTTTGAAAATGGGGCATGTCCGGATTGCGATTGAAGCGTGGCCGACCCTGGATCCCATGACTGTTACCCTCTGTGAGGGCTTTTCCATGGGCGTCAATGCCTGGCTTGCCGACCACCAGCATGAAGCGCCTTCCTGGGCGGATGGCGTGCGCCCCGAGGATGTGCTGGCGTTGTGGCATGCTTTTCTCATGAGCCAGGCGCCCTTTGATCTCCCCGATTTGTTCAGGCGCGAGCCGGCATTGCCTTCAGCCAATGCCTGGGCAAGCGCACCGGAGCGGAGCGATGTCGGGGCTGCCGTGCTGGTGATGAATCCCCATCAGCAATACGATGGTTTTTTTCAATGGTATGAGGCGCATCTGGTGCTGGGCGGCATGAATATATACGGTGCAACGCTGCGCGGGCTTCCTGTCATTCTGCAGGGGCATAATGAATCGCTCGGCTGGGCGCTGGCACCGAATATGCCTGATTTCGCCGATATGTACCGGGAGGACGGCGGCGTGTCCGCACCGGTGCGAAATCCTAAAGACCCACGGGCACAGCTTCCTGATGTTTCCGGAGAGACGGCGCTGCTGCTGGAATACATGTCTCAGTCGTCCACCTATCTTGTCCGGACCGGCTCGGGGATGGAGAGCCGGGTGGTGCCTTCCTACATCGGCGAAAGAGGGCCTCTGTTTGAAGATCCTGCCCGCGGTCTGCACTCCTGGCTTATAGGCGGCTACCGGGAACTCAACGGATTCCGCCAGATCCTGGATATGGCTTTCGCAACAGAACTGGGCGCATTCCAGAGTGCATTGAACGGGATGCAGCTCCCCTGCTTTCATATCGTTTATGCAGACCGCCACGGCGATATATTTTATATTTACAACACCCGTACCGGCACACGGATCAATGAAGCGACGTTGACTCCGGGGGGGCAGGGTGCGCCCGAGCCTATACGCTGGTATGAACCTCAGACTTTCAAATATGCGCCCGTTGCCTGGCACCGGGTGATTCCGCCCGCAAATCTGCCCTATCTGGTGAATCCGCCCTCCGGGTATGTGCAGGCATGCGGCAATCCGCCCTGGACCGCAACGGAAGGGGCAGCGCTCAACCCCGGGCAATGGCCGGTCTGGCTTTCGGCGGATCCCGATACCTACCGTGCCCGGCGCATCCGCCAGCTGCTGCATGCAGGCATACGCAGTTTCCGGGATCATCAGTCCATTTTGTATGACGTGGTTGCCTCCGCCGCTTTTGACACGGTGCCGGCACTCCTTAGAAGCGTGGAAAAGCGTACCGATCTGACAGCCCAGATGCATCCGGATTTTCACGAAGGCATCACTCTTCTCCGGCAGTGGAACTGTATTGCGGAAACAGGATCGCCGGGCATGACCTTTTACCACCTGTGGTGGACGTTTACAAAAACACGTGCTCTCGCGCATTATCCCTCCGAGCAGGCGGTTTATCAGGCGATTGTCAGCAATGATCCGGCAGCGGAAGAACTGATGATCCGGGCGGTGGAAGATGCGGCACGTACCCTGCGCAATGAGTACGGAACCCTTCAGAAGAACTGGGGCGAACTCCACAGGATCCGAAGAGGAAAAAGAGAGGAACCGCTCCCGGGCGCTCTCAGTGGAGAGCCTCTTTTTGTGGCATCGGACACGCATTTTGAACCCGGAAGATGGATCAGCCGGTACGGCTACGGATTTGCCATGGCAGTTGAGTTCGGAGAGGAGCTCCGCGCTGTGAGTCTCCTGCCTTTCGGCACTTCCGAAAATCCCGCATCACCTCATTATGACGATCAGCTGGACATGCTGCTCCAGCGGCGTTTCAAAAAAACGCATTTCCATCATGATGATATCCTGCGTAATGCGGATCAGGCGATTGGAAAAAGTATTACGCTGCTGCCGCTCGGAGTGCCCGGTGCCATGACGCTCCACAGCAGCACTATCATGGCGGCACGGCTTAACAGCGCAGTTGAAGTGCCGGAGTCACTGCCGCCCGGGCTTGCCCCTTTCAGCCTGTACATGCAGGCGGAGCGAAAGCCCGAGGGGGTGCCCGTGGCGCTGGAGATCACCCAGATGATCCCCGGGGCGCTCTGCGATGCCGAAGGATTTGCGCAGCTTGCACTTTTCCGCTATGAGCCGGGGCTGGGCTGGCAGGCGATGGACTGGCAGACAGCCGATCCTTCCCGGCGGCTCCTGTACGGACGGGACAGCGCACTGGCGCAATGGTACGTAGTGCTTGGTCCGGATGGTCTTGTGAAATCAGACGATAAGGCTGCTGCGCCTGCGCCACTCATGCCGGAGAAATACCCGGTTGCATTGGATACACTGCTGGACGGACATCAGACTCAGCCCGTCATCGGTGGAGACGGCGCTCTTTTTGTGCCGGCGCCGGCTTTGCCGCCTGTGATGTCTGCAGAGCCTCCGCAGGAAACAGCGGGCGCAGAAAATACGGCGGAGACCGTTCCGGAAACGGCGCCGGAAACAATGCCGGGGCGCACGTTCAAATTGGAGAAACTGGAAGGCAGGGACGCGAATTCCGGGGGGCCGAAAGCACTTCGCGGCATTCCGGGGTTTCATTTCGGCCCCAGATCAGGCAAAGGAAAAGCAGCCGACAAGGAGGCGGAAACTGCCTCTGATGTCGGGGCGGCGGAGGGAACGAAAGATCGCGTTCCGGTGGAGAAGGGCGATGTGCGGCAGGAAGAAAAAACAGCGCAGCCGTCCGGGCAGGGGACAGCAATAGAAGCACCGGCACCTGTTCCGAAAAAAGAGGAGGAATCGGCTGCCAGACCGGAAAGAAAGCGTCCTCCGCTGCCCGACGTCATTCCGCAGGACCCCAATTTCCTTTTCGGACCGGCGGCAGGTGAAAAGAAATCCGGCTCAGGACAGCCTTCTCCGAAAGGCACCTTCAAACTGGAGCGATTGGACTGATTAATCTGCCGGCTAACGCCGGAACGTCCACTCTGCCTGTGAATATTTGTTGCGGGCAAGAAGGAGCATCGCCTCCTCTTCATCAGGAAAAGGCTGTACCGCAGGGGCACCCGGGCAGAAGGCGCGGATCAGGGCAGCCCGCAGCTGCTCCACATGAAAACCCAGAGGCTGCACAAAGGCGGCGTGATTTCTTGTTCCGCGGTATGCCGGGCGGTCTTCGGGCTCGATCAGATAATCTTCCATGTCGTCCGCATTCATATCATAGAGCAGCGTGCCATGGTGGAGGCAGGCATTTTTTTTCCGCCTTTGTGAATTGCCCGAGCATTTCATGCCCTGCACCGCCAAATCCGATACACCTTCCCGCACCGTCGATACATGCAGTGTTGCGAGGGCATCCGATACTTTGCCCAGAATATATTCATAAGAGGCATGAAGTGAAGACACTTCAGGCACTGTGTCATAGGAAAGGGCAAGTGCGTAATTGAGGCAGCCCGGCCCCTGAAGCACCGCACCTCCGGCAGAGCAGCGACGCAGGACAGGCATCGCATAAGACTGGCAATTTTCAAGGTCGACGACTTCCTCCACGCGCTGGCTCGACCCGACAACAACAAAGGGAACAGGGCTTTCCCAGAGCCGGAGGGTCGCACCGCATTTTCCCGATGCCGCTGTTTCAAGAAGGGCTTCGTCCAATGCAAGATTCTTTGAGGGCATGGCATAGCTGATATCCAGGAAGCGCATGAGTACAGATCCTTATATTTTTTTCGAGGCAAAGTATATCATTTATACGTGCCCGTTGGGAATGCGCCGGGAAAAACGAAGCGGTCTTGCAATGCTTCATGATTTCTGTTTAAATGATACGGGACCGCCGTGGCTGTGTTGTCCCGCATCTTTCACAAAAAGGATTATCCCATGCCGAAAGAAACCATGACATCCCGGGAACGTGTGTTAAAAGCCTTGAATCATCAGGTGCCGGATCGTGTCCCCATCGATCTGGGCGGCAACCAGACAGGGATTCATAAATTCGCCTATGAGGCACTGCTTGCTCATCTGGGCCTGTCGGAAAATGTGGAGATCATGGATGCGGTGCAGCAGCTCGCACGCCCCTCAGAAACGGTGCTGGAACACTTTCATGTGGACACACGCTATATTGCCGCCGGTGCCGCTTCCGGTTTCGACGGAAAAATTACGACAGAAATGCGCGACGGAATGCTGTGGCATGATCTGGTGGATGAATTCGGCGTGCGCTGGTCTATGCCGGAAGCGCATCCCATGTACATGGACATCAGTTATTCGCCGCTGGCACATGCGTCGCTGGAAGACGTCAGGGAGTATCCCTTTCCAAGAGGCGATGATCCGGGTCGCTTTGAAGGGCTGCGCGAGCGGGCACTTGCTCTCAGAAGGGACACGCCTTATGCAGTGGTCAGCGGTATTTCCGGCGTTATCTATGAGATTTGCTGGTATATGCGCGGATTGGAAGCCTGGTTCATGGATATGATGACCGCGCCGGAGTTCTGTGAAGCCTTGCTGGATCAGACCTGTAAATTCTGGATGGACTGGTTCCGGGTTTTTCTGGATGAAGTCGGAGACCTCGTGGATGTCATCATGATCGGCGATGATCTGGCGGGGCAGACGGGGCCCCTGTTTAATCCGGATATTTATCGGAGTCTCGTAAAGCCCCGTCATAAAAAACTCGTGCAGTATATCCGCAGCAGGACAAAAGCGAAAATCTGGTATCACACCTGTGGTGCATGTCTTCCTTTTATTCCGGACCTGCTGGACAATGGCATCGATATTCTGAATCCGGTGCAGATCAGTGCAGCCAACATGGAACCTGCACGGTTAAAAGAGACCTTTGGTGATGTGCTCAGTTTCTGGGGAGGCGGTATCAATGCCCAGCACGAACTCCCGCGGGTATCGCCGGATGCCGTGCGGGAGGCTGTAAGAAAAAATATGGAAATTTTCAAGCCCGGCGGCGGCTATATCTTTAACAGCGTCCATAATATCCAAGCAGGTGTACCAGGCGAAAATATTGCTGCACTGTATGCTGCCGCTTACCGCTACGGGTTTTACGAATAAGAGCCACGGGGAACGACAGAAGGTTTTTGAGGGGGCGGCGGCGGGTCTTGGGCTACCCGCCGCCAGCAAAACGGTAGGGCGGAATTGTAACCGCTGCCTTGCCAGGCGTTGTTCAGGAGGAGCACGGTTTCAGGATCAGACTTGCGCCCAGGGCTGAGAAAGGCGCAAGAGATTGCCTGGAGGTCAGTGCGTCGGTTTCAAATTCCATCAGTAGTATACCACAATATATTGCGCATGTCAAGAGTTTTCTTGCAATAAAAAAATCAACATACAGTATCAATCTGTTTTAAGTGGCAAGATGCACACAATGGATTGTGTTTTCAGTGTCAATGCGCTCTTTTGAATCACGCAATATGTTGTATTGGATGTGGCTGAAAAGAAGAACACCCTGCAACGGATGCTGCAGGGTGTTCCTGAATCTTCGGAAGGTGCGGGCTGTATGACCCGTTGACCCTTATTCGGCAGGCTCCCAGGATTGGGGCGGCTCTTTGTCTTCATTGAGGGTATAGGCACCGCCTTTTTGGAAAATGTACTGGGCGCGAACACTGAAGGTCATGTAATCGCCGCCGGTCTGCCAGCGTTCCAGAGCTTCGCGGGCTTCATTTTCGCTGATTCGGGCGTCTTTATTTGTATCGGCAGGGTGTTTTTCAAAGCCACGATTCAGGCAGAAACTGACGTTATCTTCCAGCGGCATGCCGGTGGAGTCAAGCAGAGAGCCGCTGCCCTGAAGTGTATTCAGCCAGGCGAAGGAGCATCCCTCTGCTTTGGTACTGGCTGGGGGATCATGCTGAATGGTAATGGCATAGGTACCGGCTTCCACACCTTCGCAGCCGAAGTCATTAATGACATACTGGTAGGCGGTCACTTCTTTACCGTCAACCGTAAGTGTACCTATGGTCTGCTTTTCAGCAGCGATGTTTCTGAAGAGCGCAATTTTTATTTCATCCTCGCCCTCGGGTTCTCCGTCTTCTTTTTCACCAACATCAATCAGGATGACTGTGAAGGTAGCGTCTTCTAAGGCACAGTCGTTGCCGTCCCCGTCGACTTCCACGCCGACAAAGGAGACACCGCATATCTTCTCTGCCTGACCCAGTTCAATGATCTGTGCAACGAAGGGAGCGCCTTCGTTTACACTGGACATCTCGCAGGGGTAATACTTGGGGACATAGCCTTCGGCATCAAAGGGAGTTGCCGGGTTTCCGATAACGGTGCTTTCCGGACAGCTGAAATAGTCCGGTGTTTCTTCTTGGGCGGGTGCACTTGAGGACACAGCGAGAACAAGGGCGGTCAGCGCAATACACCAGAGCGGGAAATGCGTTTTCATAATTCTTTTCCTTTAACCGTGACAAGTTTTTGGCACAGAGAAGGTTTCAGACAACCCTGAAAATGTCCGTGCCACCTAAAAACGCGCCTGATCGGAAATTTCGACGAAATTCCTTTCAATAATAGTAAAGACTACCACATATCAACAAATTCTGTCAACCGCAGGCGGGTGGAGAGAGACGCACCCGACCGCAAGGTGTCCGGCTGATAATTCTACCAACGGGCGAAAGGAGACGTTACATACACAAAACAGTATGGCGCCTGGGGTAGGTCATTTTTAAAAATAGGGGATTAATGAAATTTGCATTCTCCTGCAAAAAATTGATATACTTAACCCACTCCAAATTCCGCGATAGCTCAGTCGGTAGAGCGGGTGGCTGTTAACCACTAGGTCGCAGGTTCGAGTCCTGCTCGCGGAGCCAAAATTCAATCCGCTGATTTCAGCGGTGCTTAGTTAACGCAAGACCCCGTGGGGTGATCCCCTCGGGGTCTCGTCGTTTCCGGCGTGTCCTCGCCGACTTACGCCCGCCCGCACATTTGCCCTATTTCTCCGTTTCGAAGCCCGCAGTCCGGGGACTGGGTGCAACCCTGGGGGTTGCGGGCGCTCACCGAAAATGTCCTCTCCGAATTCTCCCGTTCTCCGTTTTTCGCCCCGCCTTGTTTAACAGCCCGGCTGCATCCGGAAACCCGTTTCGACATTTCGAACTCCCCTCCGGTAGGTATCTGCCGAAAGCCGGACCAGTGGGTCCGGCGCAAGCGGATTACCAGACAGCGGAAACAGCCGTGAGATCGGAGACCGTTGTGGGTGCCGG
>Ga0255340_1001094_pt1 | contig 38220 bp, 28 predicted proteins | sample wastewater_treat_7_FD_192417 | JGI IMG/M metagenome (GOLD analysis project Ga0255340, IMG submission 192417) | Wastewater microbial communities from Lulu Island WWTP, Vancouver, Canada - plant10 | ecosystem: Engineered > WWTP > Wastewater > Unclassified | place: Canada: Vancouver, British... | reverse complement strand
AGACGGTATAGGAGGAGCGACGAGTTCATCCCGTGTACAAACCGCTGAATCTGTCGAAACAGCCTCTGCTGAAGTACAAAAAGGCGACCCACTAGAAGAGCGAAAAATATTACGTCTTTTTAGAAATTCTAAAGTTAGTAGCATCATAAAACGATGCAATGATTTTGGTGCCGGTGGGGTTTCTGTTGCTGTTGGAGAACTCGCTCCAGGGCTGCATATTGACCTCGACGCCGTCCCTACAAAATACGAAGGCTTAAACGGCACAGAGCTGGCTATTTCAGAGTCGCAAGAACGCATGGCTGTTGTTATAGACGCAAAGGATTTAGATTTCCTCATCGATGAGGCAGACAAAGAAAATCTCAAGGGGACAGTTATCGCGAAGGTAACAGATACAAATCGTCTTGTTATGCAGTGGAAGGAAGAAACAATAGTCGATTTGGATCGAAACTTCCTCGACACCGCTGGTGCCAAGCGTCATGCAAAAGCAAAAATCGCAGAACCAAATCGTATCTATTCGCCTCTTGCGCGACCTCTCGATGCGGTACAATTAGTTTTAAATGACGAAAGTCGGGGACGTTGCAAAAAAGAAACGCTCAAGGATGCCTGGTTCACAAATATGAGCAGCCTCGCTTGTTGCTCGCAGCAAGGAATGGCTGAACAATTTGATGCGTCTATCGGGGCAAATTCTCTGCTTTTTCCTATGGGTGGAAAAACACAAAGCACGCCAGAAGTAGCCTCCGTTGCAAAAATTCCCGTATTAAGTCCAAAAGAAACAAGCACGACCAGTATCATGGCCTATGGATTCGACCCGCTCGTCGCACAGTGGAGTCCCTGGCATGGTGCCCAAGTTGCGGTGCTAGAATCTTTGGCAAAAATAGTTTCTGTTGGAGGAAGTTTAGAAACAACCCGCTTAAGCTTTCAAGAATATTTTGAACGAACTGACTCGCCAGAAAGCTGGGGAAAACCCACAGCAGCTCTTCTTGGCGCCCTCGATGCACAAAAAACGATGGAAATTCCGAGCATCGGTGGGAAAGATAGTATGTCAGGCAATTTTGATGAATTAAAAGTACCTCCAGCCTTAATATCCTTTGCCTTTAGCTCTTCTGATGAAGAAAACCTCATTTCTGGCGCTTTTAAACAGGGTGATTCCTACGTATATGCCGCAATTCAAGCCTACACCGAAATGCTTGCACCCGATTTTGACGCTTTCAAAGAAAATTATGCACATATTAAAAATGCACTTAAAGAAGAAAATATACTTTCAATGTATCCCGTAGGAGCAGGTGGCATTTCTGAAGCAATTTCAAAAATGAGCTTTGGTAACGAGATAGGTTGTACCATAGAAAACGGTGTGCAAGAATTACTTTTTGTGCCAATGTACGGCACGATAATCGTTGAAACAAAAGAAAAAATAGACACATCAAAGATAAGATGGCTCTATATTGGGCGGACACAAGAAAAGCCCGTCCTAAATCTCGGCTTACATTGCTATGACGGTGGCAAGAAAAATAAAACAAAGGAAACGGAGCTTCAAAATATTGAAATTTCAATAAAAGAACTAAAAGAAGCATGGAAAAATCCTCTTTCTGCTATTTTTCCTGTCGAATCCACAGAAAAAATCAAAAAAATACCTGGCTTTGCAAAAAAACGACATTCGTCCCTCAAAAAGCATGATAAAGCTTTAAAAAATAAAAACTTTTATCATATAAAAGACAAAAGACCACTTGTTTTACTTCCGGTTTTCCCTGGAACCAACGGCGAATACGACATGGAAAGAGCCTTTACTCTCGCTGGAGCGAAAACCAAAACGCTTATTTTCAGAAATAAGACCGAGGAGTCCACGATAGAATCCCTTGAAACTTTGAAAAAAGCTATCCTTGAAGCTGAAATTCTTGCATTTTCTGGCGGTTTTAGTCTTGGTGGCGAACCAGACGGACTTGGTAAATACACCGCATCAATACTCCAGTATCCCCTTATAAAAGATGCTATTATGCAGTTTTTGTCAAAAGATCGCCTCATACTTGGGGTCGGAGATGGCTTTCACGCACTTTTACGCTCAGGACTCATTCCCTTTGGCAAGATTAAAGAAAATACTACCGGACCAATACTGAGTGCAAACAAAATAGGGAAACATATTTCTCGAATGATTGATACAAAAATTATCTCCGCTATTTCTCCATGGGCACCAAAAGAATGCTTAAAAGACAGCATCTATCGTTTGCCTTTTTCAAGCACAGATGGACGTCTTGTTCTTTCAAGGGAAGTTGCAAAGCAGTTGTTCAAAAACGGTCAAGTGTTTTCGCAATACGTAGATGCAGATGGCATAATTGCAAAAACGGAAACCAAAAATCCAAGCGCATCTTTTTACGCGATAGAAGGTCTTACCGACCCAAGTGGGAAAGTACTGGGGAAAATGGCACATAACGAACGAAGTATTTCTTTTAAAGAAATAAAAAATGCAACTGAACTCTTTAAAAATATCCCAGGAAACAAAAACCAAGATATTTTTAGTGCAGGTGTATCTTTTTTTAATTAAGTTCGTTATTATAGTGAGGATAGAAAAAACAGTGCTTTTTTTAATAAAGAGCGCTGTTCATTTATTTTAAATTTATATAAAAGTCAAATTCGAAAAACTGCTTTTCTCATTGACTTTTCTTAGGAGCAGTAATGAAACCAATTACATTTAAATCAATTAGTAAGTTGATTCTCTGTCTTGTTGTAAGCCTCATGCTAATCGCTTGTTCGAGTTCCCCTACAGAAGCACACTGGTTATATGACTACGAAGAAGCACAGGAACTTGCTGAACAAGAAAACAAAAACATTCTCTTGTTTTTTGTTGGATCTGACTGGGATGAAGTAAGCATAGCGCTTTCAAACGATATTTTCCCTTCAAAATCATTTATATCAAAAATTGCCTCAGAATATATTTTGGTACAACTCGACTTCCCACAAGATGAAAACCTCATCACAGAAGAACAATTTTACAGAAATTATGATGTAGCAAATCGTTTTTCTCTTGAAGGTATTCCGTCAGCTATTCTCACAACAAAAGAAGGCTATATTATAGATAAATATAATGAAATAGCTAGTGATGAAATAAGTGAAGCTGATAGAGCCGCAGATTTTATAAAGCAAATTCAAAAATCCAAGAAAAAATCAACAACTATTATTTCTACTGTAAAAAAAATGGATAAAACCGAAGGTCCAAAAAAAGCAAATCTTGTAGACACAATCTTAAATCAGCTTGACCCCGATTATACCTATCTCCACACAGAATTAATTGCACAAATTCCAGAACATGACCCTGATAATACAACAAAATTACATGAAAAATACTTATTGCAACTCACCTATCCAAAGGCTATGGAAGCCTTGTATGCAGGTGACTATGAAAATGCAATACAAATGCTTATTGAAGTTGCAGAAAACAAAAAAATCTCTAAAAAAGATTCTCAAGAAGCATACTATACTGCAGCCTACTTAAATGCACAAATGGGCTTAGAAGATGAGCAAACCATTGCATATTTACAGCTTGCCTATAATGTAGACCCAGAATCCGAAGTTGCACAAAATGCGCAGCAAATTATTTCAATGATTTCGCTCGAAATGGAAGAGAAGCAAAATACAGACTTCTCAGAAGAATATCTAGCCGAGGACAATGCGAACTAACTCTCTCTCTTCACTTTGGTTTATAGGACTCTTGTTTTTTTCAGGGGTCCTTATTTTTCTTTCGATGATTTTTTCAGCATCTGAGTCTGCATTTTTATCCATAAATACCTTACGTTTACGTTTACTCAAAGAAAAAAAACATAAACAAGCGATGAGAAGCTCAAAACTTCTAGAAAAAAAAGAACTTTTACTAAACACAATTCTTATAGCAAATAATATTGTAAATATAAGCCTTTCTACAGTGATAACTGCAATCTGTTTAGAACTTTTTGGTAATGCCGCCATAAGTATCGCAACAGGAATTGTTACCTTGGTCCTTCTTGTTTTTGGGGAAATAAGCCCTAAGACTATCGGCACGCATCACCCTGAAACAATAGCATTTTTATTTTCTGGTTTTATTCAATTTTTTTCCATCATATTAAGACCCGTTGTAATATTTTTCAGTTTTTTTTCAAACTTTTTTTTAAAACTTCTCGGTATAAAAAAAAAGGCTGAAACTAAAACCTTTAGTGAAGAAGAAATTATTCACTTCATAGAAATAGGTGAAGAAGAAGGCGTTGTTGAGGCAATTGAAAAAAAAATGCTCCACCGTGTTTTTAAGTTTACCGACCTCGACGCAAAAAATATCATGATGCCTCGTATGCAAATTACCTTTGTAAAATCTGATGCTAGCTACACGAGCATAATGGAGCTTTCGCAAAAAACACATCTTTCAAAGTTTCCTGTAGTAGAAGACACCATTGACAATGTTTTAGGCATATTGCATGTAAAAGATATGCTACCTTTTATTTGTGACAAAAAATCTTTTGCAGTAAAAAAAATAATGCGAGAGCCGCTTTACATCCTCGAGACAACACGCATGTCGCAAATCCAAGAACTATTCCGGCAACACAATCAAAGCATTGCAATAGTTCTCGATGAATATTCTGGAACAAGTGGTTTGGTAACAAAGGAAGATTTTACCCAAGAAATTTTTGGGACAATGTATGACGAATATGACAGCTCAGAGAGACCCGAGATTCAAAAACTTTCACACGAACATTTTTTAGTATCAGGGAACTCAAGACTCTTTGATATAAATAAAAAAACAGGACTTCATTTAATCTCTGAACATTATGAAACACTTGCAGGCTTTATACACGAACAACTTGACGAGCTACCAGAAGAAGGGCAAGAATTATTTTTTGAGGACTATCGTCTTAGAATTGAAAAAAAAGAAAAACAAAAAATTCTTCTCGTTTCGCTTTTTATACAAGTAGATGAGTAGCTAGGGACTTAGGAGAAAAATGGTTTTTATTATTATACTATTACTTTTTTTTATTGCCTTTTTTTCTTTTGCAGAAACAGCGCTTTTATCTCTAACAAAGGTGCAACTGAAGCAGCTTTTACTTACAGAAAAAAAGAAGGGAAAGCGTATCGCAGACTTAAAAAATTCTATTGACCAAGTAATAAGTATTATTTTAATAGGTACAAATTTTCTAAATACCCTTGCTTCAGCCCTTGCAACAGTTTATGCGATACGCCTTGTGGGATCCCATGGAACCGTATGGGCAACCTTGGTTATGCTTATTTTGATTATACTTTTTGGCGAAATTATTCCCAAAAACATTGCCTCGCTTTATCCTAAGGAAGCAAGCCTTCTGTCCGCCCCTATGCTTACCGCCCTCCTTTTTGTCTTTAAACCCATTGTTTTTCTTTTTTCACTTTTACAAAAAGGTATAAATAAAATCGAAGGCACTTTGTGGAAAAATAAAGAACCGATTATCACAGAAGAAGAACTGAAAACACTCATCGCTTTGGGAGATAAAGAAGGTACCCTAGAACGAGGCGAAAAAGATATGCTTTACAATATCTTTGAACTCAATGACCTGCGCGCAAAAGATATAATGAAACATCGCTCTCTTATAAAAACATGCAATATAAATGCGAGTTTACACCAAAGCATCGAAGCCTTTGAAAAATCTGGGTATTCCCGTTTAGTTGTTATAGAAGATTCGATCGATGCTATAAATGCGATTCAAGGTATTTTGCATTTTAAAGACCTGCTTTTTTTTGATTCAGCACAAGATTTTTCAGTAAAATCCATAATGCGAAAACCTCTTTTTATTCCCGAATCAAAATCCGTCATTTCCTTGCTTAGCACATTTAAAAAAGAAAAGCAAAATTTTGCGGTCATTGTTGATGAATATGGAAGCAATCAAGGTATTATCACCATGGACGATATTCTCAAAGCCGTTTTTGGGCGCATCACAGACGAGCACAACACTGAAGGGAAAAATGCCGAAGAGCGCATTCAAATTATAAAAACCAATCAGTTTTTAATTCCAGGGGAACTTTCTATAGATGATTTTAATCGTATCTTTAAGCAGAACTTTTCTTCTGAAGCATTTGAAAGCATCGGCGGTTTTCTTTTAGAAGAATTTGGCTATCTTCCGCAAGCTGGCGAATTTCTCAAGCGAAACAATTGCATTCTTGCTGTCGATGCACAAAGTCAACGCCGCATAAAAATGATAAAGCTTACTATTTTATAATCTAACTAAAAAGAGAAACGATAGCGCAAAAAAACTGCTGTAGAAAATTCTGAAAGAGACATGCCACCAAGACTAGAATCAAATGCTCTATATTGTGTTTCCCATGTTTTTTTTGATGCCGAAGATCCTACTTTCATGGGAATAGAAAGATAGTTTATACTAAGTCCCAAAACTACAGGTTCTCGAATTTGCAGCATAAAATGTGAGGCAAGTTTATACGCAGTATGCCCCTCAACTTTGTCTAAAAAATCAAGAGACCGATGATGATGTCTATCATAGCCCTCTCCATACCAAAATGGACTGTAGGAAAAAATAAAATCCGCAGTCAATTTTTTTGTCAAACCCAATGGAAAAGATGCATTCAACCACCACAAGAAAATATTTTGTTTATAAGTAATTCCCTTACCAGACAAAGCTATTTTCCCGGCGTACGCATCTGTTCCATCATGGAGATACATATACTGGATTCCTCCCGTAGATGTTAATTGTATGGAACGCCACTCAAAACTTGTTCCTAAACCAAAGCTATTTTTTTCAAAAGAAAGACTTGGATTCCATGAAAAGCCCAAGAGGAAGTTGTAAAAAGAATCCAGTTGTATATTTGACTTAGAATAAATATATTCCAATTTTTGTCCATCAACATACTCAGCCATGTGAAACAAAATAAAGTCTTCATCTGTCATAGAACCGACTTCTCCAGGAAGTCCAAACAAAGCCTTTGTAAAAAAAGATATGTTTTGTAAATCTAATGTTGCTTCTGCCCCAAGATTAAAAATAGTGGTTGCCGACCATTGCAAATCACTTAAAATCCAGTTTTTCCCTGTGTAGGAAAAATTCTCAGGGATTACAACATACTCACCAAGACGAGCATTCCTGTATTCAAATATTGGGCTTAGATAAAAATCGAGACTATAGGCTTGATGAGAAAGTCTGAGAAAAAATAAAAGAAAAAAACAAAAAAACAAAGCTGTCTTTTTCATTGTCATCCTTTTTTTTATCCGAGTGGATCTACTTTAAATAACTTTGCACATTGTTTTCGCACAACATCCATGTCTTTCGGAAGCGGAGCTTCGAAGTAACGTTTTTCATTTGTTGTCGGATCTATGATTTCTAAAGAAAAAGCATGAAGGGCAAGACGAGAGAGCAAGGGACGCTCTTCAAAAAGGTCTCCCTTATAAGAGCGTTTTATATCAGACAAGAAAAAAGGTTTTTGATTTCCGCCATACAAAGGATCACAAAGAATACTAAAACCTAAATCCAACAAATGTGCTCGAATTTGATGCGTACGTCCCGTTAGAGGACGAGCTTCTATCCAGGAAAAAGGACCACAAGAACCTTTCATACGAAACTCGGTCAGAGATTCTTTTCCAAGCTGTTTGTGAGCAATTGTTCGATGTCTTGCATCTCCATCGACCAAAAGCGGCGTGGAAACTTTTTTTTCTTCCCAAGAAGGACGACCATAGACAAGGGCAAGGTAGCTTTTCTTCACTTTTCGCTCTTGAAATTGCATCGATAAGGCTCGGTGAGCTTCGCTTGTTCGCGCATAAATCACAAGACCAGAAGTATCCTTATCTATACGGTGCACAGCCCAAAGTTTTCCGAACTCCTTACTTAAAAGCAAATCAAGCCTCGGTGCATCGACATCATATCGATCTTGCGCAACAAGTAGACCGCTTGGCTTTGAAACAGCAAGTAGAGATTCATCACTGTAGATTACGGAAAAGTTTTGTGTTTTAGACATTTGTAGAGTATAGCACAAAAAAAGAATTTGCGTAAAGCTTGTTTTAATCCTTCATATTTAGTAAAATTCATATACTAGGCAAATTCTAAAGACAGGAGAAATGAATGAAAGGCATTTTTGATTTTACCGTTGACACTTTGGGACAATGTAAAAACCCATCCCCTATAAAATTATCAACAGTGGAGGGCGATTTTGTAGCCAACTATGTAAAAGACAACGAGTTCATTCGTTACAATGTTGACGTTTACGCCGGCGAAAAAGATGCTACGGAAACATATCTGTCAAATCTTATCGAAAAAGCAGGTCCTCGCGAACTCATCTATTTTAATCCCGCCCATGTCAATGCAGGCATTGTAACTTGTGGTGGGCTTTGTCCCGGCATAAATGACGTAATTCGCGCCCTCGTTCGCTGTCTGTATAATCGATACGGCGTAAAACGTGTCCGTGGCATTCGCTTTGGTTTTAAAGGCCTCCTCCCTGAAGAGGGTTTTTCTCCCATAGACCTTACGCCAGATATAGTCGATGATATCCACAAGGTTGGTGGCTCCTTCCTCGGTACAAGTCGCGGAGGTGGGGATAGAGTTACAGAAATAGTCGATGCGCTTGAATCCCTCAACATGAATATGTTTTTTGTTATCGGTGGAGATGGCACGCAAAGAGGCGCCTTAGAAATTGCTGAAGAAATAGAAAAACGAAAATTGAAAATTGCGGTTATCGGTATACCAAAAACAATTGATAACGACCTTGTCTTTATCCAGCGCTCTTTTGGCTTTGACACCGCGGTACAACAAGCAACTGAAGCTGTTTCCGCAGCCCACATGGAAGCGCATTCCCATATCAACGGCATTGGACTTATCAAGCTCATGGGACGAGAATCGGGCTTTATCGCAACAACAACCGCCCTTGCAAGCCATGAGGCAAACTTCTGTCTCATACCAGAGGTCCCCTTCGATCTTGAAGGAGAACAGGGCTTTTTGATGGAGCTTGAAAAACGACTTTTACGTCGACAACACGCTGTTGTAATAGCTGCCGAAGGAGCTGGACAAGAATTGCTCAATGCAACAGGCGAAAAGGATGCTTCAGGCAATATAAAACTTGGCGACATTGGCACCTTCTTAAAAGATACAATAACCGCTTACTTTAAAAAACGAAAAATTCATATTAACTTAAAATATATCGACCCAAGTTATCAAATTCGATCTGCTGCCTCAACACCAACAGACTCTGTATATTGTGAACGTCTAGGAAATAACGCGGTTCATGCTGCGATGGCAGGAAAAACAAAAATTGTTATAGGGCTTGTACACAATGAATTTGTACACCTACCTACTCGCCTCGTAACCGCTGAACGAAACCGAGTAAACCCAGACGGCTCTCTGTGGCGAGATGCAATGGACGCAACAGGGCAGCCAGCCCTTATGGTAAACCCAAAAAAATAAGCTAAAAAAACACTATCACTTACAAAACAATACAAAACTTCGGCAAAAAGCCGAAGTTTTTGTATCAATCTAGTGTATATTTTTTGTCATAGGCGACTATTTCAATATGTGGAAAGCCATTTTTAATCAACTCTTTTTTAAAGGATTCTTGCGCGTCAATTTCACCATGTACCATAAAAATCTTTTTAAGCTTTGAGGTATCAATTGATTTAAGCCAGTCTATCATCTCTTTGTAATCGGCATGACCGCTGAATGCGTTTATCTGTTCAATATCTGCCTTCACCTCGTACCAATCGCCCATTATACGCACTTCTTTTTCACGATTTTGTAAACGCCTGCCGAGGGTATGCTCAGCCATAAAGCCAACAAGAAGAACCGTATTATTTGGGTTCGAAATATTATTTGCCAAGTGATGCACGATTCGCCCCGCTTCACACATACCATCTGCCGAGATAATTATCATAGGACCTTTTTTATCGTTTAATGATTTTGATTCTGCAACACTGGTAACAAAAGAAAGCGCATTAAAGCCAAAAGGGTTTTTATGATGCTTAAGAAAAGCCTCGTGGACAGATTTATCATAGCATTCTGGATGGACTTGAAAGATACTCGTTGCATTTGTTGCCATAGGCGAGTCAACGTAAATAGGTATTTCGGGAATCTTTTTTGCATCAACGAGTAAGTGAAAATAAAAAACAAGCTCTTGTGTTCTTTCTATTGCAAAGGCAGGGATAATTATTTTCCCTTTTTGCTTCACAACTCTTTGCACAACTCGAGCAAGCTCATCCATCGCCACTTCGACATCATCATGCAACCTATCGCCATAGGTACTTTCAATTACAATATAATCAGGAGCTCCCACATTCACTTCTGGGTCTCGTATAATCGGCTTATTTTTACGCCCCATATCTCCCGTGAATAAAACATTTATATCTTCCCTATCGCGACGAATAGAAAGATTTGCAAAAGATGAGCCTAAAATATGCCCCGCATCGAAAAACTCAAGCTCCATATCTGGCGCTATAAACATTTTTCTATTATACGAAATAGAAACAAACTGATTTGTTGTTGCAACAACATCTATTTCATTAAAAAGAGGCTTCCAAGTAAACTTTTCCCCCTTTTTCGCTGCTTGTTTCTGTAAATACTCTCTATCTCTTGCTTGAATATGCGCAGAGTCCATCATTATGAGGTTTGCTAAATCACGAGTCGCTGCCGTCGAATAAATATTTCCCGTATAGCCCTTTTTCTGTAAAACAGGTAACAAACCACAATGATCATAGTGTGCATGCGTCAAAATAACAGCTTCGAGGTCTTCCCCTACAATATCGAAATTTCGGTTTTTTTCATCGGCTTCTTTTCGTTTCCCCTGAAAAGCCCCACAATCAATTAAAAAAGACCTGCCGTCAACTTCTAAAACATGTTTAGAACCGGTTATTTCACGCGCCGCACCCAAAGAATACAATTTTATGCCCATTTTGCCTCCATAAGCTTTCATTTTACTATGCTTCCTCCAAATTCGCAAGTTTTTAAAATTATTACTTACAAAATTCTTTTTATCGTATATAATAAAACAGAGACATAGTATGTATAATAGAAAAATAAAAGAAATGCCCAACTCTCTTATCTCAAACGGAAAAGCTACTTTTGGTACATTCATGGGACACCCGAAAAAACTTGATATAAAAGATATTTTATTTCCCTTTGGCGTTTTGCCACTTCCACGCTTTATCACTAACTTGCGCATACGAAGTAGCATTTTCTTTGACTTTAGCACAGATGCCTTTATTGGGAAAATTGAATTATTTGACACCAAAATTATCGGATATTATAAACTCATCGTTTGGGAAAAAATAACACATAAAAAGTACTCCTATCACCATCTCATGTTTTTAAATCGGCGCCTTATACCAACAAATCTTGAAAAAGCTTCATGCACCGTTTTTTCAAAAAAACGCTACGCACGCTTCACATGGGACAGAACAAAGGATATTTTTTCCCTTGTCTTTAAGTGCAAGGGAGATTCTCATAGACCAAGTATTTCAGCTTCATTACAAGCATCTTTTTCAAATCCGCAATTTTTGGAAACAACAAATGTAAGTCCTGCCCCGACAACACGCAGGTGTTCAGCTCTTTATCAAATGACAAACGCTTTTAATGCTACGTTTTCAATCAGGCAAAAAGAATATCACGAACAAATAATCACACAAAATGGGCTTTTTTCATTTGGCTTAAAACGAGCCTACTACAATGTACGATACTACGAAGAAAATATCAGTTTTCAATTACAAAATGAAGATGGGGCTGTTTTTCTAAACCTTTTCAGCAGCTCCATTGACTCTCATAATGATGACCTACACAACAGCAATATATTGATTGAAAACGCAGATCTCAGCCTTCTGCCTCCAGTAAAAATAACGAGACCACAAGGCTTTTTCAACGAGTGGATTATTCAAGACACGGAAAGCATGGTTGACCTCTCTTTTAAGCCCATTGTAAATGATCTACGGCGTTTAAGTATTTTTCTCTTGCATGCACGTTTTCATACACTTCTAGGTACACTGGACGGTAGCGTGCGCACAAAAGATAATAAAGAAATCCAATTAAAAAATATTCATGCAATTGCAAGCAAGCAAAGATTACGTTTGTAATGGGGTATGTGACGAATGAGTAAAGCTAAAACAGAAAAGCCGAAAGCAGTGTATGAGCCTGGCGAGTTAGACAAAACAAGAAAAAACATTGGTGAGATAAGTCCTGAAGAAGCGATGGCGATAGCTAAAAAACTAGGGGGAAAAATAGGTGTTGAAAAAACACAGGATTTTTCAACACCTTTATATAAAAGTAAAAAAAAATATGTAAAAAGAGGCGACAAAGCTTCGACTATTCTCCAAAAATCGTCAAATACCAATCAAACAGATGAAAAAAAAGAGAGAGTTTCACAGGCTCATTTTAAAAAGAATAAAAACCATAGGCAAAACATACTTCCCACCATGCATAGTCAGTCTCGAAAACTGCTTGATACCCTTATGTCAAGTCAAGAATATCGAATAAAACCCAATTACGGCATTTTTACCACCATTGTCAATGCACTCCAAGGGAATCAAGAAAAAGTCGCGCCACAATTTATCTTATATAATCTACAACATTATTTTTTAAGTTTACAAAAATTTCATATAGCTCTAAATAATATGCTCAATTATACAGCCGACGATTTTAAGCGCCGTTTGGCAAATCCGAAAACAAATTATTATAAAGCGATAGACTTTATCTCAAAATGGGATATAAAAGAACTACAAGAATACTATCAAGTGCTTGAGAAAAACCCCAAGGCGGTAACGATTGTAAAACTTATTCCTTTTACCAAAGTTTTATTTAGATTTATTTTGCCTATTTATTATCTTGGGGAAGCAACAATTATTTCATACATAAAGCAAGTCTACACTGATAACGCAGATTTTTTAAAAAAATCAAAAGAAGGCTTTATTAACCACACAAAAGAAGCAGCGTCACAGTGGATTTATATTTATGGACAAATAGCAAAAGGCATGTATCCTATTCTCTTGCGTATGACAAGCAATGATTTTGTTGAATATCCCGCCTTCTATCTAAAGCGAACTGCAAAAATCTTACAATTTTTAAATCTTTCAAAATTTGACATCTTACTTCCTGAAAAAAAAGAAGACAAACCAAAGCCTAAAATAAAAATAGAAGAAGAAAACAAAGAAATAGAAAGACAAAAACAAAAAGATGAAGAGGAAAAAATAAAAACGAGCAAAGAAGAAGAAGAAACAGACTCTTTGCTCATTGCAAAAGGCTTAGATATCTTAGATACCTTGTTTCCCGATGCGGGCTGGAAGGATATTGGCTCGATGCCAGATCTTTATCCCTATTTTCAGCCTATTTATAATTTTGCCGATGGCTTTAACTTACTCGCACCTTCAAACCCCATGCAAGTAACCATTATACTACATCGTATTTTGGAAGATTTTTTCCAAGCACTTAGAAATATACGATACAGTATCGATAAAGAGCCAGAGTTTACCGCATTCCACGATGATATAAATGCTATCTTTTCAGAGTGGTCAACATATAGAGAATATCAATTTGAACGGATTTATCTACCAGAACTAAAAGAGTATGTTAATCAAGCATACACACAATCCGAGTTTGTAAAAACACCTTACGCAAGAAAACTTATGTCAAACTTTTTTTGGCAAACAAAACATCATTTTTTACCACATCTTTCCTTTGAACTCATCTTTATGGAAAAACCGAGCAAGGATACGTCACATATACCTTTCCCAAACCGCGTACGTTTTCTAAAGAAAATCTACAAAACACTTATAAATCGCGTTGAGCAAAATCTCTCTGCTCCAGTAAAAGAAGGGAACAAAAATGATGATATCTACGGTGCGCAGGGCTTGTATTTACCCTACCGTTTTGATATACCAAACCCAGTTTCAAAACGAGTCGATATTTTATTAAACAAAAAGAAGGGCAAAAACGCAAACAATCTCAATCTCATAAAATACACTCTCTGCATTCTTGCTGTCCTTGATTGGTGGGTGAACAACAAAGAGAGTCCTGCAAACAAAGAAACAGCAAAAATTCCTTATAGACTTTCGCCAGAAGATGGGACACCTGTATTTTATGTAACAGAGCGAAAAGATTTGGATAAAGTTTTTATACAAAATGTAAAAGCAAAGCTCTTACGCAAGGAAGCACAGGAAAAAGAAAAAGAATAAAATCGCTATATCTGTCTTCCCAACTGCATTTTTTTATCAAAGCGCTCTTTTTCTTTGCCCTCGAGTTGCCCGTCTTTATTTTCAAGCATGCGTTTAAGCTCTTCAAACTCAGCTTTTGAGAAATTTACCCCACCAAGCTTGTAGTTCTCAAAAGAAGCACAGGCAAAGGGAGAAACTTTTTTTGCTATCTCAAAAAGTACCTTTGCATAATCACGTATTTCTTTTTGTGCATGAGCATCAAGACGTAAGCGTAAAAAATGAAAAAGATTGTGTAAATCAATTTGCCAGTACATTTCGGTGTACAAGGATAAGGGTAAGTTAATACGTGCAATTTCACGAGCGAGTCCTGTATCAATGAGCTTAGAATACTCAGCATAGGAATTTTTTTGTCCTTCATCTAAACTTTCTTGTACTTGCTTTGCAAAATCAGCATCGCTTTCTTCTGAAGCTCGCCCTTGCTTATTGTCTTTATTTTGTAGCGCGATATCTTCAGAGGCAGGAATATAAAAATCATCCTTCATTACAGAATAACGCCCTGAAATTTCATTCAAACGCGCGGTACGATGGCGAAGCCATTGACGGGCAACGAAAATCGGCATCTTGATATGAAAGGTAAAAACCACCTGCTCAAAAGGAGAGGTATGGTCATTTCGAAGTAAATAATCAATCAAACCTGCATCTTCTCGAACAGTTTTAGTTCCCTCGCCATAGGAAACGCGAGCTGCTTGTACAATTCGCGCATCCCCACCGAGATAATCAACAAGGCGCACAAAGCCCTTATCCAAAACCTTATATTCTTTATCCAAAATAGCTTCTGCCTCAGGAACAATACACCGTGCCATACTTACCTCTTCTTTATTTTTTTTAGACCTTTTCTAAAGCCTGCGTAATATCTGCGATAATGTCATCTACATGTTCTAAACCACAAGAAAACCGAATCATTCCAGCATCAATGCCTGCTGCAGAAAGTTGCTCGTCAGTGAGTTGCCTATGCGTCGCAGAAGCTGGATGTAAAACACAGGTGCGAATATCAGCTACGTGAACAACATTTGATGCAAGAGAAAGGGAGTCCATAAAGCGAACCGCAGCTTCTCGTCCGCCTTTTATCGTAAAGTTTATAACGCCACTTGATCCATCAGAAAGATATTTTTGTGCGAGCGCATAATATCTATCATTTTTTAAGCCAGGATAGCGTACTTTTTCAATTTTATCTGATTTTGCTAAAAATTCTGCAACTTGCATAGCATTTACACAATATTCTTTCATGCGTAAATGCAAGGTTTCTAAGCCAATGTTAAGCAAAAATGCCGAATGCGCTGAAGGATAGGAGCCAAAGTCCCGCATCAATTGCATACGCGCTTTTATAATATAGGCAAGAGAACCAAAGGCTTCTGTGTAAACTATCCCGTGGTAGCTTTCATCGGGTTCGGTAAATTCAGGAAAGTTGCCGTTTTTCCAGTCAAATTTCCCCGAGTCGATAATAACACCGCCGCATTGCAAGGCATGACCGTCGAGATATTTTGATGTAGAATGCGTTACAATATCTGCCCCAAAATCTATCGGTTTACATAAAATAGGCGTAGGAAAGGTATTGTCCACAATGAGCGGAACCTTATTTTTATGTGCAAATTTTGCAAATCGTTCTATATCCAAGACAGTTAAGGCTGGATTTGTGAGTGTTTCCCCAAAAACAGCGCGGGTATTTTCCTTAAATGCAGCTTGTAGCTCTTCATCGCTTGCATCAGGGCTCACCCAAATACACTCAATACCAAATCTTTTTAGAGTAACTGCAAAAAGATTGACTGTTCCCCCATAAATCCCTGTCGCGGCTATAAAACTATCGCCTGCATTGCAAAGATTAAGAATAGCAAAAAGATTCGCTGCCTGACCGCTGGAAGTAAGCATTGCAGCAAGACCACCTTCAAGGGCTGCAAGTTTTTTTTCAACGGCATCACAAGTAGGATTTGCAAAACGAGAATACATAAATTCTGTCGGCATATCAAAAAGAGATGCTATATGCTCGGTTGAATCAAAGCGGTAGGTTGTACTTTGTACAATGGGCATTACTCGAGGTTCGCCATTTTTTGGGCTATAGCCCTCATGAATACATTGGGTTTGTATTTTCATTTTTGCCTCCAAAAATATACCTAGTATTCTACTAGAAATTCTTAATCCATTCAAGAAGTTCTAAGAATTCTACGCCTTTTTCTGGATAAAAATGCTTGCCATCAGGAAGGTCCATCCATTCTCTTTCAACGCAGGCTAAAATAGCATCGAAGTCAGCATCATCGAGAGAAATGTCAAGGATGGGGCTTTTTGCATCAGTCTTTTTGCGATAAAACTGCGAATATATATTTTTTTGGTCTTGTTTGCTTGTATTTATCAAGTATAAACGCCACAAAAGCCGTGCAGAATAACGCCTTGTCGCTTCATCATTCGCTTTTATTTTTTCCTGTTCCCGTATACCGACTTCAGAAAGGGGAGAAAACAGGTCGAGGTTTTGCAAATGCAAATACAAATCGCTCGGCTTATATTTTTTCCCACCAGTAATACTTTCAAAGGCAGAAGAATTATCGTCAATCACCTGCACAAGCTCTTGCAGAGTCAAGCTATTTTTTTTAAGATAGGTGTCGAAGTCTTTAGAAGTCGACTCTTTCACTTCTCGCAATGCCCAAGCTCTGTTTCGAATATTTCCATATGTCGATTGATACATGGGCTCAGCAAGGCGAAAGGCAGAATCAAAAGAGCTGACAGCCTCTGCATAGAGCGAGCTTTGAAAAAACGAGAGCGCTTGCTCTATACGCAATACATTCGAACTATCTCTATCGAGTAATTCTTTAGAAAAGGATTCTATCTCGCCAAGTCTTTTTTTGAGCACATAGACTTGCAAATCATAGGGATTCTGCTTCTCGGCATCCTGCAAGGCATTTTGAGCGAGTTTTTTTTGATTTTTTGCAGCTTGCCCCTGTGCATACAATAAATGCAATCGCCCCTTTAAAGCATAGAGACGCGCCTTTGAGTTTTGATCTGGCTCTTGCACTAAAAAGGCTTCGATTTTTTGTAAAAGACTCGTATAGGCTTCATCGGAGAGACGATAACCCGTATCACCTGCATGCGCAGCTTCAATATCCAAGGCATCAAGGCTAATAAGCTCTGATTCCAAGAAAAGCAATTCTTTGCTAAGCTCTGTTTGCGTACTTGCTATGTACAAATCTCTCTGTATACTTGCACAGGAAAATAAAAACAGAACCAATACTAGATAAAAGGGACTTAATTTTTTCATTAGTCTACCATCCACGCATTTATTTTATTATCTGCTGATAAAACAAGCATGTCATTTTTTTTATCGCCATTTAGGTCCACAAATACAGGAGCATACATGCCAGATAAGGGTGAAAAAGGGAGTTCCTCCAAGTTCTCATCGAAGGCAAAAAGAAGAGAAGCATCTGGATTTATAAAAAGCGCATTTTTTTTATCTCTGTATTGATGAACTGAGAGATTTGCATTCTTTGCTGTAAAACCAATATCACGCTGTGCAAGCAGCCTTCCATCCAGACCAATCTTATACACAATGCCTGACTCGTCAATTGCAAAAAAGGCATCTGCAAAGGCAATGAGGTTTTCTCGAAACACAGCTTCTATTTGCTTCGGGAAGCCTTCTAGTAAAGAAAAATCTTTCCAAATGTATAGATCTCCCGCTTGTCCAATAAAAGCAATATAAACCGAACGCGATTTTTCTAAAATAGCAGGAGAGCCAAAACCAATACTTTCAACTCGTAAAGGATTTTCTGCGTTTAAGCAGCTCCCTTCATCAAAGACAAAGATATCGCCTAAAAAACTTTTTGCATAAAAGGCAGCAAGCCTATCTGTTTTTGCTGGACTTGAAACGAAATTCCCCATCGTATCAAGTGTTTTTTCTTCTAGCGCTCCCTCATCTGACACAAAGACAACAGTATTTTTTTCTGTAGGAAATAAAAACGAATCCCCCAAACTAATTCCAGGTGCAGCTATTTTTTCTCCAGTTAAAACAGGAAAACCAGCTTTTGTTTCAAGCTCAGAGTTTATTTTATAGACCGTTCCAGAAGTGCTTAAAACCCATAGAAAAGAGGCTTCGGCATCAGCTGCAAGAATATGAATATTTTCAGAAAACTCAAAATTCTTTTTTTGCAAGGTCTTTAAATCCAAGGCAAAGAGAGTCCGATTTTTTTCAACCCAAAATAAAGTTGGATTTTTACTTTTTTCAATCAATACAAGGTTTGAGCTTGCTTTACCGTCCAGGTCAATGGGAAAGCCATGAATAGCACGAGATTTTGTCTTCGCTCCTGACTTTGCATGCAAGGACATAACAAGCCGTTGATCAGAAACCTGCACTTCACCTCGCCCCACAGAATACAGCTGCAAAACCTGCGCCAAAATAGAATCACCCTGCGCAAAAAAAGGTAGCGTCTTTTCTAAATCATAATAGAGTCCTACAACAAAATTGTTGTTTTCCTTTGGAGAGAGAGAATTCCACACAGTGTTTTTTAAAAGCGTTTCTCCCCTATTTTGTTTTTTATAGATTTCTAAAAGATTTTCAGGGGAGTTGGAAAAAAAGATAAACTCGTCTTTTACAAGATAAAAAGGATGCGGTAAATCAATATTAAAGGCGGTCAAAAGGCTCCGTATAAAAGTGGGGATATTTATACTTGGGATTTTCACCCCGTCATAAATATGGCTATCGCCTTCTTGAATTATGATAGATGAAAGAAAGGACTCAAAAATTTTCTTTCTCTGCCTTTCATCTTGAATATGTAGGGCAAATACAGGGTCTTTTTTTCCTTCAAGCCCAAAAACTGCAGCCTCTTTTCCAGTCCATGAAAAAAGCAAGTCATATAAATTTGCAGAAAATAATAATCGACTCATGGAATCAGCTGTTTCCCATTGCGATTGAAAGGCAGCTGGATTTTTAAGCGTTGAAACAAAGGCATCTTTTGCTTCTTCTAAACTTCCAGCATTGTACAGAGTATAATATTGACTTGTATCAGGAAGCCGAGAAAGTAAAAGCGGAAGGCTTTGTTTTTTTGAAATAAGACGCAAAACAGGGTCATTTTCCTTTAGCTCATCGACTATAGCTTTTTGCACAGGCAATTCCATTTTAAGCTCTATCTCAGCATCAGTAATTGAAAAAGAGATTTCTGAAAATGAATGCTCGGGTATGATTTTCTTTACCTTTTCCAGCAAAAGAGTATCTGCCTCAATCAAGGAAAGAATTCTCTTTGTATCCGATAAGATTTGAATTTTATCTTTTTCTTTCTCAAAAACCAAAGAAGGGAAGCCTTCAAAGCCTTCTTTTTTTTCTGCCCGATAAGCCGACTCACGCAACAAGTCGAAACTAGTACTAAGAAGCAAAAGATTCTTGTATGGCCGAATATACACGGAGCCAGTCTCGAGCGTATACTCAAAATAATTAAATTGCGAGCGAATATATTTTAATTCAGGCATTTTCACAAATCCGCTCAAAAATCCAGAAAGCCGTGAAAAAGCAGACCAATGCGAAAGATTTATAGCAAGAAAAAAATCCCCAGGTCTATCTTTTTCATTTTTATTTTCATCAGGATAGACATAAGCAGCAGCATCGATTTTTCTCGAAAGCATATTTTTTGCTATGGAATTTTTAAGCAAGCTAGATGAACGCAGAGAAAACAAAAGAGGGCGCATTGCAGAAAAAGAATCTTGACTTACGACAATATCGAGCGCTTCCAAATCAAGCAAGGGGCTCACAGAATCATAAAAAGATTCACTGTGCAATAAAAAAGTAAAACCGGGAGGCAATACGTCTACTGCTTTTTTTGTATCTAAAAAGCTAAATACAAACCAAACGAGCAAAACCAAAAAAAGAGTCGATACAACTATACCAAATACTTTAAAAAGTTGTATTATTTTTCGAAAAAAGGGACGAACTTTCATACTAATTCCTACAAATATAACTTATGATAAGAATAGCATAGGGATTAGACTTTGTAAACGAAAAAAAACTGGAAATCAAAGTCAAGGTGTTTTTATTTTAACCGCTTTGTGATCCATTTTTTACTCCTCCATCTAAAAAGCATCACAAAACCACGAATCGTTTCATCACTTCCAATGGAAAGCCAAATCCCTACAAGTCCCCAAGCTGCTTTCACCCCTAAAAGATAACTTCCCAAAACCATTATCCCCCACATGGAAAATAAGCCATATAAAACAGGAAAGCGAAAATCTCCTGCACCCTTGAGGGCAGAAATAGTTACAAGATTTATCGAGCGGCCAAATTCAAGATAGATGGAAAAAAGTAAAAGCCTATAAACCATAGATGCTATTTCTTTTTCATCAGTAAAGAGCGCTATTATCGGGACCTTGAAGATATTTATTAATATTAAAAAAACCACGGTGCATGTCGTTGCTATTATTTGATATAAATAAACTCGACGGTAGGCATCTTCAGGCTTTTTAGCTCCCACCCAATACCCGACTTTTATTTGTGTTGCTGTACCAATTGATAAGCCAAAAATACCCACAAAACGTGCGATAGTTTGCGTATACACCATAGCAGACATTGCCCAAGTCCCAAACGTTGAAACCATAACCATTATGACAATTTGCGCAACATTATAGGAAAGATTTTCGCCGGCTGTCGGCACCCCAACACTTAAAACAACTCGATACATAGAAGGAGATACATCCCTCCATCTTTTCAATGGAAAGCGAACATCCTTTTTTTGCCGAATCCGTATAGCGAGGATGATACTCGCTGCAAGCTGTGAAAAAGCAGAAGATGCAGCGACACCAGCTATACCTAAGACAGGAAGTCCAAAAAAACCATATAGGGAAATAGCATTTCCCAAAATATTGAGAATATTTGCGACAATTGCTATATACATTGCATCTTTCGTATATCCATACGCACGTAAAACAGTCCCTTGAAGCATGTTTAATGCCATAAAAAAAGCACCAAAGCCTCCAAAGATAACGAGATATTGCCCGGCCATATGGCGCACATCATCTTCTATGGAGTACAATGACAATAATGGAGCTGCTCCAAAGAAAATAAGAAGCATTATAAAAAGTGCCACAAAAGATATCATGAGGACGCTTGCTTGCGTTACCTGCTCCGCCTCTTTGTTGCGTTTTGCTCCCAAATATTGCGATAAAACAATGCTCGTTCCAATACAGATAACATTAAAAAGAATTTGTATAAAAAAAATGTATTGTCCGATCATGCCGGCAGCGGCAACAGCTTTTTGAGACCATGAACTGAGCATAAAAGTATCAACGGATGATAAAAGAATACGAAAGCCATTTTCAAAAAGAAGAGGTATAGTAAGCGAAAGCATCGGCAAACTTGCACGATTTATTTTTTCTTCACCATTGTTAATTTCCATAGTAAACCAAGCCTACTACTTTTTTATTCTTTTATCCACTAGCCAGCAAAGAAAACTATTCTTAATCCGTAAAAAAGTTTACTAATACTTCGCAGTATTCAAAAAATGTAAAAAGATAACCAGAGCATAAAAAAAGCCCTTCAGAAGAGCTCAGGTGGTCTACGGCACAAAGATACACAATCGACCGCTGCTTTCTTCCGAATCTGACGGAGTTAGAAAGATACCTCTTGCATAGTACCTGAGCTCATCAAAAGAGCCTTTCAATTATAAATAATGAGCGTTTCCCCAGCAAACTCTCAAAGACTTAAAAACACGGAGAGAGGGGGATTCGAACCCCCGGTGCCTTTTGGGCACACACGCTTTCCAAGCGTGCACCTTAAACCACTCGGACATCTCTCCAAAAAATGAAGTATTAATATTTTTTCCCGTGGCATGGATGCCACGTAAAACCAACGCGACAGTTTGCCAGCAAACTGTCTGTTAGATTTGCACATGGATGTGCAAATCTAACTTCGGAGAGAGGGGGATTCGGCTTCCACTCGAAAACGTCCTGTTTTCTCCTTTCAGCCCGCCTACGCTCCTAAATCGCCATCCGTGGCGATTTGCGCTCCCACTTGGTCGCGCCGTCGCTTCGTTTCGAATCCCTCTAACGAAGAAAAACGGAGAGAGGGGGATTCGAACCCCCGGAACCATAAGGTTCAACGGTTTTCGAGACCGCCCGATTCAACCTCTCTCGCACCTCTCCATTAATTGATTTTTTTTAGCGAGACTAAGTGGGTTCGAACCACCGGCCTTCAGATCCGCAATCTGACGCTCTATCCAGCTGAGCTATAGTCTCAAACAAAAAAGGGAATCAACATTACAGGGCAATTTTCACTTAAAAGCCTCAAAGTCAATTCCCATCAGATGAATCCATTCAGGTTTCATAAAACCTACCCCATTCGCTACTGGGATAATGAGAGTTTGTCTCACAAACTCTCAAAGACTTAAAAACACGGATGTTTTTAAGTCGTAGTACGGAGCAGGGGGGATTCGGCTTTCACTCGAAAACGTCCTGTTTTCTCCTTCCAGCCCGCCTACGCTCCTAAATCGCCATCCATGGTGATTTGCGCTCCCACTTGGTCGCGCCGTCGCTTCGTTTCGAATCCCCATCAGACTAATACCTGATTGAGACTTTGAAGCAACTTTTCTTATTCGGAGCAGGGGGGATTCGCTTTCCGTTCGCGTGCGTCCATGCACGCTCTCTGCAAGCCGCCTACGCTCACTTTTGGCGACTTCCTGTCGCCTCCTCCTCGCCTTGCTCGGCGTTCGCTTCGTTTCGAATCCCCATCAAACTAACACCTAGTTGAGAATTCTAAGCAACTTTTCTTATTCGGAGCAGGGGGGATTCGAACCCCCGGTGCCCTTTAGGGGCACAACTCCTTAGCAGGGAGCCCGTTTCGGCCTCTCACGCACCGCTCCAAAAAAAATCGAATCCCGATCAGACTAATAGCTGTATAGAGAATTTTAGACGATTTTTCTTAACCGGAGCGAGAGGGATTCGGCTTTCACTCGAAAACGTCCTGTTTTCTCCTTTCAGCCCACCTACGCTCCTAAATCGCCATCCGTGGCGATTTGCGCTCCCGCTTGGTCGCGCCGTCGCTTCGGATCGAATCCCTATCAGACTAAGTTGATATAGAAATTCAATTGATTTTTCTTAACCGGAGCGAGAGGGATTCGAACCCCCGGTGCCTTTCAGCACAACGGTTTTCAAGACCGCCGCCTTCAACCGCTCGGCCATCGCTCCTTAAAAGGTCTGTATACTATAGAGAAAATCTTTACTTTTGTCAATATGCAATGTTCTTTGCGGTAGATTAAGTCGAATAAATCGAAATTTGTTTTTATTTTTCCCAAGAGGCAATTATCCTCTCTGTGGCTTTCTTTGCTGATGCAAAGGCAAATTGTAAATTATAGCCACCAGAATCGCCATCTATATCGAGAATTTCACCAGCAAAAAAGAGGGATGGATATTTTTTACTGGAAAGGCTTTTTAAGTCTAGTTCTTCTAGGCTCACTCCTCCTGCTGTAATCATGGCGAGTTGCCACCCTTTTGTCCCCGTCACCCTAAACACATCAGATTTGAACAAATGTATGAGAGACCTTAATTTTTTCCCAGAAACCGCAGATACTTTTGTAGTTGGATCGATACTAGATCTTTGGCATATAACTTCCACAAAGCGCTTCGGAATACCTGCCTCTTTTAAAACGGGCAATTGCGAAAAAAAGCTCGCGACTTGCTTGCTATTGCCCAAAGCCTTCGTTTGCACTTCTGCAACTAGCTCTTCTTCCTTGCAAGCCGGCAAATAATCGAAGAAAATTTCATCACCTTGGTCTAAGTAACGAGAAAAATGCAAGGCCGTTGGCCCTGAAAAAGAATCGTGGGTAAGTAATAATGGCTCAAATGATTTTTTTGCCATCTTTTCGCCGACTTTTTTTATATGCACGCTTTCTATGGCTATCCCGGCAAGCTCTTTGAATGGATAATTGTCTACAAAAAATGGTACAAGGGCTGGTTTTAGTTTCACAACCGAAAGTCCCATTTTTTTTAGAATGGGAAAAATGGAGCCATCGGAGCCGGTTTTGGGGTAGGATGCACCTCCACAAGAAAGCAATAAAAAACGAGTTTGCAAAACAATTTCTTTATTCTCTTTTTCAAGGATTAGTTTAAATCCAGTGTTTTCTGCAAGTATTTTTATATCGATGAGTTTTGTATTTGTTTGAATTTCTATGTTTTTTTTACATCGAGCCAAAAGGAGATTGCGCACTTCTTTTGCGCTTAAGCTTTGTGGAAAAACCTTTCCGTCCTCCCTTTCAAAAAGCCTAAGCCCCAAGGATTCAAAAAACTGCATTGTATCGCTATTATTGTGTGCATACAAAAGAGAGCGGATTTTCGAGCCATTCTCTCCATAATGAGAAATAAAATCTTTTATAGAACCAGCTTGCGTCAAATTACATTGACCGGCCCCAGTGAGCAAGAGTTTTTTACCCAATTCCGGCGAGCTGTCTATGATGGCTATGTTTTTTGCCTCTGTCTTATTTTCCTTTTTTTTTCTATCACAATATGAGGCAAGCTGTGCTCCTGCATATAAGCCTGCAGCGCCACCGCCAACTATTATTAAATCGTATTTCATACGCTTCCTTCGTTTGGTTTACATTGTTTTTCTGTATTAGCAGTATACAAAACAAAGAGAGGAAGGACTATTGCCAAAAAATAAAATTAGTATTATATTAGTTTACAAGGCACAAAACCTACTAAGCAAGTAGGTTTTGTAGAATTAAATCTAGTGTTAGCAATTAATAATTCTTCAGGAGGATAAAATGCAAATTTCAAAAACTTTTATTGAGGTTATCAAACATGAGGGTGTTGCTGCCATAGTAACGGTGGCACAGAATGAAGCTCATATTGCAAACACGTGGAATACGTATATCCGCATCGTCGACAATAAATCAATTATTATACCTGTGGGTGGAATGGGAATTACACAAGAAAACCTTGAAATAAACCCCAAGGTAAAAATGACTGTTGGAACACGCGAAGTTCAGGGTCTGCGCTATATGGGGACAGGTTTCTTGGTTGAAGGCAGGGGACAGGTAGATGAAAGTGGTGCTAACTACGATTTTATAAAAAAAGAATTTCCTTGGGCTCGTGCAGCACTCGTTATTTCACCAGAAAATATAACGCAAACTCTGTAAGCTAAAAAAAAGCAGATATGCTACAAGAAACAGAATGCCTTGAAGCACTGAAAAGCGGAAAAGGCGACTCGCTATTTGGAACACAATTTTCTAATCCGCTTGCATAGGAATAGCTTGCGTTCAAAAAGAGTTTTTGTTTTACTGCATGCGAAATAGAAAATCGGCTAAGGCTTTCAAGTACACCGTTTTCATTTACTTCGATAGACTGAGGAGCACAGATAAAAGAAAGGGATGCATCTATCTTTGAACTGAGTGGAATACCTGATGCGCCAAAATAGAGAAGATGGCGATCTTTTTTTCTTTCATTTTGCCACTTGTATTCGCCTATAAAACGAATTCGACCATTAAGCCACGCAGGTACCTCTACTTGTAAACCAGCTGTTATTGCTGGCTCCCAAGAAAAGGCTCCTGTTGCAATTTTCTTATATTTTACCTGCCCTTCAGAATAAAAACCAATAAAGTCGGAAAACCAGGCCGCATCTATGAAAAATGCTGGCTCTTCATTTCTATCTTTAACTGAACGAATTGCACCAAAACTAATATCTGCATCTAAAACTAAAAATTCAAAACGGCATGCTAAAAGAGTTTCCCTTAGGCGAGGCTCTGGAACAGCAAGCAAGGAAAAAGACCAAAACCAAGATGGGATAATATCCAGTTTAAATCCTGTTAAACCTCGTGGAATTGCTTTTTCGCTTGGCTCAGAAACTGAAGTTAAGGCTTCAAGACTGTCGATTGAAGGAAAAGCTCGAGCGACACCCCACTCAAGTTTTTGTTTTCCTACTGTAGCTATAAAAGAGGGGCTTATCATCCAGGAAAGAGAGAGCTCTTTTATAAGCTCTTCTGCCGTCAAAGGCTCGGGTGCCTTATTTTCATCATCATAGACCGCTTCAAGAAAGCCGTTTGCTTTTAAGATATTTCCGCTTGTTAGTGTAAAATCAAGATAAAGGCTTTCTTTTGTAAACCAGGTTGAATCGATTGAAGGCTCATAGGCAGTAAAAGCAAAGCCTGTTTCAAGCTTTGTTTCAAGTTTTTTTTCTGCATCCGTTTCTTGCGCAGCTAAAATCGTAAAAGCGAAAGAGAACAAGAGTAGAAAAAAAGAGATTTTTTTATAATTAACGCGAACAACAAAAGATTTCATGAAGCTACCAAACCATCAACAATTTTTATAACTCGATCAGCACCATCGATTAAGGAATGGTCATGACTCGCAATAATAAAAGTTGTTTGCTCCTCGCTGTTTAGCCTTCGAAGCAAGTCTAAAATAGCCTTACCGGTAACTGAGTCAAGGTTGGCAGTTGGCTCGTCTGCAATTATTACCTCGGGCTTTGTTACGAGGGCGCGTGCAATAGCAACTCTTTGCCTTTGTCCTCCAGAAAGCTCATCTGGCTTATGATGAAGCCATTGTCGAATACCAATTTCTTCGGTAATAGCATCTATTCTTCTGTCTCGTTCGGCCTTATCAATTTTTTGAATAATAAGAGGAAACTCAATATTCTCTCGTGCGTTTAAAACAGGAACGAGGTTAAACGACTGAAAAATAAATGATATTTTCCCGCGTCTAAATCGGTGATAGTTTTTTTTGCTAAGGCTAGTAATATCTGTGCCGTCAAACATAATGGTACCACTTGTTGCCTCGTCTAATAAGCCAACCAAATTAAGAAAGGTAGATTTTCCTGCGCCAGAGGGTCCTGCAACACAAAGATATTCTCCTTTTTCAATTGCAATATCTAAGCCCCGTAAAGCTGGCACAAGGGTTTTTCCAAGCTCGTAATTTTTTATTAAATTTTTTGTTTCTATAAATGCCATGTTTTTTTTCCTTTTGTTAGTAATTTTCTTCCATCTTTAGAGAAAGATTTCGCTTATTAAAAATTGAAAGAGGATACTCTTTTTTTTCTTCTTTTACCAATGTTAATGTAGAAACCTCGCTTGGATCTAGGGGTGAAGTTACCCTTACGGTAAGTGGTTTTAAAACACCGTTTATTAACTTAGAGTTTGAATACTCCATTTCTTTAATTAAGTCTCCTGAGCGAGTAAAACATCTTCCAAGAACAGGAGTAAAATCTTTTGCTATCTCTAAGGAAATAGCATGATAGGGTGCATCTTTTTGTTTTGCAACTAAATCAACAATCCAGCTATCACCTAAATCTTCCTTTATGCTTGCGGTGTAATTATCTGAATAATTTAAACGTAAAATATCGCCATAGGAAAAACCTGTTCCCCCAAAACTTTGGTTTGACGGAATCTTCATTTCTCGGCCTGACTTTGGATCATAAAGCCAAACATTTCGATCAAGCATGAGAAGGTCTGAGCCGAGCATAGCAGCAGGGCTTTTAAATCGTACAATAATTTTTTGATTAGTATCTCGAGCAAAACTCGTAAAAACATAGTCTTCCTGACTTGTTTTTGTCTCAAATCGAAGCGTCATTTCTGAGCGAGAAGAGGGAAACATTTTCTCTTCCATCTTTTTTATTATCTCTTCTGCACTTTGTCCATATAAAAACGCAAAGCTTACACTTAGAATGCAAAGATTTATACTAATTGTTTTAAATATTTTATTTTTCATTTTTTTTCCTTTTATTTTAATTCAGTTCTTGTACCGCAACAACGGGTGAAACCTTCAATGCCTTACCCAAGGTGCTTAGAGAAGTAAGAATAGTAATTATAGCCAGGCCCCCGATTATCCAAACAACTGTACTCAAAGATGAACCGAGATAAAAAACAGATGAACCAACCACAATTTGAAAACCGGGCTCTTCAGATGTAATTTTTAGAGCATTTACAATTAAACGAGCTCCTTGCCCAAGTAAAATTCCTGCTATGCCTCCAATCATATTTACAAGAAAAATTTCTATAGTATATACAGCCATTAAAAATGGTTTTTCACAACCAAGGCAATAATAGGTGCCTATCTCTTTGGCTCTTTCTAGAAGATTTACAGAAACAACATTCATCATACCAAAGGCCGCTATAAAAAACGTTATAAGCGTCATTGCAATAATAATGTAGCGAATCATACCATATATCATAGCCCATTGATCTTGCCTGCTTGACGTTTTTTGTGTAAAAAAACGAAGTTCTTTGTTAGTATCCTCTGCCCATGAAATAAGCTGTTTTTGCATTTTTTCGGGGTTTACTTTTGGTTGTAAACGAATTATTAAGTAGGGAGCTTCATTTTGTTCATAACCCACATAATTTTGTAAATCTTCAAAAGGCATTAAAAATGATGATGCTAAATTTGGATTGTCAAAATATGGTTTATAAAACGACGAAACTCTCACCTTTGCCATCGTTACTTGATCAAAAATAGTATCACCTACAATGCTTATTTCATCGCCAATTTTTGCACCTATTAGTTTTTTCATCATATAGTGCAAACTAATAGTGTTTTTTTCAGAAATTAGTTCTGTATTTCCCTCAACAATTTCGTACTTCGATTGGATAAATGAATCATTTTTCTCTACTGCAATGGGAGAAAAATACAAATATTTTTTACCATTTATGAACAAGGAAACATTGTTTGCAGGGACATAGGATATCACTTCTTTTATTTCAGGAAATGCTAACAAGTCTTTTTTTAGCTCATCTGCATTTAAAATTGTTTCCTCCCAAGGATTTTCGCCTCGGTCATCAAGTCTAATAAACTCTTTTGTAAAAACGCGCAAGTCCCAGTGTGGTCTATAAAAACTCGAAACGCCGTTTTTTATGTTTTCTATCTCTCCATCAGAAAATGCTAAAAATAAAAACATAAAAAAACTTAAAACCGTTGTAACAGCAAAAATAATGCGATTTTTACGTTTGTGCGAGCTAATATTTCTAAAAGCTATTTGTAGTGCGAGCTTCATTATTTGCCCTCCTTAAAAAAATCCACAGGCATTTTTTCGTTTAATTGAGATAATGGAATGAAAGAAACCAGCATAGTAGATGGAACTAAAATTAAAAATGCCATAATAAATGGATACAATCTAAATTGTAAAAAAACTTTCCCAGAAGCAAAGAAAACCATGCCAGGAATTCCTATTTTTGAAAAGAGAACAACTAAGACAAGAGCAAAAACGGAACCTAAGAGACAGGAAACAAAGGCAATTAAACCAACTTCTGCAGACATAAGCAGCGTTGTTTGACCAGTACTAAGCCCCATAGCTAAGCCCGTACCTATTTCTTTTTTTCGCTGTAAAAGCGATATCAACACAAGGTTTACGGTAAAAATAAGTACAATAATAATAAATAGACCTATTAAAAGCCCAATGACAAAGGTAAATGCTGTTGCTGTTGTCATTTGCATTTCTCCAAGATGCTTCCAATCAACTACTTTTGCATCTGACCCCATCTCTAAAAGCTTGTCTTCTATTACTGCTTTTATTTTTTCTACGTCAGAACTTTTATGTAAACGAACAATATATTCTGTTGCCTCATTTTCTTTTAAGCCCATATAGTAACGAAATGCATTAATATCCATAAAACTCACTTCTTGATAAAGTGGGTCTACAGCGCAAAAACCTGTGTAAACTGCATTGACTGCTACAGGCAAGGCTATGACTTCTGTTGCATTTATAAGAGGTAACTGGAGGGTAACTTGTTTGCCAACATACACAGGTTCCCACAAGTCTACAATATCATTTGGGTACAAAGCTTGAAAGACTTTTTTCTTTAAAAATGGTTTTCGTTTAAAATTTGTGTTCTCTCTTAATTCCCAGAGAGCGTCATCGAGTTTCCAGTCATAGTCTTCAAAAAAATAATCAGGTATTTCATCAAGCCATTCGTGTACATCTTCTTTTATCAAAAAAGCATTCCACTCTGTTAAAAATCGATTCCAATCATCTGCCGCATTTTGATAGGGAGGAGATATAAATATTTTTGGAAAATCTTTTGATATTTCACTAAAAAACTGAGGCAACCCTTCATCGTTTGCTCTTAATTGATAGCGATAAAAAATATCGGGATTTTCAGTGTATGATCCAAAAATCGAATAAGGTGTAGCCCGTAAGATTGGAACATCTTCTCCTTCTGTCCAGCTTATATCATCACTTCCTTCCAGAGCCTTCGTAAGTGGCAACAAGGAGGCAAGCCGTTTTGCATCAACCGCAAGTAAGGCAAGCCATGACTCAGTTTCTCCTCCAAGACTATATGCAATTCCATAACGAGTTATGCTCGGTGAAGCTTCGGCTACCTCTGGTAAAGAACGGAGCCAAATGTCAAAATCCTTATCAAAATTAATAAAACTAAGATTTTCAGTCGGTGGAGTTATAAGATTTTTTTGAGCAAGAGGTGAATCTGGTGGCACAATCTCTAAATGTCCATAACGAAGTTGCACAAGTTGCTCTTCGCTTTGTCTTTTAAAATCTTCTTTAAAGGACAATAATAAAATAATGGTTGCAGAACAAAGAGCCATCAAGACAAAAAGGCGACGACCCTTTTTTTTATGGCGTGAAAGGCTACGGAAAATTAATGTTTTATACATGATATTTATCATAACACTTTAAAAGACGAAAAGCGATACCTTTTTTTATATTATACGCCCAAATAATTTTTTTCCTTGTATCGGCGTATATTTTCCCTTTGATTTGAAATCTTTTGAATCAATAAAAAAGCTTGCTTCAAGATCGAGCAAAACAAGATTTGCGTCTAGTCCTTCTGTGATAAAGCCTTTGTCCAAACCTAGCATTTGAGCGGGGTTTGAAGACATGAGTTCACTCAATTTTGAAAGGCTCAGCTTCCCTGTTTTTACGAGTTCGGTATAACAAAGTGAAAAAGCGGTTTCAATTCCTGAAAAACCACAGGCTCCGTTTTTTTTATCTTCAAGTGTATGCGGCGCATGGTCAGTTGCAATCACATCTACAAGACCCTTTTGAATCGCCTTTACCACAGCCCTTCTGTCTTTTTCACTTCTCAAGGGCGGGTTTACGAGTTCCTTATCGAGTCCCTTCATTTCATAACTCAAGCAAGCATGATGGGGCGTAACTTCAAGGGTAATTTGCCCCGGGAATGTTTCTTTTTTCTTTGCCTGTCTCACATAGGCCAGTGATTTTTTTGTACTACAATGGGCAATATGCACTCGGCAGCCTGTTTCCAAGGCGAGTTTTAGGTTTCGCTTCGTTGCCGTATCCTCCGCCTTGTGCAAAAGCTTTTCTGCCTTTTTAAAATTCCCTTCTTCACGGGCTTTTTTTGCAAGCGGGACAAAGGCAGTATCCTCACAATGGCAAGAAACGACGATGCCTTTTTTTGCAGCTATTTTCATCGCTTCTCTCATCACAGATTCACTTGCAACATCGAAACCATCTTCAGTAATAATTGGCACGATCGATTTGTCCAGATCATTTAAGTGCGAGATATCTTTTCCATCAAAGTTTTTTGTAATGCTCACCGTTTGAAAGGCTTTTATATCGCTGAGCTGTTTTATTTCATCCATGATAGCAAGCGCTTCTTTTTGGCTAGAAACTACGGGATTTGTATTTGGCATAAGAACCACCGTACTAAAACCACCTGCGCGAGCTGCAGCAAGACCAGTTTCCAAATCTTCTTTTTCACCTTGCCCCGGATATCGAAAATGTGCATGCCAGTCAACAAAGGCGGGCATAAGCACCAGTCCCTTAGCATTTATTTTTTCATCGCATGAATCGATGAGCTTGCGCAAACTCGGGGCAACACAAATATTTGAAACATCCTTACCCAATAAAACCACAGACTCAATTTTTCCCTTTCGTATCACAACAGCCCCATACTCGTCTGTGTTTGTATCAACAATTCTTACATTATATATAATTTTTTTCATCAAAAAACCTCACCTATCCCTGCGCGATAAAGCTCATCGCAATATTCACAACAATACTCAGCTCGTTTTTTATCAACAAGAGTAAAAACATGGGTTATATATTTTTCTGTACTTGTTATACAACGAGGATTTTTACAAGCAATAATATTTTCAACACGGTCCGGCAGAGTGAGGTTTATTTTTCTCGTAATGCGCTCTTCCACCACGACATTTATCGTTATATTTGGGTCAATAAAACCAAGCACCGAATAGTCTATAGAAATAATACTATCGATTTTTATAATATCTTTTTTTCCATGTGTTTTTGAAGGCACATTCATAATCATCGCAACTGAAAAATCGGCCTTGTCCAGACCAAGCCATGAAAAAATACGCGGTCCGCTTCCTGCGCGAATATGGTCGATTACCAAACCATTTTTTATCGTATCAACATGTATCATTCTATCTTCCTTTAGATTGCACCGGTGAGTTTTGCAATCAGCGCCATACGCGCATACATGCCAAACTCAACCTGCTTAAAATAAACCGCCCTCGGATCGGAGTCAACTTCAGGAGAAATTTCATTCACGCGTGGAAGCGGGTGCATAACAATGAGGTTTTTTCGTGCTCCTTTCATTTTTTCTGCATCCAAAATATAACTATCTTTTAGGCGGATATAATCTTGCTCGTTAAAAAATCTCTCCTTTTGAACACGCGTCATATATAAGATGTCTAGGTCTCCAATAACATCATCGAGTTGCTCGACGCTTGTATAGGCTATACCTAGAGGTTTCAAAATCTGTGACTCAAGATAGCTAGGAATCTGCAATTCCGTCGGGCTTATGAGAACAAATTTCACGTTTGAATACCGACTCATCGCCTTGATCAAACTATGCACAGTTCGCCCAAACTTAAGGTCACCACAAAGACCAATCGTAAGGTTTGAAAACCCACCCTTAATAGAACGAATTGTCAGCAAATCCGTAAGCGTTTGTGTCGGATGCTGATGCCCACCGTCCCCTGCATTTATGATTGGTTTTGAAGAATATTTTGATGCAAGCATTGCAGCCCCTTCTTTCGGACTTCGCATCGCTATAATATCGCTATAGGCAGCAACAGTTCGAATAGTATCGGCTAAGCTTTCCCCCTTCGCTGTCGAGCTTGAAAGCGCATCCGCAAAACCTAAAAAGGTACCACCCAAACGCATTATCGCAGCTTCAAAAGAAAGCCTCGTTCTCGTGCTTGGCTCAAAAAAAAGCGTCGCAAGAATCTTGCCCCTACACACATCCATAAATGCTGCTGGGTCTACAAGAATCTGCTCCGCTAAAGAACAAATTTCATCTATTTCTTTTACACTTAAATTACTCGGCTCAATAACATGCTTCCCTTTTAACATACTGCCCCTTTTCTACCCACAGTATATCATACTTTAATTCTTTTTCTCAAGCTAGAAAAAAAATTAAACTTCCTTGTTATTTCATCTAAAGCTTGTTATACTTTATTATTATGAGTACAAAATCTATACCTTTACGTAAAGACGTAAAACAAGAAGACAAATGGGACCTAACAAGTCTTTACAATAGCCTTGAGGAATGGGAAACAGATCTCAAAACTGTACCCGAAATGACCAAAACTCTCGCGTCTTTCAAAGGCCGACTCGCTGAAAACGAAGAAAATTTACTAGAAGCTCTTAAAGCTTTTAGCAAACTTGAAGAAGCAATAGAAAAACTTGCATCCTACGCTTTTTTATTAACCACTACAGATGCCTCTGATTCAAGCTATCAAGATATCTACGGCAGGATAATGATAGCTGCAAGTAAATCCGAAGAAGAATTGAGTTTTTTTGTACCAGAAATACAAAGCATTCCGGAAGAAAAACTTACAAAATGGATAGAAACAGATAACTTTGCAGATTTTAAAGTAGCTATAGAAAAACTCTTGTGGCTCAAGCCCTATATCTTATCTGAAAAAGAAGAACGACTCTTTGCCCTTCAAATGGAAGCGAATGGAACCGCACAAAAAGCTTTTTCTATGCTCACAAATGTTGATTTAGATTTTGGCACAATAAAAACTGATGCAGGGGAAGAAGCTCTCAGCCAATCCACTTACTCTGTCTTTTTAGAAAGCGCAAACCGAGATATTCGCGAAGCTGCCTATAAAAAATTCTACGGCACCTTTGACAATCATAAAAACACCCTTGCAAGCCTCTACGCAGGAAGCGTTCACCTCGACATTTACAATGCCAGAGCTCGCGGATATACATCGAGCATAGAAGCTGCACTCTACCGTGATAAGGTACCCCTCTCAGTCTATGAAAACCTCATCGCCACCATCCATGAACACAAGGCTGTTTTCCACAAATACTATAGCCTACGAAAAAAAATCCTCAAGCTCGATACCTTACGACATTGGGATGTTTACGTCCCCCTCGTACCCGAAGTTTCTCGAATAACTCCCTATGCCGAAGCTGTCGATATCTTACGGGAAGCTCTCCGTCCACTTGGCAACGAATACACTGATATTCTTTGCTCTGGATTACTGAATGGCTGGGTTGATAAATACGAAAATAAAGGAAAGCGAAGCGGTGCATTTTCGGCAGGAGGCTATACCGGCTATCCCTATATCTTGATGAATTACAAAGAAAATGTCCTACGCGATGTATTCACCCTCGCACACGAAGGCGGACATTCTATGCACTCCTACTATTCTGCAAGAAATAACCCCTTTTTAAGCTATAATTATACTATTTTTGAAGCTGAAGTTGCATCAACTTTCAACGAAGACTTACTTTTTCATTATCTTTTGAAACATTCTGCCGATAATACTATGAAGGCATATTTACTTTGTAATCGCGCATCTGATATTTTGGCAACACTCTACAGACAAACAATGTTTGCTGAGTTTGAAAAGATAACACACGAAAAACAAGAAAGCGGACAACCTTTGACGCTTGATTTATTACGAAGTGAATATAGAAACTTACTTGTAAGCTATTTTGGACCAGAAATGCAATTTGAAAGCGAAAGCGATCTCGAATCACTTCGGATCCCTCACTTTTATTCTGCTTTCTACGTCTATAAATACGCAACTGGAGTCTCTGCTTCCTTAGCCCTAGCTAAAAAAGTAAGAGAAGGTACAGAACAAGAAAGACAAGATTATTTTAAGTTTTTATCGAGCGGGGGTTCAGCCTATCCTATTCAAGCTTTAAAAAAAGCAGGAGTAAATATGGAAGAAAAAGGGCCTATACGAGCTGCGATACAAGAATTTGAAAATCTTGTTACAGAAATGGAAAAATTGCTACTAGTGCAATAAAAACATGAACGGAGTTGACGTAATGATTTCTTTTTCAGAATTTTTAGATATTCCCAAAATCGATGCACACAATCATCTTAACTTGGGAATGCGCTATTCATCCTATGCCCCATGGGCAGGTTTTTACATTCCAAATTTTCCTCGAAAAATGTCTGGCTTAGATGAGATGCATGAAATTATTGGAGAATATACACGTCCAAGAGTCCAATCAGCAAAAGACGTAAGCACGCTTCTTAGCTTATCTATAGAAGATGCGATAGAAGACGGCATTAAAATCCTTGAAGCAAGTGTTGATATGGGACTTGCACAATTTTTCAGAAATACGACAGCTTTTTTTAACATGCTTGAGTCGCTAAAAAGTGAATACATAAACGATATCAAATTTCGTCCTGAAATAGGAATGGGGAAAACCTTTGATAAGGCAAAACTAAAAAGGCTTGTACCAGACTGTATACAAAGCGGCGTTTTTGGAAGTATTGATCTCTATGGACCAGAAGTTTTAGATGGCATAGAAGATTTTCAAGCCTATTTTGAACTTGCCTATAAAAAAGGATTAAAGAAAAAAGCTCATATTGGAGAATTTTCAAATGCACAAACGGTAAAAGATTTTGTCAACTTCTTTGAACTCGATGAGGTACAACACGGCATAAATGCAGCTTACGACGACTCTGCCTTACTCTTACTGAAGAAAAAAAATGTCCGCCTCAATATTACTCCGACAAGCAACGTAATGCTTTCTGCGGTAATGTCTTTGGAAAGTCACCCCATAAAACGTATCGTACAAGAAGGAGTACGAGTTTCCATCGCTACCGACGACTTACTCTTCTTTAATCGTTCAGTCAGTGAACAATGTGCCGATATGGTCAATGCAGGCTTATTCACCAAGGAAGAAGTTTTAGACATTCTAAACCAAAGCTACGAAGAATCACTTTAGGTAAATCATCAAAAGCATTATATCTGATGACCGAATTCCCGAAATACGCCCTGCTTGCCCCAAGCTTGTCGGGCGAATTTCTTCAAGTTTTTGCCGCGACTCATTTGAAAGGCCGACTATCTTGCTATAATCAAAATCAGCAGCTATGGAAAAGTGCTCCATTTTTTTTAGCTTCTCAACTCGTTTTTCTTGCTTGAGGATATAGTGCTCGTATTTATAATCTATTTCAGCTTCTTCCCATATCCTTTTCTCATAACCAGGATTTTGCACACCCCGCTTTGTTTTAAGCAAGGAAAGAATTTCTTTTTTTAAGGCTTTTTTCTCTTCCACTGCGTCGAGCTGTGCCTTTGTTTTTAAGCCCACTTTAAAGCCTTTTTCACAAAGTCGCTCGTTTGCGGTATCATGGCGCAAATTCATACGGTACTCAGCCCGTGCGGTAAACATACGATAGGGCTCTTTTGTACCGAGCGTTACCAAGTCATCAATCATAACCCCAATATAAGCTTCATCCCTGCCTAAAAAAAGTGGCTCATATTCTGCCTGATTTTTTTGCATAGCCTTTACGCGCAAAGCTGCATTCACCCCAGCAACCAAACCTTGACCTGCAGCTTCTTCATAGCCTGAAGTTCCATTGATTTGACCGGCAGAAAAAAGACCCACCACTTTTTTTGTTTCCAGTGACGGATAGAGTTGTGTTGGTTCAATAAAATCATATTCGACAGCATAGCCAGGGCGAGTAACCTTAGCATGCTCAAAACCAGGAATCGTTTTCAAAAAAGCATCTTGCACATCTTCAGGCAAAGAAGAACTCACACCGTTTATATACATTTCATTTGAGTCCAAACTTTCTGGCTCAATAAAAATCTGGTGCTTATCACGTTCTGCAAAACGCATCACCTTATCTTCTAGAGATGGACAATATCGAGCACCGACACCAGAAATTTTTCCTGCATATAAGGGAGACTTTAAAATATTTTCTCGAATAATTTCATGCGTTTTTTCATTTGTATAACCAAGATAACAAGGGACCATCGGTCTTTCGATTTTTTCGTTATCAAATGAAAAAGGAATAATCGTTTCGTCCCCATTTTGTATCTCAAACTTGGAAAAATCTATAGAGCATTTGAGGACACGCTGCGGAGTACCTGTTTTTAATCGCCCTATTTTAAAACCGAGTTTTTGAAGCGATTCAGTTAAGCCATAGGCGCCGAGTTCCCCGAGCCTGCCATTTGGCGCATCAAACTGCCCGATAAAAATTTTCCCTCCCATAAAGGTGCCCGTAGTAAGAACAGCAGCCCGGCAAGGAATGAGCCGACCACGCTCGGTAAGAAGCGCTTTTAAGTATGTCTTTTCTTTTTCTTCGACTTGGATATCTACGATTGTGTCTTGCAAAAGACTCAAGTTTTCTTGCGTCTCTAGACTTTGTCTTGCAATAGAAGCATAGTAGTTTTTATCAGCTTGAGAGCGCGGAGCTTGTACAGCAGGTCCTCGACTTTTGTTTAAAAGGCGAAACTGTATCATTGCCTTGTCAATAATTTTTCCCATCTCACCGCCGAGGGCATCTATCTCCCTTACAATATTTCCCTTGGAGATACCTCCAATCGACGGGTTACAGGATAAAACTCCTATGTTCGAAATGGATTGCGTTATAAGAATTGTTTTTAAGTTCATTCGGGAGGCAGCGAGAGCAGCTTCTATTCCAGCATGCCCTCCGCCAACAATCGCAACATCATAGGATTCAATTGGTTTTTTCATTTGTATAGTATAGTTTTTTCTCTCGTTTTTGTTAAGATAGGCTTAATTAAAAAAATCATCTAAATCAATATCAACAGTTTCTTCTTTTGTGAGACTGTGAAAGTCTTTCTGTAAATTCCCAAAATAGCAGGTTTGTGATAAACTAAAACAAAGGAGCCTGCTATGGCAAAAGCAAAAACATCAGCACACAAAGTTGTAATGACTGAAGGAAAACGAG